>Ga0247611_10000524_pt1 | contig 77952 bp, 80 predicted proteins | sample 177DNAGHGhighgp2_FD_192422 | JGI IMG/M metagenome (GOLD analysis project Ga0247611, IMG submission 192422) | Sheep rumen microbial communities from Palmerston North, Manawatu-Wanganui, New Zealand - 1770 DNA GHGhigh gp2 | ecosystem: Host-associated > Mammals > Digestive system > Stomach > Rumen... | reverse complement strand
GTATAAAATAAAGTTAGTGTCGAATATTTTTCCTTCATCTCTTAACCATGGCATACCATATGTGTTGTCATCATATTGAACAGACATTTTGTAATACATTTTTACACGCATACCAGGATGAGTTTGAATTAAATCTCCACTTGAATCTAGTGCGTATTTTTCTTTCCATAATAAAGCATAGTAATCTTTGGTTACTTCTGAAATACAATCATCATCATCCCAAGGAATTTTAACATCGCCTTCATTGTTAAGAACTCTGTCATTACAAGGATTTACTTTAACCGTATCATTGTTAAGATCGCTAGCATTAATGTAGTAAACTCTATTGAAATATTTAAACACAATGATGTTGTCACAAATTTGAATAGAGTCAGCATTCGATGATGTAATGGACGCATTGATTGTTCTCCTTTGGTATGGTGAATAATATCCTGATTGATCGTCATAGTCATCGCCGTTACCTTGGACTAAATGAATAGATCCACCAATTTCATCTGAGTTAGCAAACACAAGTATATTCCCTTGGAATGGAATAACTTTGATAACTGCTTCATTCTTATTTGTTTTGAATGAAAGATTACCTCTATCAGTTACATAACCAGGATTATTTATAATTGTTTTGAACCACATACCTGAATTGAATCTGTCGGCATAGAATAATAATTTATTACCATCAGCAATAACCTTGGTACATGATTGAATCATTAAGAAGTTATCATTTATTCCTAATTCATTATCAAACAAAACTGATGTGGCTGAACCATAATATTCACCAGTAACTTTATCAATCTTATAATCGTAAACTGTTGTAAAAGTATTAACTACTTCACCACTTTGATTAATTGTTTTGTGGATATAAAGTAATAATTCTAAATTATATACTTCTTCCCATAATTGAATTCGTTCGTAATTAGTTTCGCCATTAGATGTAATTGCTTTATATCCGTATAAATCAAATACATTGTTCTGATACACAATATCTTCAGCATTATGTGAATTTATACATTTAAAAATTCTTTGATCTATAGAAACAACATCGCCAATTTTATAATTGGATGCCATATTCCATGGTTCAACTACATCTGTTGTTGTTTCAAAAGCTCTAGCGAATGTACAACGATAAGTATATTTATCGGCATCATCAACTTCTATATAATAATAATTTTTTCTTTCTACTGGTATTGATGTTCCATCTCCAGATGGTAAAAACGCTTGACGTTGTGCTGCGAAAGGAACAACAGTATACCAGGTTCCATTAATATTTTTCTCCCAACGATAATAATAGTTATCAACTGAGTCACCTATTTGTATATTCATAATTGGAGTTAATAAGAAATTACCAGCAATTTTCTTTGTGACTTTGATTCCTGTAATGCTTGTTGTAACTGTATTTAATTGACTAGCGACAGCAAGTTCAGGATATGGTGACATATAGTTGTAACCAATCTTTGTGATTTCTGTATAATTACAAAGATACGGAGTAATAGGACGGGCAACGAGATTGTTTGCGAACATAGAAACTTCAATTATTCTTGTTCCTGTTGCTATATATAATTTGTTATTTAATGTAGCGGCTTCAATTTTTCTATAGTTTTGGAAAACAAAGAATGATTCTTCTACAAAATTTGTTCCGCTTAAATTTGTTAAGTCAATAAAGTATTCGTTATTCATTAAAGCGTTGTGCATATTTTGATGAGTTACTTTACACTTGTAAAATTTTCCATCGTAATAGCAAAAGTCATTAGCGTACCAAACTCTATTGTCATCTATATCAAAAATATGAACATTATTTGATGAAGTAATTGCGTTTATTTTTGCTTCAACGCTTGGATCATCAGCTTGTATTGTATATGTAACGCCGTCTTCAACGTATTTAAAAATACTTCCAGGCTCTGCTTCTGAACCTGTATAAGCTAATAATTCCCACTTTTGAGATACACTTGGATACCAGAATTCTTTTACAAAATTTTTAATACATAAATATCTAAATGTATTATTTGAAATAAAAACATCACCAACATTAACAGCACCACCAGTAATGTCGTCAAAATCTCCTCTTAGATTTTTAGTGAATGTTTCGTCTGTTTGGATGTTTCTAAAAAATGTTTGGACATATCCTTCATGGTTTGTGCTCTTTATATAATCGTTAGAATCTATTTCTTCTACGCCTGAGAATACATTAAGTTCATCGAAAACTTTGTCTTCGGTTGGCTTAGTGTATTTTATATACAGTCTGTTTAATCTAATTGTTGTATCTTCATTATAAATTCCCTGGTAAAGTTTGCCATCGGCGGCAACAATTAAATAAGTAATTTTATATGTGAATAGAAATACTCCTTGAATGTTGAATAAACTATCTTCACATACAACATCACATATTTTTTTAGCACCTTGACGTTTAACTAAGGCACCAGAAAAGTATGTCATATTAACACAGTCTCTTAATTCTGTATCTAATAGATGATCATTACTAGGATCAGTATTTATTCCACCAGAAAAATCCTTGTATACAGCAGGTTCATCATACGTATATATAGGATAGTCTTTTGTTCTGGTTGGCATATTAATCTTCCTCTACTTTAATAACAGCATCTTCTTCATTGAATTCATCTTCATAAGAAAGTTCATGGATGATATCTTCAACATAATATTTGTAGTTTGATAATGCTAAATTAATCTTATCTGTGTCTTTCAAATATCTAGAGATATAGAAATACGCAGCATAAAGAACTAAAGCGTCATCGAATTCAGGACGAATATCTATTTCAACTTGTTTCATTTCGTCAGAATTATTTGGATCTCTTGGAAAATTATCTGGACAATAAAGCTTTTGATAGTAACCAAAAGACAATTCATTTAAAACAGGTCTCAATGAATCATGCCATTCAATATAAATCTTATCATCTTTGATGTAATAAATGGATTGATTTGGTTCTAAGTAACTTCTGAATATTCCATCAATATATTTACATTGAACACGAGGATTAGATAATGAAACACGTGTTGCTAGGTCTGCGTCTTGGTCAAAGAACAATCTTAAAAACACTGCTTTGCGAATATCTTTAGGAGCAGGAAGAATAACTAAATGATCATGAACTTCAATTTTATCTTTGTCGAAATCTTCCAAATGTAGTTCTTTAAAAATTTTATAACCACGGCTGGTTAAGTCAGCCATACAGTTACTAACAGCGGCGTGGAGAGAATTTAAATCCATGACATCTAACCCAGTAGTGCCAAGAACTCTTAAGTATAAATCATACAATTTCATATCTTAGTTCCCATTACCCTTTCTATTGTTTCAAGTTGATGTGATAGTTCCATTCTTCTGTGCTCGTCTGAGAACTTTTCATTGTGGACATATTCATTTATTTGATGGACACTCATTATGTCATCAACATATTTTTCAAAGTCAGTGCTATTATAGTCCTCAATAATCCATTGGTTGAGAACTTCTTGAGGAATATTAGCGTTAGTAGAATCACCAGACATAAGCTCTGCTTGGACTGTATGTAGTTGATATTCTTGCTGAATATTATTATACACTATGAATGCGTTTCCGTTAGTTGATTTTAATAAACGTGTGGATAAATTTCCAACATTATAAAGTTTAAGCCAAGGTTTAACTCTAATTATATCTTTGTAATTCATACTTACCTCTATTATTTATCATATAAAAAAAGACTCACTCTTTCAAGTGAGCCTTTAGTTTTAAGGATTATTATAGTCCAAAGACTATTCAGCTGGGAATTTAACACCATCAGCAACGCCGGTGATTTCGACTTGAGCTGTGTCACCAACACCTTTTGGTAAGCCGTTGGATTGATAGCTGAAGAAGGAACCTGGAGTTGTAACTTTACAGTGTTTGATGACAGCGTGGCATCTCCATGCGTCGATATACATATCGGCGTATTTGTTCATGATACCTTCATACATTTCTGTACCTGGTCTACGTTGTAAGACACCATTGACTTCGCCAGATGTAATCCATGTGAAGTCTCTACGGACTAATTCACCAATCTTATTTTGGTCTAATAAGTAGAGGTTGTTGTCTCTTGCGAATGCGTCTTTATGTAAGACATAGTTGTCGAATCTGAGTTCGGAACCACCACCGAGTTGCATACCTTGGCCAACATCTGTTAAGTTGTAGTTCTTAAATTGATATAAGGACTTTTCAACTTGGGAGATGATTCTGTGGTTGGCACAGCATAATGTAATGGATGTGCCTTCTGGAGAAGATAATGCTAAGTGGTCTGTCATATCTCTTAAGAGTTCTTCGTTGAGGAATTGGCTGTCTGCTAAGTCAACTGCTGTGCAGTTTAATGAACGATAGATGTTTCTGTTGACACCGAAGATTGTATTGTTTTGTGTAACAACGATATCTTCTAAGCCGGTGTATTCTTTAGCAATAGCACCTTTATCATCTAATTGTCTGGAATAGACAATTGCCACTGCACTTGTGCCAGATGCTGGAAGAGCAGATGCTAATGTTGAGAAATCGGATTCTTTAACCCAAGCAGAACCACTGTATTTATAAACAGCTTCAACGATGAATAAGACTTTTTCACTGTGAATTTCAGTGTTGTCTTTTTGCCAGATATAACCAACAACTCTTAAGTCGTTAGCGGCAAGTGTGCTACCAGCTTGGTATTGGATTAAGGCACCCATACCAGCAATTAAGGAATGGGAGTTGAGCATCTTGAAGGAGATAACCTTTGGTGCTTTGCCATATCTAAACATATTGTGATAAACACCACGAACATCACGACCGAAGTCTAAGGCAGTATCACTAATTTGTTGAGAAGCAGCTGTAATACCAGAGACATCAACGATGTTAATTAATTTGCCACCGTCATATGCTAATGAACCAATTTTACCATTGGCTGCGCCATATGTGTAACGGTTCATTGTGTGTTTCATACCAATTTCCATATCGGATAATTGATCTTTTAACACATCGATTAAGGAACCATCACCTGTGCCTTTTAAGATTGCTTCATCAGTGATGGAGAATGTAGCCATTAATTTTGTGGTGTCGAATTCTGCATCGACTGTTTCACCACCACGGCCAGAGAAATCTTCCATACCGAGTTCGTATCTATCGAATGTGCCAGAACCGACAGCTCTAATATTGTCGGAGATACCGAGTTTGAAGGATTTATATTTCTTCTTACCCTTAATGGTATCTTTTGGAAGCTTATTGATTAAAGCATCTAATGCGTTGAATTCATTACGGAAACCTTCTTCATATTCGGTTTTCATAAAGTCTTCAATAACTTGTTTGGCGTTGTAGTTGCCGCCACCAACTTCTGTGCCCATATAGAGGCCAGATTCAATTTTATCATTGGTCATAATAATTAAATCCTCCTACGATTTAATTTATTGGAACCTATTACCTCCACTATTTGCGAATCTGTCTTTTAATCTAGAGAACGCATCTCTAGTATTTTTGACTGGAGTACCTGAAGTTCCAGGAACTCCTTGACCAGCACTAGTATCAGTGCCACTCATAACTGGAGGTTGGCCCGAAATAACGTTTTGAACCACAGCAACTTGTTGACCATTTGTGCCAGCACTTGTAGGAGATGGTGTTCCGCCAGGATTAGCGGCCTTGCCAACTTGGTGAACTGGATGATCTTTTTTGGTTAGGCATCTGCCATACACAAGATTGAACGCATCGATGACATAATCTTCTCTTGTGTTTTCAGGTTTTAAATTTTTCTCAAGGAAGGCATCAAAGTCAGGCTTTACTGCATTGAAGATTTCTTGACCGACAGCTTCGATGATTAATAATGTGGCTTTAGCAATAACTTCTTCACGCATCTTTTTACGGATGTATTCTTGAGTAATGCTATCACCAGTTGATGCTGCACCAGGATTACCTGTTGCTTTAAGTTCTTTTAGTTGCGTTTCCAACTGTGTGATGTAACTGTTTTGGTTAGCGACCATCTTACTAAAGAAGGCCTTAACTTCGGGATCAGTTATCTTCCCTAATGCTTCTTCCAAAGTCATGTAATTAATCCTTTCTTGCTGTAATGCTTAGCCTTGACTATTTCTTTTAGTTGTACCTTTAAGTGCTTCCTTGGCATTTGCAATTACGTCACTTTGTTGATTTTGCTCTAAATATTTCTGATGTTCCTTAATATGAGCATCCAGAGCTTCCTGAAGAAGTTTCCACTTTTTCTCGTCCTTGTCTTTAAGGCACCTAACTTCAGGACTAATTCTGAATATATTATGTTCAGCAATATGTCGAGCGTGTTCATGATATTCGAACACTTCAGGCAGTTTACCATCCATCCACTGACGTTGCTCATCCATACATAAGTCGTAAGTAGCTCGTTCCTGTGGATCCAATGTATCAATGAGATACGAGGCTTTCATAGAGTCGAGCACTTGTTTCTTAGCACGGTAGGACAAACCAGATTGAGGATTGTATAAACCGAATTGACCTGCTTGTTGTAGTTTCTTGTCGAACACTTGGTCACTTGTCATCAAAAATTCTCGATTAATAATGGACAATTGTTCGGGATCTACTCCTTGCAGATTATATTTTAAGATAGAAGTATCCTTCTTGGCAAGTTCGAGTTGTTTATGTAGTGTATCATATCTTTGTTTTTCAAGATATAACACCTTCTTAAATACCCTCACTGTAAGTTCGGATAAATTATCTATAGCGTTAACTAATTTGTTGTCATCAGACTCACTCATCTTATCGACAACACCGTCAGTTCTGACGTTTGATTTGCTTTCGCCGAATGCTGTTAATGGAGATAGACCTGCTGTAACTAACATGTCATCTTCAAGTGCTTTTAAGTAAGCAGTGAATTCATTTGAAAGTTTATCTTTTTGAACTGGTTGTGGAGCTTTGGCATTACGCTTTAAGCCAATGAGCTTACCAGGCTTATTTGTGAAATTATTTTTGTTTACTAACGAACCTTCCCAATAATAGAGTTGACCAATAGCAATGTGGTTAACGTATTCAAGGTAACGGTTCTTGATTGAATTATAAGTATCTTGGATAGGAATGATTTGAGAATATACTGTAACACCAACTAGTTTATTTGGAATAGACTGCATTGTTACGAAGTCAAATGGTATAACTCTCTTATCATTTTCAGCATTTATGTAAGGAAGTTTTCCGTCATAAATTATTTTTTTATTACAACAGATTGTGTATCTACCTTCAGGATATAACGCATCTGGTTTCCTATAATATTCATATACATATGCGTATTCGATAGTGCCAGCTTGCGCTAAACCAAAGTTTGAATAGCGAGGATAAGTAGAGAGCTTAGCATCATTAATGCTTTCTTTCTCTGCTTCAAATCCCCAACGTTTTTTAATGTATTCGATAGGGAAGACACGTCTATGAACTAATTCATTAACATCTTCCATTGTTTCAACATAATATGAATCAACAAAAATTTCATGGATAGGACAGAAAGTTAGGAATGTGGAGCCTTCTTTGAGGACCAATGTTCCAGTGGTGTCACCAATTTTAGTATTTTCAATACGACAAATTTCATCACCATAGCTCCAGTCAATACCGGTTTTAATCCATGAGATGCCATAGATGTCTGTCCATTTAATAATTTTTTTATATATGTCTTTGTATCCAATGTCATTCATAAACTTAGGAACAAAGATGTTTACATTGTTTGCGTCTTCTATATCTTTAGATGCGTAACCTGTTGGAATAATTCCAGGGATTGGCATGTTTTGTGTGAGGATACCATAACGAGTTAAATAAATAGGCAAAATACGATTGAAGATTTTCTTTTCTGTATAGACCTGTGGATCAGGTTTCTTTTCTTCAATCTTTAAATGCCTTACGTTAATCTTTTTATTTTGGTTCCCACTTATATATTCGTTGTTGAGCTTGCCCTGTAAAATGTATGGATTTAATTGGGACATTGAATCATCAACAAACATTTCGATATAAGTGGCTATATCTTTAGCATTACCTCTCATACAGCCACTCCTTTATGTTTTAATATCAACCCTCGAAATCTTCAGAATATGTATGAGGATTAAACGGTTCATCAGGTGTTACGTCCTCTTGTATATTTGCTGGAGTTCCAGATTGATTTTCATTTGTAGCTCTATCTAAATCTAGTAAAGCTTGTTGAAGTTCCTCTTGTGTGGAACGTTCTTTATCTATTGATTCTTTAGCTATCAATATTAATCTTTTGTTTAATTCATTGTCGGCTAGCATTTTATTGTAGAATAGAATTCCTAATAAACCAAGAATGAAAGCAATAACGACAGCCAATGTAATAACAACAACAATAATAACTGTTTCCATTACTTCTTTTTAACTCCTTCTTTTTTGATTGGTTTCTTTTCTTCTTTAATTGTAGCATCTTTAATTTCTAAACCTAAGATTTGTTTACAAAATTCAGGAGAAGAAAGAAGTGCGTCACGTAAAACGTTTCTGTTAAGTGGAACAAATTCGTAAGAACCTATTGCTACGATACAAATATTGTTCTCCATATCTTCTTGGACAGGAAGACCAACTCGAATCATGTTTCTAAAACCGCCAGCATTAGGCACATCCTGACTTAATTTTAATAAATATCTACCCATATTAAAAGTCCTTTCTAATTTTGATTCTACCACACGTCATAAATACTATCAATCGCAACCGAAAGTTCATCTTCCTCTTCTTGTTCTAAACGTTCTTCATCTTCATCCATTAATCTTTGTAGATAAGAACGGTTATCCTTTACTAGAGATTCAAATCCTAATGGTTCAATATCATCAGAATAATAAACTAAGAAGTGACCGTAAGCATCAATTGCGTGGTCGCTACCTTTAAGAACGACTGGATCAACATCATCATGAACCGCATGATCCATTTCATCTAATAAGTTTACACATGCTTTAGAAATTCTAAATTTGTAAACACCATCTTCGTGTCTTAGGGAGCAAGCTGAATGTATCTTGTCGTAACGAAGACTGACTTTACCTTTACCAGATTCAACTCCAACAGGAGGTAAACCATAATATTCAAAGACGTCGGATTTCATTTCACCGATAATCTTTCCTGAATCATCACGGTATCTATCACCGTGTCTGAACATATCGTGTGGTAAACAGATGGCAGAGATTTCCATATCTCTAGAATCTTCAGCAATTTGTTTAACGAAATCTTCGAATACCATATCGCGAGTATACAACTCTTTGAATGTTATTACTCTATGGTCTGGAAAGACAGCGTGCCACAAACAACAAGCGGCTGATGGTTGATAACCCCAGTCGATGGAACAGAAGATTTCAACGTGACCTGAGAACTTACGTAAATCTTGTGCGACCATACCAGGCTCAACAATCTGTTCAGGATGTAAGTCGAAGTATTTTCCAGCGACAACATCCCAGTTGCCATACATATCTAATTGCTTTTGATGCTCTGGAAGAGAATCTAAGTTAGCAACATAAGATTGGTTTAAGAATGGATTGTCTAAGTATGTAGCAGGAATGAATCTGATGAATCGTTTAACGAAGACACCTTTCTTATGTGGATCTTCAATAACTTCTATGTGGTCTTTAGTTTGAATAGGAGTTTTGTGCTCATTATATTTTACGACTGTTGTGTCGATGAATCTTTCTTTTACCCATTTGTGACCGATGCCACCAGGGTTACAACCGAAAACAACTTTCGTAGGAATACGAAGAGGTTTTCCTGTGTATTTATTTGTGATAACAGCAGAACGAACGCAGGTCAATAGATAGTTGATAGTGCGTTCTTCATGCTTGGTAACTTCATCAACTGCGAGGTAATGGAATTCCCAACCTTGCTTGGCGATTGCTTCTTTGTAATCAGCAACACGTTGTAAGGTTATGTAACTTCCATTAGGAAATATGATACATCGTGATGGATAGAAAGACGTGGACTTTTCACGATAGTCATATATCTTCACACCATTTACATATTGAGGGAAAAGTGTAGGAAGCTTATCTAAGAATGATTGCTTAACAGCATCTAATGTTTCACGGATAATACAACACTTTGCTCCTGGATAAGTCATACAGAATTGAACGGCATCTGCTAAGATACCAGCAGACTTACCAGCACCACGTGCTCCTCCGTAGAGAATGATCCAGATATCATCATAAGATACAGGAGCATTGTGAAGGAGCACTTGTTTTGGATTAGGTCTATAATTAGGGATTACTTCAAGAGTTTGAGCCATTACTTTTTATTTCCTCCTGGGAAAGGCATACCTTGTTGTCTTACGGTATACTCAGTTCCATCAGTGTAATGTCTTGTTTGATTACCCCAGATGTCAGTTGAAACACCATAATTAATATTGTTCATAGCTTGATTATAAGTATTTATTGGATTTGAACATTGTTGATTGTATTGATATTTTTTCTTATAAGTATTTGTATTCCAGTTGCTCAAATTATTATAGTAATTATTTTTGTATGAGCGTCTGTAATTATTACTTGAATAAGTTTGATATGTTGGATAGTTATAACCATAAGTTTTTAATGAACTTGTATATGAGAATGATGGAGTAGAAGTATTTATCTTATGTTGTTGTTCTTGTTCAACTGTCTCGACATAAAGATCATCTAAGTTAGGGAATATACTATCTTCATAAGCTAGAGCAGACTTCACAGAATTATAATCTTTTTGTGAAAGTGAATTGAAGAAGTCTTGCTTATTAGCTAATCTTTGAATTTGAATTCTTACAGATACAGCAGCAATGGCTGATTTGATTTCGTTCTTACTAACATTCTGATCTAACGCTTCTTTAATTATATTATAAATAACAACAGGTGATGATTTTATTTTCATCGCATTTTTAAGTTTTGCTTTTAAACCAGAATATAAGTTCTTATCAAAGTTAGCCGATGTAACATCATATGAAGAAGAATCAGATGCTTTCTTGTAATCATAGATGATACTGATAGCATTATTATAATTCTTCCAACTTGATTTATAAGATTTAGAATTACCAAGTTCTTCTCTTAAGGCATTGTTCAAACCATTGCCTAAGGTATTTATGAAGTTAGCATCGTCATCATATTTAGCTGAATCAACTGTATTCATAAACGCATTAGCACCATTTGTACCTAGTGCGTATGACAATGTCTTTCTAGCTAAGTTATCAAAGAAGTCAGTTCCTTGATTACCATATGGATTTATCCAATCATTTTTAGGAATAACGATATTAGGAATTGTTGTTACCAATGGATTAATTCTATTCCAAATGTTTTGATTGAAGTATGTAGCAAGTGCATCTCCAAATATTTGTAATGCTTTTCCATCAGATGTATTGTCTTTATTCTTTTCGACAGCATCAATTATTGGATTAGCAACCATAGATTTAACACCATAGATTGGATTCCATAATGTTGATGTATTATATACAGCATCGTTTAGAAGGATGGATTGGAATAAATCTAATGAAGTATCGTTCTTTATGACTTCTTCAACTAATTCCTTTTCTTCATCTTTATCACCATTAGCGATTAACAATGCTGGCAATATTTGTAATGCTGCTTGAATTGCTACAACACTAATTAATGAACCAAGTTGTCTGCCTAAATATTTAAGAGTTGCTGTATCGGCTGCTCCTGTGAATATTTCTTTAATAGCAAACGCACCAGATCTAATTTCATTTTTAGCAAATCTTAGTAAAGCCATTGGGAAAGTTGTAAACATAAATCCATGTTGGCTCATACTTCCCGCTAATCCTGGCATATCATTGTATGTTCCATATTGATTAGCAACTACCATAGCGGCAATTCTAGCAGATGCTGATGAACTTAATGAATCTTCTGATTCTGTGGTTTTCATATTCTCATACATTTCTTTTATTTGGTCTTTGAGATAATATGAGTTTCCAAGTTTACTGTAAACAGAATCAATACCTTCGTTATCAATTGTGTTTTTAATACTTAACCATAAAGCATATCTGTTAGCTAAATGCTGAGCTGTGAATTGTTTGCCAATCCATTTTCCGTATGCCGTTTTAGCTCCACCAATTGTTTCACCATAGAAAACTTGTTGGTCTTTTAGTGGATCAATTCCTGTAACGTTCATGAATTCTCTTAATGAGTCAGGGCAATATTCACCATTGCTTTGTAAATAACCACTAAGTTCTTTTGTAATTTTCGGAAGTTCTTTGACCATACTCCAGTTTCCTGTAAGCAATGAACTGTTCAAGTCAAACATTGAGAAGTTAATAATACGAGAAACAAACTTAGCAGGATTTGCCATAATCAATCTTGTAGCATAACTCTTAACTGTGTTGGCAAATTTACTAATTTGAGATGGTTCTCTTGTGTAGAACATTTTTTGTGTAGCATCAGCAACAGTTCTATTCATGAAGTATAAGTCACCACGCAAAGCATCAAGAGCTACGTTTTGTTCATAAGTTCCTTCAGTTGCTAAACCACCATGAGTAGCTCTGAATATATAGTCATCTGTAGCAAATGGAGTTAATGCTTTAAATTGTGATAAGTCTTTATCATATTTTCTACCGAATTGGTCAACTATTGCTAAGTCATGTTCATTAGCATATTTGGTTATTGCTTGATAGATTTCATCTGTAACAGTTGTTTTTTCACCACGTTCAATTTGAATAGTTGTTATCTTGCCAACTATGTCCATCATTGCGGCATAACCTTTTAATGCTCTATCAAGAATTTTATCTTGTGGATTAGCTAAATACATTGACATTAAGTTTCCAAATGTAATGTCGCCGTAAGTTTCTTTTAATGGAGCAATAAGTTGATTGTAAATACTGTTATAAAGATGAGCATATTTAGCACAAGATGTTTTAGCGTTTGGATTTTCTGAGAAGTGATTCATTCCCAATTGATCCAATACAGATGTTGTGAAGAATGAATATCCTTTATATTCTACGCTATCGATTTCTGTTGCTCCTGAATTATTCATTGAATCAACAGTAATAAGTTTATTAACAACTTTACATGTTTCATCAAATGATAAAGCGTTATTCATAGCACCGTTTGATTTTGCTTCTTCTCTATAAGTTAATATAGCTTGAAGCTTTCCAACTTCTGTTGCTACTGATGCTATATTTTTTAACGCATCAAATTCAGTATAAGCATTAGCTGGATTCAAACCAGTTGTTTCTTTTCTTATAGCAAATGGATTTGTATTATATTTAGCCGTTCCTGCGAATAATATGGAAGCATTTTCTTTTCTTTCTTGGTTAGAGTTTCCATTAACACCTGTAGGCAAGAAGAATCTTTCTCTTGAAGGACAGACTTGACCAGTTGCGTTACAATAAGCTTTTTGAGCTGCATAAAGTCTTTCACAAACTGTAGAAATCATGGTGTCTACATTAGCGTAGAGTTTATGATATCTTTCTACATTTTGTTTAACAGTTTCTATTTGAGCTTCATCAGTAACATTTAATGCTTTAAGTATTTCGGCTCTTGTATTTGTGTAGTATTTAATGCTGCTGTCAGCTCTCTTGTCTGTAAATGAATTTAATTTTTCTAACTTTTCATCACAGTATTGTAATGATGACAATAAATTTTTAATTCTTGTGTATTCGTTATAGCCATTCTTTAATGAAGTGTTTGAATCTAAATAGTTATAAACTTCAATGAATTCTTTTCCAAGCAATTGATTTCTATATGTTTTTACATTTATGTTATAAGAAACTATAGCTCTGTCCATACCAGGTTGTTTGATATTACTTGATGCTAATCTATCTATATCAAAATCAGCAATGGCTTTAGATTTCATTAACGATTCGATAGCTTTATCGTATTGGTCACCTTCAGTATTGTATAAAGAGGTTGCTTGATCAGAAACGTTATAACCTTGAATGTATCTTAAATCTTCCAAATCCTCTTTAGATAAATTATCAATATCATTAAGAGATGGTTTATTGATACCTTTTGCGAGTTCAGAAACGTCATCCATGTCCATTTCTTCTCCGCTTGATAAGAAATTTTTACCTAATGTTTCTGTGTCACCGATTGATTGTTTAATACTATCTACTATTGGTTGAATCATATCGTGTCTAGCCCAGCCATAGATTTCTGATGTAGCTTCATTAGCATAATCTCCATAAGTTCCATCAAACATTTGTGGCTTGGATGTATATGAAATACCAAGATTACTGTCAACACCAAGGAAACGAGGAGCAATATCTGCTATCATTCTGTCTTCTTTGGTTGTTAACATTCTTGCTTTTGCTAATCTATTTGGAGTATCGCTAGCATAAGCGGCAAGGTCATCACCCATTTTTTGTGGATAATATTCTTTGCTTAATTCTCTAGATCTATTTTCATCTGTGAATCTAGTAGCAAAGTCACCGTGTAAGAAACTATCCCTTGATTGAGAAATATTATTTCCTTTATTCATTCCTAATAATTCAGAAAGAGTTCTATTGGCACCGTAATATTGAGACATGATTTGTTGGTCTGGAGTAATTCCTTTTTGACCTTCAGCAGTATCGCCAAGTTTTCCTCCAGCAGGACCAGCAATTGCTGCTTCTTTTCTTGGATAAACAATACTATCCCAGTTTGATTGAGGATTAAATTCGTTAGATTGATTGCCACTTCTACCATTGACGAAGTTAAGCAATCCCATAAGAGTATAGTCATTAACATTATGTGAGAATGATTTCACATAACTGTCTTTGACACCTGATACTGTAGCTAATTCAGCAATCAATTTTTCTAATGGATAATATGTATCAGAGTTATCTAATAATGGATATCCGTTTTTCATTGCTTCTTGATCACTTAAGAAAGCCTGGTCATTTAAAATATTTCCAATAGCTTTTGTGTAGTAGTAAAGAAGCGTTTTGTTTTTAGCTAATTCTTTAGCCTTGTTTTTAGATAATAATTTTTGTGAGCCAGCCCATTCTTTAGCGTCTGTAGCTGTAAGCTTAGGCATAAAGCTTCTCATTTTATTTAGAATAAATTTAATATATGGATCATCTGATGTATAAAGTTTTCTAACTTCATCATCAGTCATCATTGTGAATATTTTATTGATAATGCCGGCACCTAAAGAACCTGATGTAGAATTACCATCAAGCATTTGTTTCATTAAAACATTGATGTCCTTTAATTCTGCTTGTGCTGCTGAACAATTTTCATAGAGTACCTTAGCCAACAATGTTCTATACACTCTAGTTCCATTTGTTGAGCTAGCCCATGGCGTATTAGCTTTTGATATTACGTTATTAATTTCATTTTCTTTCGTGGAATCATAAACGTAAACCCAATTACCGTTACCATCTTTTGCTTTGCTATACCATTTGCCATGTAATTGAACTAATGAATCAGGATTTGTTCTATCATTGACATAACTGATTGTGTCAATTTTAGATGTATCAGCACTAGTATCCCAGAACTTAAATGCTTCTGGGCAGAACATTCTACATTTAATTTTTGTAAACACAGCTTTGTTTGGATCATCAATAGGATTCATGTGTTCATCGAGATAAATGATTTCGTATCCAGGCATATTGGCACTTTGCTTGGCATAAGAAAGTAAATTTTCTGATGCGACATAGTCAATCTTTTTAAATTCTTTATAAAGATTTCTGACATCTTTGATATCCATATTGTCTATATCATACATAGCTGGATCAATTCCGATATCTGATATCAAATCATAAAGCATTGTTCGTTCTTTTAAATCAACTGAATCTTTAAGTAAGTTCTTTTCTCTTTGAGCAATTTGTCTTTCTCCAATTTGTTGTCTCATTGCTCTTCTTAATTCTTGAATCTTTTCTTTTGATTCATTTAATTGTTTATATAACGCTTCTTTATTTTTGAATCCTAATTCAGATAACAAATTATCTATTTGATCTTGGATTGAGTTTTGTAAATTAATAGATTTCTGTATATCTGGTTGATAAAACATACTTACGGATTTATGTAGTAATCTAATTTCATCTCTTTCTTCTTCACTTGCTGAACGGAACATTGCTGCTAATTGGTCCCATGTTGGTTCACCATGAGCAATTTGGTCAGCATCAAATTCATCTCTAGCTTTCTTATAATCTGCTGTAAGCTGTGCTTGTTCTTGAGATGCTTGATGTAATCTTGTATTTAAATCTTTTAATTGTGTCAATTTTTCTCCAGGTATTTTACCTTTTGATTGTTCTATTGTTTCAATAAATGAATTTATTATTGAATAGTAAGAACCTAACAATTCTCTATATTGATTTAACGATTCTATATCCAAACCAATACCATAATTATTTCTTGAATGAGCAACTGAAAGTTCTTGTGTTCCTTTCATGTCGCCTGAACCTAAGATGCCTAGTTTGTTACCAAACAATGAAATTTCTTTTTGTACGTTCAAAGAAACAATATCTTTAAGGTCAACTAATAGTTCACCGTCCTCATCGAATATATTTGTATAGTGATTACCATATTTATCATCTGCTGATAAAACTTTTTCTCCTGGTCTAACTATTACTTGGTCTCCGATTTTTATCGAACCATGTAAACGTTTAGAGAAAGCAGCACTGAGTTTTGGTAATTGGTCTTCTGATAAATCACCAATATTAACATTAACGGTTCTTGAACTTGCTAAAGTAAATCTTCCACTTATTTCGGCAAATGTATCAGGAGTAAGTTTTCTAACCATTCCTGTAGCTAAAAGTATTTCTGGAGCAAACCAGTTGGTTGAATTGTCAGCGTCAATATATTTAATTTTAGAAGCATCAGTCAACTTACTAATTTGTGACCTGATGTTTGTTACTATATTGCTTGATAGATGTGTATCTCCAGATGTGGCCATGAATCTTCTGCTACTCATCATTGGATCTAGATTATTAACTATATTATATTTAAGATTTGTTAAATCATTTAATGACAATCTGTCTACATCTTCGATTGTTCTACCATTAGTATCAACTTGGTTATATGAAGCGTATTCAATAAGCTTTTTAACTTTAGTTCTCTCGTCAGATAAATCAGCATTATTAATCATGTCATCAGTTAATTTATTGAACATGTCATTAAATTCATCTGTTCCTCTGTATAATAATTCAGCCATCTTCAAAGCATTGATAACTCCTTGTGCTTTTTGTTTTGAAGATAATGTTGAATCATTAAATACGTCATCAAGATATTCATCTATTGATGTAAAGATTTTAGCTGAATATGTTTCGCCTATTGATTGTTTAATAAATTTGAAAACATTATCGGCGTCATTTTCTATAGCTTGAGCTAGTCTTAACTTAGTTGTTTTTGATAAAGCAACTTGATTATATGTAAATAAGTCAGCGGCATTTTCTACTGTTTTTCTAAAACCTTCTAATAATGGTTTGTATTTTTTAGATGCGAAACCTGTAGCTGAGTCTTTAACTGAAATAATTTGGTCGATTAAGAATTTTGTATCTAATGAAAGTCTTCTCACCACTTCATCTGAATACTTATCGGTGAGGAAATCAGAATAATAAAGTTGTTTAGAAGTCTCATCTGTGGATAAGGTTGGATATTCTTTGGCGTTAACTTTGTTAATTAACTCTTGATCTAACGCATATGCTAAAGCTTTTTCATAAGCATCTCTTTCTGTTGGATTAACTGAAGAGGAATCTCTAGCGTAATCGAAAACTTTTTGTAAAGTTGTTTGTAAGCCAAATTCTTGTTCACAGTAATCTGCGAAGTTATTAACTACTTGGTCATCTCTTGCTGAATCATAAGCTGAGTCGCTATATAGTTTGGAAATTATCTTATCAGAAACTTCCCATATTTTATCGGTTGAATTCATTAATTGATTACCGACTTTTTGTAAATACTTTGTTGGTTTTAAAATTATAACTTTGTCACCATCAAAGTCACCACTATGGTATGCGGCGAATATATCATGAGCAAGAAGAACATTATCATATTTGTTGCTATCTAATATCCTTACTCTGTATGTATGTATAACGTTTTGTCCAACACCAGGAACTCTGTATAATTGTATGAATAAATCATCGCCATCAGATAGTCCTAATGATTCTCTATAATCTTCAATAGTTGCTCCACCAAATAATTCTTGGAACTTTTGACGTGTCATACCTACATCTGTAGATTTGAAACTATAATCATCACCATTTTCTAATTTTACAGTTTGACCAGGAATTACACCTGAAGGCATCGTCCATTCTCTTTGGACATCAACAGATGCTGCGAAATCATTAATGGCATCTTCTAATGACTTAACATAATAACTCTTTTCGTAAGCTGGGCCATTATATTTAACAATGAATTCTTTTTGGCCATTAGCATTAGTTCTAAATGCTTCGGCAAAATTACCAGTCTTAAGACCAGACATGATATCAAATAAGAGAATCTTTGTTCCGTCATCAAAACCATCTAATCCAATAGTTTTTCCTATTTCATCATAAATGTTATATATAGCATTAGAAGCAAATGTTTTTTCTGATGTTAGTTTACTATCTTCAAATTCTTGAGAAGATGTATAAGCGTTAACATAATTTGTTAATTCTTCTTTTGTTATATGTAATTCAGGAAGTTTGTTTCTTGCGGCATCGATTATTTCATCGGTGTCCATTCTTAAGAAATCTTCTATTCTGAAGTTTCTATCTCCATCCATCTTTCTTGTTCTGTAATCTAAGAAGACAGAATTTAATAGCTTCATACCGTTAGTATATTCAGTTCTTGTTACTTGACCATTTTCGTTTGGTTTAATAAACAAACTGATTCTTTCTCTGAAATTATCTAAGTTACTATTACCATTTTGATCATGGTGAGATAACCAAGTTATATGTGCAGATTGAGCTTCATATATCAAATCATGTTCAACGTTTGTTGCTCTCTTTCTAATGTAACTAGCTTCATCGCTATTGAATACAGCGTTTCTATAATTAATTAAGTTTTGAATTATATCACTAGTAAGTTTTGTTCCATACTTCTCATATGTATCTTTAAATTCATCACCTTGCCAGAAATCAGCAAACGAAACTTCTTGACCATCAACTTTGATTTTAGAAAGTTCTCTATTGAGTTGATCTCTGTCAATATCTTGTGCTCCGATTTTTTCTAAGATGTGTTCGAATTCTTCATATAATCCTGACTTCATCTTGTCAACATCGATTTGATTTTTCATTTTCCATAAGAAATATTGATAGGTGAATATAGCATCATCTACAGCGGAGTGTGCGTCGTATTCGATTCCCATTTGTTTGGCTAAGTTTTCTAATGACAATGATGATTCATTAATCTTAGCATCTGTAGCATAACCGTTTTTAGCTACATCGATTAAAGTATCTATGTTAAGTTTTCCATTAAGTAACTTATACATATCAACTCCGAATTGATTTCTAATCTTATCAAAGTCAGAATCTTGACCTTTAGTATTGTGACCTAATACAACATAGTCATTTCCTGCCATTGATAATATTTTGTTTATAGCTTTGGTAAATACTTCATTAGCATTCACTCCTGATGAAATATGAATAACATAAATGTATTGTCCATCAGAATTCTTTACTAATCTATCTCTAGTAAGATTTGTATTGTCGACATAGTTTTTAAATGATGCTTTCTTTCTTGAATCTGTGGAATCAGAAGCCAATGTTCTATAACCTTTAATAGTGTCTTCTAAGTATTCTTCATCATCATACTTAATTAATATTCTATATTGAGTTGGTTTAGATGCGTCGAAATCTAATTCATCATTGCCGTCGAACATAGCAAAACCAATTTCGTAAATCTTTTCATCACCTTTAACGTCTTTGTAGAAGTTTTCCAAGTCTAATGAAACAATCTTCTTACCTTTACCAACTTCTTTAATGGCATCATATTGTCTTCCATCAACAGAGAATTGGCCTGGTTTGATTGGATCTTTTAAATAACTATCTCTTAAACCACTCAAGTATTCATCACTGCCAAGCAAAGCGAATTGTAAATTCTTTCCACGTTCTCCTGAAAGTGCGTGATATCTTAAGATTGCGGCAACAGCTTTAACTTTTTCTTGTGGATCTGTAATATCGTTTAAATAACGTTCTATATTCTTTGCGAACAATTCTTCATTATCTGTATATAAACCTTCAACATCTTTAATTAAATCAAAACCATCTTTAGACATTTCGGAAAGTTCATCTTTAGATAAGCCAATCATTTCATTTATTTTTCCTAATGTTTCTTTTGGAAGTGAGTCTTGATTTATTAAATATGTATAGGCATCAATTGTATCAGCGATCATCTTATTAGTTCTTTCTTCTAATAATCTGAATTGTTCTTTAGAAAGAATACCTTTTTGTGTATTGATTGTAGCTAACGCTTGTTCTTTCAAAGACATCCAATCGGCTGATGACTGTAGATTTTCTACAGTTTCTAATGTTGTGGATAATAATTTATCAACGTGATTATTTATAGCATTGATATATGATTCTTTAATAGCTGGATTCAAACCATTTAAAAGTTTGTCTGCTTGAGAAAGAATATCTGCTTTAGCGTTTTGTAAATAGAACGTTCTTATCTCAGGGCGTGTAATAGCCGAACCTAAAACTTTAGCAATAGCATCTGCTTTAGCATCTTTACTATCTGTAGATAATTTCAAATATCCATTTTCTAAAGCTACTGCTAAACAGTTTTCATATATTTGGTTTTTAAGTGATGACAAGTTTTCTTCATTAAGCTGCATCACTTTGATATTTTCACCGAATGATGCGGCATTAGCAGACATAACATTCTTCGATGAATTGAATAAGTATGCTTCTTTATATTTTGTTTTGCCATCAAGAATACCTTTGATAAATAATTGTCTACCTAAAGATACAGCTTCACGAGCACCGTTAATATTTTCACCAACGCTTTCAATATGCCATTGATCGTTTTCGTCTTTGTAAGCAATTGTGTATCTGTTGTATGAAGCAGACATATCTGTGCCTGTTGTATTGAAATAAATCTTTAAGGCTAATTCAGTAGCCGCTCTCTTATCTAGCTTTAGTTCTGTTCCATCAGGAAGAACTGTGTCTTGTAAAGCGAAAGACAATGATGAAATACTGTTGAGCATTTCGCCAACAGCTAAACTATTATCCATGTTAGCGACTAAGTTTGAACCTGGATTATCAACTGTTCCTGTTGTATATAGATTCAAAGCTTTAGCTAACCAAGCATCTGATTCATCAGCAGGATTCATTGCTGAAAGTTTTTTGAAGAAAGTATCTTGATTTCTTTCGTCCTTAATTCTTTTTGCTCTTGTTAATAAATAATCAGCAATCTTTTCTGTGTTTTCATTTGGAATGTAACCAGAACCGTTTGATTGAATTTGTGTGGTTTCTTTACCAATATCATATGTAGTTCTAACAGCAGAGAAATCTTCACCTTCTTCATTTCTAGTATCGTTATAAATGAATCCGGTTTTCTCATCATATTTTCCAATTAATGTTAGTTTATCTTTTAATTGCTTTGTGACTAGACCTAAGTCTTCAAGAACTTTGAATTGTTCTTTAGTCATAACCATAATGTCATCTAAACTTATAAACGCTTTACCAGTTCTAGAATCATAACGAATCATTGAAGCAACATCGGTAAATGGATTGTTAGTTTGTAAAATAAATATATTTAAAGCATCATCGAATGATGACAATACTGGAGTTTTTAATAGAGATAATATTCTCTTTAGTGATACTGCACTGTATCCACATTCTTCAGAAATCTTAGAATAATCTAACTTTTCTAAAACGCTAACACCGTCACTATCTACACCAAAGTTAGTGTATTCTCCCATGTTATTTCTAACAGCTTCAGATATTTTCTTTATGGCACCATCAAGATAAATGATCTTAATATCTTCATCAGTTAAGCCTTGTTCTTTTAATGATGTATAAATTTGTTCTGTTTCTTTAGTGAGGTATTCTTTAATGACACTAAGCATATTGTTTCTTATACTTTCTTCAGAATCATAATCACCAATATTTAAATCACATTTATTGATGAAGTTATAGAATTCTTCAAGGTCATCAAATCTATCAAAGTTTTGTTCTCTGATGAATTCTAAGAAGTTAACACCACCAGCGTTCATCCCATCAACTTTAATGGTTCTAGCATTATAAGTGATTTCTGATAATTGTTCTGGTTTATAACTTCCGGCAGGTAAGACAAAGATACTTCTCATATCTATCTTTCCATCTTTACAGAAGTTTTTAACAATGAAGTCTAGTGTCCAGTTTTCTTTTTGGATATCTGCTATGACTACTTTATGAACTCCATTATTTAATTTTTCATCAACATATTTATATAACTTACCAGCATTTGCTTCGAAGTTTTCAAATTCTTTTTGACTTAATTTAACTGAATATAAATTTGTTTCAGCAGTTCCTTCTTCTGTATCGGCTTGGAAAGCTAAAGCAGATTTAATTATATTTAAAATAGTTAAAGCATTTCCGAATCTACCATCGGTATCTATATTATTGAAAACATTCTCATAGTAGTTTCCATATGTTCTATTGACATATTTATCTAATTTAGAAGCCGACTTACCTAATTTAAGTATGGCTTTAATTGTGGATTTAATTCCATCAAGTTCAAAACCATCTTTAGTAAATTTAATATTTAATCTATTTTCAATGTCATCAAGTGACAAGTTTTCAATTTCTTCTTTAGTAAATAATAAACCATATCTATCAGATACAGCTAAAGCAACATCAAGTGCTTTGCCTTTATCAGATAATGATAGAGCGTTTTCACCAGCTGTAATCTTTGAGTTGGCCATTAAGTTTTTATATTTTTCTAATGACAAATCAAAAGTTAATCCTCTTGAAACAGCACTAGTAAAACTGACGCCAGGAATATTATATGCTCTGCCGGCACTAATTGTTCCATCGACGACAACTTCTTTATATCCTATGCTCATCATTAAATTTTTAAATTCATTATATGAATCAGGATCATCTAAGTCGAAAGTTAAAACACCTAAATCATTATTCAATTGTAAATTACATAACGATTGTAATGATTCTAAGTTGTATGACTTGCTTAATTCTTTTTCTAAAGCGCGGAAAACTTTCGCACTATCATCTCTTAATGCGTTTCTATATGTTTCAACTTCTAATTGTCTAATTAATTTATGAAGAGAGGCAGTTTCTAATCTAGATAAATTAACAATGATTAAGTTCTTTTTATCGTAAACATTTGTTCCTCTAACAAATTCACGATAGTTAAGTAAGTCTGAAATTAGTTTGTCATCAGCTCCACTTATACCATTTATATCATCGGTCATCTTAATAAATGACTCGGCGAAATAAACGAGATCATTGTCGTTTTCTAAATAGTCGTCCAATCCTTGATGTAATCTTGCCGCTTCCACCAAAGAGACGAACCTTGAATTTTCCTTTACTTCTCCGGACTGACCTCGTGTAAAAAAATTCAGGTCCTCTAGATGCTTAAAGAAATCTTTACTAATTATTCCGTCGTCAACTAACGCTTTTTGAACTTCAGGATTTGAGAGGAGTATCTTTGTGGCTTGAGAGAATTTATTTAGGTCAGTCTCGGAAACTCTCCTATCTGGATCTCCCTCTATCTTTCTAGCTAAATCAGTAACTTCACCAGTTTGTTCATAAGCATTTAAATAATTCTTAACAAATGAAATACCGGCATCGTTTCCTGATGCGTCAATTGAATTATATGAGATTCCTAATGAATCAAAAATTCTAATTAATTGTGGTCTGCTAATTACATCATTATTAGTAGCGGCGAATGACGCTAATAAAGTTGATAATAATTTTTCAGAGCCTTCCTTATATTTAGGATGGCTTAAGAAATCAGTATTACTATTAATTTCTGGATCGTGTTCACCTTCTGCGTTAACTCTATCATTAATAAACACGAAATCTTTAACATAAGACTTGGCGGTCTTGCCGTTTGGTAATTGTAAATTTCTTTCTAAGAATATTTGTAACAATAAATTACTAGCAGACTTAAATGATTTAGCATCGTTAGAAACACATAATGTATAGACACTGCTTAATGCTGTGCTGATAGCATCTGCTGTTTTCATACTGCCAAATAAATTTTCCATTCCACCAGGAACAGCAAATAAAGTTTTAGTAACTCCGCCATCGTTATAATCAACTTTAGCGATTAATCCGACTTTAGCTAACGCAACCATGGCATTATATAACGAGCCCATCTTACCACCGGCTCTGATATCATTAACCATGTCACCTTTAGCTTTTAATATATAAGCTGAGTTCAAGAATGATTTACCATCAGGATAGCCATATTCTCTAACACGGGAAACGAAGCTTTCATTAACTGCTAACTTTTCATATTCTTCTGGCATTTGTCCTTGATTATTATTCATAACAATATCAATATCGAATGCCTTTTCGAAGTCACCTTTAAAATCAGGACTGAGGTTTTCATAATCTTCTTGTCTTGATTCTTTATAGAAAGCCATTGATCTAATAACTGCATCACTTAAGCGAGCATTAAGTCCACCTAAACCTAACATATAGTTAAGTTGGTCTTTTAATGTCATCTTACGTGGGCCTTTACCAGCAACGTTTTCAGTTTGTAAATTAATAACATCTTCGAAATGTTTGACGTCATTTGTTGATTCAGCTCCGAAATTATTTTCTAATTCTTTAATGACAGCGTCACGTTGTTCCTTAGTTAAGAACACCAAATTAGCTTCTCTTTCTTTAGCAACTTTTTCTAACGCATTCATTACTCTTTCGTTATCGGAGAATTTATTAACGTCAACAATATATTTTTCACCAGTAACACGATGCATGATTCCATCTTCATCCATTACTGTTTTTTCTTCTGTATAAACATCATCAGCTTCTGCTTCAAATCTTTCTTTAGCTCTAGTGTAAGCATCGACTAAACTGAACTCACCTTTGAATGTATCAATACTAGTTTTATAAATTTGTTCGTAAGCTTTATTATAATACTCCATTGTATATGCGGCTCTAGCGATCATTCTCTTAACCGCACCTTCTTTAATTCCAGCTAAAACAATCGCACGAACTGGTCCGTTTTGTTTTTCATCTGGAGTTAATCTGGCTAAAATCTTTTTATCTTTAACTAATGATTCAACAGGAATATCTACAGTTTGGTTCATTAACCATGTTAAGGCTTTCATCGCACATGTAACTGTGGATTCGCCTTGTGATCCAACATATATTCTTTCTGCTGGTTCAATAATTCCTCTCATTAAATCATCTGCTGCTTTTTCATTTCCATTTTTAATTAAGTCAGCATATACACCTTTAATTTCATTCATTGCTTCATCATACATTTTAACTGTATCTTCACCAGCAACAATCGCTGCCTTAACGAAATTCTGTTCAGTGTGAGGTTTAAATACACGTTTACCTTCACTATCTCTACCAAACAATTTAAATCCCATATCTTGTTTAGCAATATATAAGTTAGTAATAATAAACGATGGATTCGCTACTAAGCCACCAGCGGTTTCAAACCATTTACCAACATCAAATACACCGTTTTCAGCATTACTTAAAAACGCAGTATTAGTTTGTGTAACGATATTTTCGATAATATCACCGATAGTATTAATACCTTTACCTAATAATGTCGAACCAATAACTGATAATTTTTCTTGTCCAACAGCGGTAGCAAGATTATCAACAACAGATTCAGGAACCATTTTATTTAAGAAATCAATTCTGTTAGCGATATTCTTAACGTGGGTTCCCTCTTTCTTCCAGAAATCTGTAACGCCGGAATCTCCGACTGCTCTTAACGCAAACGAAACAACGGTATTCGCACCGATATTTAATAATGTTCTACCGACAATTTCACCTTCGGATAATCTATCTTCTTCTTTTAAAATTTTATTTTGAATAATTAATTTATTCGCTGTGCTTACGCCATCACGAATAGCTAACGCAGCAGCGGTCGCCATTCTGTTAGCCATAGCATGTTCAGCTAACTTAGGAACGACAGTGGTCATATTACCACCTCTTAAACCGTTATAAGTTCTAACAGCCCAAGCAGTTCCTTCTAACGCTTTCGCTCCTACGTTTGCAGCTACGGATTTAGCTGTTTGTCTTCCAACTGTATCAATCGCTGTCTTACTCGCAGCGGAAGCAGCTTTACCAGCAGCACCAGCGGCTTTATTAATAACACCAGCAATATAATACGATGCGATCATACCGACAATCGTACCGACAGCACTACTAACTCCACGTGCCCAGTCATCACCTTCAGACGCCTGGAATCCCTGGAAATCTTTCGTATTCGATCCACCGAATGCTAAGTTATTATTTCTTATAGCATTCCAGTTCAACATTAAATCATCATTACCGGCAGCGTGTCCGATTAATCCAACCATCTGTCCGCCGAAATCAACTAAACCTGTGAACACAGAGAAAAACGAACCTAAGAACGAATCCATAATATCTCCGAATTCGCCTGTGCCGAAAACACCTTTTCTCGTTACACGGTCGACAACTTTATTTCCGTTCTTATCTGTTTCGTAATAAATTTTACAAACGTTATTACCTTTACCTGAACTACCTTCAGCGGCATATAACTTACCATCTTCTGCGAAATAGTAATCATAAATACCGTCATTATCAATATCTATAAACGGATTAAACGTATTTAAATTAATATATCCAGCTTTATATAACTTAATAAATTCTTCTTCAGATTCGAAATATTTATTAATAACATCAATCTGGTCTTTAAATAATGTCTTAATATTTTCTGGAGTAACCGCTCCACCGGACGCCCATACTAACGCAGTCTTCGCAATATTATCAACACTTGCTGATTCATACCACGACGCTTTCTGAAACTCCTGGTCAGCGATCGCTAATATATCTGCTAAATATGTAGTGCTATCAAGAGGATTAGTAAAATCACCTTTCTTCGCTTTGTTATACCAATATAATTTCGAACTAACATCGATACCTTGTGATTTCAAAATATCTTTCGCATACGCTTTATACAAAAAATCAGCATAACCAATTTCGCCAGCTTTATAACGGGCGTAAACTTTTTTAACTTTTTCTTCTGCTAATAATAATCTAGCGGTGGTTTCAAATCCCTTAGGAATATATCCAGTGCGATTATAATAATCAGTAAACGATTCTGAATCTTTTAATCCACACATTTTTCTTAAATCGGAATACTGTGTGACACCTAACATTTCTCTATATAAATTTTCTGGTGAGTCTGCGGAAATTTCTTCACCGCTCATATCAGAAATAATCGGTTCTTCACCTTCATCAACATCTGCTACTCCACCGAATTTATTTCTCTTACTTAAAACAGGGCTACCTAAATTTTCTTCGTTCTCAAAATAAGTTACATCATCGTAATCTACGTGTTGAACTCCAGCGGTATTATCAACATAACCAGCTTGTCTGGCATTATTATCATCTTCATCTAATGTGATACCAAAAATATTTCCGCTTTTATTACTTACACTCTGAGTTTGAGCATTATCATTTAAAACTTTAAGTTCGTCATCAGAACTATTTCCATCATTATAATTATTATTCTGTGTATTCGTATTTAAAACATTTAATACGTCATCGTCTGGTATATACATCTATCAGTCCCTCCCGATTTTTCTATACGTGTGATAACATCAATCACTTACGATTATAAAATAAAAACGGCTGCGTGACAACAACCGTTTAATAATTTACATTATTTACGCTTTCGGTTCGGTATCTTCGGTGACTTCAGAATTAATCTTCTGAATTTCTTCACCGAATCTATTCCAGATATTAATAATCACTGCGTTACACGTAACAACTGTGGTCTTATCCACAATATCTTTTACCGGTGCTCCTTCTAAACCGTTAATAAAATTTTTAAAATTTTCATCATTTTCATCAGTCGATTTAACAATTCCACCGAGTATATGTAATAACAGTGGGAGTGGCAACGACGCTTTACTTTTCGCCATCTCATTAAATATTTTTTCAAATTCTTCGTTAGTCATCTTTATTTTCTATAACTCCTTTATCATCTATATATGGATTAAATACGTCATCATACCAACCCATTAACGCGAATATCGAACACAATATTCCTAATAAACACCAAAACGGTGCAGTAATTAATATTCCGAGAAACAATAATATTCTCATCGTGGCAATATATAAATTTCTCTTCATTATTCTTTCTCACAATCGAGTGTGATTTTCTTTCCGTATTCATCTACCGGAATAATCGTGACAACACTTCCGTAAATAAATTTCGCAGTGCGACAAATTTCTTTCCACTTACCATTTTCCTGTAAGTCCTGGTGGCAACATAACTTAGCAGTAACATAATCACCACTAACACCTTCCGGTAAGAAATCATACGGCCAGTCAATTTCTAATACACGATGTTTCAATACGAATTCATCAAACCAGTGATCAGCTAATCTGATACGGTAAATAACTTTCGTTTCTTTTTTACTGACACGCCAGTAATCACCGTCTCGACATTCGTAATAATCACGGCTGGAATATAAGTGAGGAATCCCCCAGCCAATCTGGTATGTCTGTGCACCCGTGAACCTATTCATAAATTTATCTAAATAATATCCACCGGGTTCGTGTATCGCGATCGTTAACGGAGTATTTAAATCTTTCCACGCTTCCGCTGTGCCTAATTCAACAGTCGCTTTAATCTGTCTATCAATTATATCATTCAACGAAACGTCAGTCATCACCATCTGATATAACGGATGTCCAGGAATATTTTCTGAAATCTTCACATTCTCGTTACGACCAACTCTTAAATTTAATTTTCTGAAATCTTCTTCAGATATTTCTGTAATAATCTTTTTAATCATTTACTCTCTCCATTTTATCTTACCGACGAGCAATTTCGGATCGACATTAAATCTGCTACCGTAAACATCAATAACAGCAACTTTTCCGATACGCTTATCGAGATAACATTTATCCTGGTCAATAAAATCAGTATTTAACCAAGACTCTGATGTTCCTAAAGATATAAATCCTTTTGGAATGCGTGCCATGTCTTTTCCTCCTATTATAAATTTTTTGGTGGATCATCACGTGATTCGAACCGTGGACCTACTGATTATGAGTCAGGTGCTCTACCAGCTGAGCTAATGATCCGTATCCTTTCCTCTCGCACTCTCTAATTCTTTCAACACTTACGCCTAGTCGCCATTAATATAGAGCACGATTGCGTGTCCGCCAGATGAGCGAATCCTGGATCTTCACATCAGTTTAATCGATGCGGTATGGACGCTCTATTTCCACCTCGGACTATGAATTGTCATCCACGATTACATTATGTCATTAACGCAGACATTTGTCAATCATTTCCTTAAAGTCGTTTTCATTTTTTTGGATTCTACGCTGAGTATGCCGAAATTATATTATGATGTTATAAATACCCAAAAGGGAATTATGTATGATGTTATTTATAAGTGTTGTTAGGGGGTGTACCCTCGATCAATAAGACAGAGTAGAAAATTACCACACTGTCCAAACATTATACTTATAATATCGTACATATTAATAAGAACTATTCTATATAGTAACTATAGATAACATAATAACTACATGCAGTATATATAACGTAATCTTTTAGAGATTACTACTATCAATATCACGCACGCGCGACGCTTTAGACTGCCGAGAAGCCTTCACGGCGTTTGAGTGACCTAGTGAATGAGCGTAAGAAAATGATTTGCTCGAGGCAAGAGTAGGACAAGATAGTTTCCCTGAACATCAGGTGACATTGCCTGTTCCGAACCGTATCGAGACGCCGTTACTTTGGCTCGTGAAGCGATGGTCAAGATGCACGTGAAAACACGCATACATACTCGTGCGTGATAACAATGAGCTCATTGACTACTTGCTGCTTACATTCAGCAGTAGGTTATTTCTTACATTACACTTACTATCTTTTATGTAGTGCATTTCATACTTGTTACCTCATATGTTACGATATTTTACTTTGTGTAATTTTGTGGTTTGTGAGTGTGAGTGTGCCGAAATCCAAAGATAGTAATCGTGAAATGTTCCCTAAAAAAGCATCCAAAAGTATGTGTTTTTTCATGAAATGTACTACGTTTTGTGAAACGCTATTCCTAGAAGGCTATTTTTTGCTAGGTCAACACGTTTTTGTGAAATGTTTTACACTTCATGTTATTTTCCTTATATATATTTATCGCGGGTATAAGAATATCCGTAGTACATTTCAAAAATGCTGATAATGTATCTATAAGTAAGTATTGTATTTTGTAGTACATTTCGAATTTTGGTGATTACGCATATGGTTTGCGTTCACATATATCCATAACATAAGAGGTAGAACCTAAAGGAGGAAATTATGGAAAACTTATTAATTAATTTTATCTGCTGCGCTGAAGATGGCGAATGCTTTGAAGCTGGCTATGATGAAGGCATCGTTAAAATTACTAAGACTGCTGAGAAATTTTTCGTTACCTGTAAAGATAATGATGAAGAATTTTTTAGCGAGAGCATGACTATATCTAGAAAGTTAGATGATTTAGTTGTGCTTAAAACTCTTGTTGCTTTTATTAAGGCTTAATAAATAGTTGCGGTTTGGGTTCTCAATGAGAATCCTTATCGGAGTTATTTATTTAATTCCACCTTTTTAATATGTGGTAGAACCACAAGGAGAAGTTTATGAAGAAAAACGAAAAGGTTTGTGGTCGTTACGAATTTGCCGTAGCGGCTAAGTTGTTCGCAGATCGTTTAGCTGCGGCAGAAGAAGAAGCACGTAATAATAATCGTGCTGTTATTTCCAGATTCGATGCTATGGAATCAGCATTACAAGACGCATTTGATGCGTTCGATGAAGAAGTCGGTGAAGTTACCGTTACTTCTCACGGCCATAAGGTTGTCATCGTTTTATTCGATGAATCTGATGGCAGTGTCAGTTACGATGTTGATGTCGATGGTAATGTCGTTACATTAACTGAGTTAACTGTTAGAAATAATTTGGTTAAGTATTTCTTAAGTCGTTAATACAATCTTACTAATGGTGACACAACACTTGCCTAAAGTTTGGCGTTATGTCGTTGTGTCATACATGGTTATTACAGATTGTGGAAAGGAGACATTGTTATGTCTGAAATTAAACATAATTTTCCTATGGCTGATCTTTTAGAAGCCGCTAATGACGATGCTATTAAACTTGGTTCCGAAATTAAAGATGCTCATCTTATTGAGGAATTTGCTGGGAAATTTGAAATCAATATTAATAGTCTTCGTGAAACATTATCTCTTTTAGAAGAAGGTATTTCTATTTGTGAATATGTTTCTGAATATGTCGTTAACTCTAATTTCAATCTTGAGGTTGAAATTCATATTTACGATAGTTCAAAAGATTTATCTAAACTTTATTTGAATGATTTCCATTTACTTTTTTCCGATGCGGAATTTCAACGTAAAGTTAATGCTACTCTTCCATGTTTACAAATTTGGGATTGGAAATTTTTTAAGACACATCTTAATGATTTTTATTGGAGTGATGAGAAGATGGATTTTATCACTCACTCTATTGGTGAAATAATTTCTTTCTTAAATAAAAATCTTTATGTGTCGTTTAAATTTTTCAAGCGTGAAATTATTTGTTCCACTACCATTAATAAAGTTATTATTTACGATAAAAAAGGTAACGAAACTGTCGTTGAAATGGATGAATAACTTTTTATGAATAAACATATCGGAAAAGTTTTTGATGGACGTTGGAAAGTTGTAAACTTCCATCGTTATAGTAACTCTCATTCAAATGGTAGTTATGTTTTACAGAACATCTTTAATGATGAGGTTATTAGTGTTAGCGGTAATTATTTTAGAAAGATTTTGTCTGGTGAAAAGACTGTTAATGATTACCGCAAAGAAATGATGCGTCGTATCACAAGTCATTCTCGCTTTGTTAAGCGTATGGAATATAGATTAAGAAAGGAGGACTATTAAGATGTTACGTAAAGTAAATCCACGTGCTTCTCGTAAGCACAATGGTTCACATGAACATCGTCGTAAATTAAACGACGTTCGTGTTCGTGCTGACCGTAAAGCAAACAAATATTCAAAGTATTAGAAAGGAGACTTGTATGTCTGAAATTAAATTAACCGCTGAGATTAAACATTTCTTTCTAAAGTTATGTGAATCTATTGGTTCACTTGCTCGTAAAAGAAAAGTTAATCCACTTTGTTGGAATTCTTTGAATAATATCTTTTTTGATAAGGCTGATATTATTCGTGCTAACGACAAAAAAGGTTCCAAGAATCCAAAGAAACTTATTAATTTTATGATTGGTTATTGGAAATTATATGACGAACGTCATGATAAATTTACACAAGAACAATTTATTAATAAGCTTTGCGATTATATTATTGATCGCTATTCAAAATCTGGTAATTATGTTTCGGTTACTAGAGATGGTTTTAAGAATGAGATCGCTTATGTTTATCTCGATTATGTTTTTACCGACGATGATGTTTTGAAATATCGTATGATTTTTAACAAAAACAAATACTATTTAGTTTTGTTACCTGATAGAGCAGGTCCACAACCTGTTTTGAGAACTTGTTGTTCATCATTCATTTTTCTTTTGTCTGCTGATGAAAAGAAATATCTTCTGGATTTGCTTTCTTTTGGTGACACTGAAAAGTTTAAAGCTTTTTCGGATGTCGTTAAACGTAAACCTGCTGATTCAGAGTATCAACTCATGAGATATTTCAATAACAGAAATCAACGTGATTCCACTATCCAGTGGTTTGAACGTGAGGTTTACATATTTAACAATCCACTAGAGGAAGGAGGTGAAAGTTAGTATGAAAAAGTATTTGCTTGTCCATGATTGGACATTTGCTGATGGAAAAGTTGGACACTATGAGGTGTCCTTTTCTGATTTTGAATTAGCTTACGATAGATTTATGGATTTGGTTTTGTGTATCGAAACAGATAGTTATGATTTCGATGCGTTTATTCCTGTCCATAAAGATGGTGAGCTATCATTCTCTATTTATGATGTGAATAATCCATCATTAAATAGACAAGACTTAGTTCTTAAGGAGGTCGATTTATGATTGACATTTTATTATTAAATACATTGCGAAATAAGAAACGTTTTGTTTCTAATATCTCTAAAGCTATCTCTTATGATTGCGGTGAAATTATCGATGTTCGATATGAAGCATTTATTAAAGATGGTGGTGTTGAACCTAAGGAATACATCATCATTACTTTCCGCGGTGGAAATTATCTTGTTCGTAATGTTCATATGAATTCTCATCCCGCAATTTTAGCAGAGATTGGTAAGTATTCCACTGGAGGATATTACGCAGAAGTTCGAGATTATGATGAACTTTGTAATGATCCTTCGTGGCATCAAATAGATTTGTAAAATAATTTTGAAGGAGGTTTAACTATGAAAAAGTTTGATTACAAATTAGAGTATACTTTTAGTGTTCCTTGGGAATACGTAGAAGAAGGTGTTGTTCTTGATTATGGAGATACCGATGTTAAATTTGAATATCCTATCGAAGTTATCTTTGATGATTATTTCAATTATTTAACTGAACATCCTGCGTTTCATTATGACTTGCCATCTAATGAAGCTGGAGCTATTGAAGATTTTTTAAGAGCTCTTTGGGATGATGGATTCTTCAATGATTGTCTTAATGATTATGATTTTGTACGTTTCTTACAGGATTATTATCGTGATGAAGCTTATGCTGAGTTTAAAAGACTCCGAGAAAGGGATTTATAATTATGAAAAAAGAAATTATTTTAGATGTTCATGGCAAACAAGTATCCGTCGGAGATAAGGTTACTTTACTCCGTAAGGTATACGGTTTTGCTGGTATTGACCGTGCTTATTTGATTGATGCTATCTATCAAGGCAAAGGTCAATGGGGATATGAGTTCTATTATAAAGGACTTAGAGGTCATCATTCTCATATCCGTGTTAGAGAACCTCAAGTTGTTCTATATAAAAGGAAAGGAGGTAAATAATTATGCTAACTGGAAGTCAAGTTATTTTAGGTTTGTGTCTTAAACACAATAATGATTGGAACGCTGTTTATTCAGAATTACAATCTAGACAGCATCATACTAATGATGAAGAACTTGAAAGATATGTTCGTAATTTTCATGGTAATTATATCACTATGTTAGATGCTGATTATCCTAATAGGTTGAAGCAAAAGTTCAAGCCACCTTTCGTTCTTTATTACGAAGGTGATATTAATTTATTAAAACATGTAGATGACAATGATGGTAAAAACCATCTTGTTTTTTTACATGGACCTAACACTTTTAACATACCAACAGATAGATTATGTTTTATCACTGCTGATAATAAGGTAGATATCTGTGGTGGTTTAAGGGTTTGGTTTAATAAACAATCCGATTCTGTTGATAGATACGGATTGGCCGCAGGCTTATGTCATAGTATTGTTGGAACTAAAATCTATCCAGAGAACACTCGTTCTTGGTTTATTGGAGTTACTGTTCCTAACGCTCTTGATTTAGGTGCTGAAGTTTATATGGTTGCGTCAACCGCTCCATCTTTTAATAATCGTTTGATTAAAAGTGGTGCTCATCTCATTGATTGTTTCGCTGACATTTGTGATGACGCTCCATTTAATAACTTACCATTTTAGAAAGGAGATTTTTTATGATTAAAAAACTTACTAGTAAACTCTTAGACGATGCTGCTATGTCTAAGGTAGTCGATGGTTTTGATCCTGAAGACTATGAAAACACTATTGAAGATGAGGTGTTTGTAACAGCAGCACAACTTCGTAACTATAAGGAAACTCTTGGTGTTCAGCTAAGAGAACTCCTTGATAGTTGCGGTGCTAATGCTATTGGTGACAAAATCAAAGCAACTGAAGCAGTCATTGAAAGACTTGAAGAGATTCTTAAATCTAGAAACTTCAATGACGATGATAAGATTTGTATTGAACTTACTACTGATCAAGTCAATACTCTTGTCGATTCTCAAACTCAAGAAGAAATTACTGAAACAACTGAGGTTGTTCAATCTTCAGAGTTTATTTATTATGAAGTTAAGTATCGTGTCGCTACCGTTCAGGAGTATAACGATGCTACTGGTGAAAATAAATCTGAGAACGATTATCTTTATGAGTTAATTGTTAGATTGGTTAATCATTCTTTGACACCTGCTATTCGTTTCGCTAAGAAACCTTTGAATGATTTCGTAAGAGAAGGTCTTCGTGATGAAATTATTAATAAGAATTATGAATGGGAAACTCTTCCTATTTGCATGACTATTAGTTCAGTCAAGTTTAATTCTTTATTTAAATCTTTAACTCCCGAAGAACGACTCTCTCTTACTTCTTCTCATTTTGTTGTTGTTTCAACTGAAGAGAAACGTAAGTCTGTTGTTCAATTAGGTTTATTCGATGGTGTTGAAGCAACTGCTATTGATTTAGATAACGGAGGTGATATCAATGTTGAACAATAATAAAACTCTAACTCTTATTAAATATAATAAAGACTCCGTTCCAAAATCTTTAGTCATCAATCCATTATTAATTGCTCTCCTTTGTTCTACTGAACAAGGATTGTTTCATTATAATGTTGATGCTCTAAAGTCTTTTGGTTATGAAGATGTTATTACATTCTGGGATCCAAAAGAGGGATATATTTATGCCAAAGGCAATATGCCTGTTTGTCTTTGTGCTCATATGGACAGAGTCTATAATCAAGATGTTAAGAAATATATTCCTTCTACTGTTCTGAACAGTAAGAAAAAGATTATTGATGTTTACATTTCTAGTAAACAAGGAATTGGTGGCGATGATAGATGTGGTGTTTATGCTATTTTAGAAATGCTTAAACTTGGTCATCGTCCATCAGTTCTTTTCTTTATGGGTGAAGAACGAGGTTGTCTTGGTTCTCATAAATTCTGTAAAGATTTTCCATCTGACTTTTTGTCTGATGTTAATGCGTTTATTCAAATCGATAGACGTGGTAACAAAGATGTTGTTTGTTATTCTGATGCTAACGAGTCATTGACTAAAGCGATTGAAGCTTTTGATTTCAAATCCGCTATTGGAAGTTGCTCAGATATTTCTGTCTTGATGCCACATTTTGGTATCTCTGGTGTTAATTTATCTTCTGGATACTATCATGAGCACTCTGGTGCTAATGAATATGTATCTGTAAAAGATGTAAATTATCTTCTTAAGAGATTAAACAACATCTTGTCGTCGGATATCTTTAAAGAAAGATATGTTTATGAACGTCGTTCATATCCGTCATATTTTTATGGTAATCCTTTAAATCGTTATGAACATTCTGGATTACGTTTTCACTCAAAGAAAGATGAATCTATCGAACAACTTAGTTTGATAAAAGATTTACCTTATATTGATGACAAGATTGATCGTTGTTTTTTCTGTGGTGAACACGTTGATAAGGAATCAATGGTTCTTGTTTATCCTGACAACGATTATATTTGTCCTGATTGTGTCCCTGATTTCCTTAATCAAGGATACATTCAATGTCCTTATTGTGGTTGTTTAAATCTTCCTTTTGAAGATGACGACCATGTTTATTGTGGACATTGTAACCAATGTATTGATGAAGAACTTTAATTTTAGATAGGAGGATTTTTTTGTATGGCAAAACCTAAAATTATTAACATCAAAAGAGTTGACACTGATTCTGAGAAGTGTCCTCAATTATTGAAGCTCGTTTTGAGAGCTAACATCCGTGACGTTTTCACACGTCGTCGTGAAGTCGCTAATGCTACATTATCTAATGCTGGCATTGATGCGTTTTTAGACTTATGGTGGTCTCATCATCATAAGATTATTCGTGCTTTCTCATTCAGACCTGAATGGGATTGGAGCACATTATCTTTACACTTTGATAAACAAGTGTTGCGTCCTGTTAATCTTCTTGAAGCAAAGAAAGATTATCTTACTTTATTAGCACGTCCTAATTATCTTGATAGAAGTGGTTGGGCCCATTGGAATTATAATCCATCACAAGTTGTTCCTTTCACTGCTGTTAGTGATGGATATCTTGGTAGTTTCCACGCACTTCTTTACTCTATTTTCGTTCGTGCTTTTGACGAATTGATTTTAGAAAGTAGAGACATTACTCCTGAAACTCAGTTCACTGATGATGATGCTTATGTTTCTATTGATACTATTAATCGTATTAACACATTCGTTGACGAGCATTCCATTTCTTCTGAAACAATAAGAGGTCGTGGTGCTTTCTGTATGAAAGGTATTGCCTCATTATTATCTGATGATGAGAATGCTTTCATTTCATTTAATAAACTTCCATCTTCCATTTTTGAAAAGGTTAGTGCTTTAAGAAATGATGGTGATAGATATGCTACATTCTTCACTACTTTGGAAGTTTATTTTAGTAACCATTTTGATGACTTCCTTGCTGATTTATATAGCAGCATTCGTGTCAATCAAATCTCTAATGGCAGAGGTCCTATCAAAACAACAATCTGTAATAAACTTGTTAAAAGTTTTTATGATTGGTTAACTGCTTTGACAGTTGGATTTAGTGGTAATCCATTCAGCCTTGTTGATAATGATTTTAATTATTATCGTAACGCTTTAGCGTCCTTTGTTTTCTATTCAGAACTTCCTATCAAGATTAGACCTAATGGTCATGAAGGTGGTTATGAATTAGTCAACTATGGAACTCTTGATCAAATCTTCGCACGACTTCAAGAGAATTGCAAAGGAACTTATAATAGAGAATCCTTTATTATTTCTTTTCATCCATGTGATATGATCACTTGTTCTCTTGGTTATAATTGGTCTAGTTGTCAATCTTGGATTAATAACTTTACCGATTTACCAGATGGATATGGTATTGGTAGCGATTATAGTGGTATGTATAATCGTGGTAATTTTCAATTTATGTGTGGTAATGGTTTCATTGCCTACATTCCTTATGAACCATTATCTGATACTCCACAATATCTTTGGGCTAAAAAGAAGAGATGTCTTTTATGGGTAGGTGATAATCTAGATTGTATTAGACAAAATGATTTCTATCCTGGTCATCCAAAAGATCAAGAGTCTATTGCTTTAGCTAAAGTTATTAGAGAATTTATTCAAGAAGTTCTCTCTCCATTTAACTTTAGTAATGGGACAATGGATTGGAAAGTTAAATACTTTTCTAAAGATGGTTATCGTTTCGTTTCTGCTGAGTCTGCTGGATTTGACAAGATTATTGAGGAAGCTACTCCTGTTTCTGGTAGATTCAATGATCCTATCTTTGCCTTAAGTTATTTGAAGAGTGCTATTGTTGATGGTCAATCATATATTCCTACTCTTCATTACGCTGTATCATTCCCTAGATTTGATACAGGTTTACCTGCTGGTTCTACCAGCTGGACTTCTTCATTCTTTAGTAGCACTCGTGGCACATGTCCTATTTGTGGTAAACACACATCTCGTGGTGGCATTTGTCCAAAATGTTCTAAAGAACTTATCATTCATAATGGTAAGAAAGTCCATCCAAGTGATTTGGTAACCATCAATGTTGATGGCGAATCAAAGTCTTTTGATTTGTCCGAAGTCGAACAACTCAATGACTTTGTTACTGCTGAAGATGGAACATGTGTCAACTTCAAGTCAGCATTTAAAGTCTTTATGCCTTCTGGTATTAAATACTTTAAGGAACTTCCTGATTATGTGAAGCAATGTAAAGTCTGTAAAGAATACTTCCATCCATCATTTATGATTGGTGATGTATGTATTGAACATTTCAATACCGCTCTTGCTTCAGATAACAATGGTGACATTGATGTTGACCTTGACAAAGTTCTCATTACATTCTTAGCAGGAACTTTATCATTCGATTGTAATGATACTGAAAATCTTCTCAAGTTGTTGCGTAAACTTGATGATCATAAAGTCACATGGCTTAATGGTGCTAGACCTAGTGAATTCTTCCCTAAGACCGATGTTAACAAGAGGATGTTCCTCTCTGTTAGCAATGGTAAGCTTTTGCTTTCTAGACAGGCACTCGCTACTGTTATTAAAGTGAGTAATTTATTTAAGAAAGGAGGTGAATAATCCTATGGATAGAGTCTTAAAACCTTTTGATATTATCTCTGCTCCTTACGTCTCCCTTAATGGGAGCGTTAAGGTGTTTGAGAACGGAGACTTACAACGTGGTCTCTTTATGGTCCTTGCTGTTGATTATGATAACATTACTTGTGTTAAGATTACTTCACAAGATAATGAGGAATATCTTTCTCATAGTGTTAGATTAACTAAAGCAGCTAATTATTTTTTACGAGCAGATAGTTATGTTCAATTAGATAAGTTACATACTCTTTCTGTTGAGTCTGCTACTTATCTTGGCTATGTTGATAAGCCATCTAGGTATCCTATTTATAAGATACTTAGTGGTTATCTAACTAGCGTGGCTCAAAATGTGAAACGTTTTTGTGATCCACCTCGTAGAAAATATGTATCGCCTAACAGGAAATAATATGGAGAGATATTATTGTAAACCTATCAAGCGATATGTTTGTTTTGTTTATAGATATATAGAAGATTCGTTAATGGTATTGATGGTGGCACACACTACTGGAGAAGTATTGCGTTACATCACAATACCATTTCCTTCTGGACGAATGGACTGTGCTTTTATAAACAACAAGGATTATCCTTGGCTACATAACTGGCTTATTGAAAAAGATATTGCTAGTCCTACTAATCACCATCTTATTAGAGATGGTTTTTCTTATGAAGAATTTAAATTTATAAAGGAGAATTAAATTATGAATGAAAAAGTTTATGTTTTTAGTGCTTATGGTGAAGACCATAATATTATTTTAGGTAAATGCAATTATACCAGTAACGGCTCTTTTGCTGTTCTAATGATTGAAGTCTTTGATGATGGTCATGAAGAAGATTTTGGAATGTTAACAGTTAACATTGATGACTCCGATTATTACGCTAATAAAATTGATAAGCAATTCATCGATACCAATAATCTTACTTGGTTAATTACTGAATGGCTTGCTAAAAATAATATTGCTACATTCACTGGCCATTATGGTCATAGTGGATTCTGCGATTATCCATTATTCATTTTTACTGATGAAGCCGTTTCTTCTATGAGGAGATTATAATATGAATTATAAGGAAACTTTAGAAGCCGTTAGACAAGTCGGTGAATCCGCTGTCTATGATGCTATGATTGCTAATGAAGTTGACTTTTTCTTTGAGGCCACTGGCGGAAAAGATAGAGATGACTTTGAATGGCTTTGTGAATTAGCATCTACTGCTTATTTAAAAGTTGATACAACTACTAGTTTATCTCAAGTTGTTGAATCTCTTAGAGATTTGGTTGAGTCTGGTGCTAAAGACATCACTCACCATGATATTCTTAATAACATTTATTAAAGGAGGATTTTATTATGCCTAATTGGTGTGATTTTGGTGCCGTAGTTCGTGGCAATAAAAAGGAACTAGATATTTTTTACAAGCGTTGTCTTGAAGCACAACGCCTATCTGCTATTACTCAAAATTGGTGGACTTATGAATTGCTTTTACAACATGGATACACTAAAGAAGAAGTTCTTAATAGTGTATTTCCTTATGTTGGTGGTTCATTAGACCAGATTGAAGAACCAGAACAATTAGATGATGACGATTGGTATGTCCGCATTTGGATGACTACTCGTTGGTCTCCTATGATTGATGGCTTTAACGCTATGCTTCATCAATATATGTCTCTTAAAGGCGTGTATTGTGCTGAAGAACCTGGCTGTGAGATTTATGTTAATACTGATACTGATGGTGATTTCTTCACCGTTAAGTATTGTATTTATGATGATGACGATGGCTCTGAATATTTTGATAGCGATTCAGAGTTCATTAATTATATGAAAGATACTTATAAAAAAGATATCTCTTTAATATCTGATTTAAAAGATGATGATGAGATTAAAGTTAAAGGTGGAAAGTCTATTTATTTCCACAGATATGTTGCTTATTAAGGAGGAAAGATTATGTTATTAGAACACAATGTTGATGTTTATAATCAATTAAATTCTGTTCTTGCCATTAATAACTGTGCCTGTGTTATCATGGGCACAGGAGTTGGCAAGTCCTATGTTGCTTTAGAATATCTAGCCCAACATAAATATTCAGCTTTAGTTGTTTCACCACGTAATTCTATTAATAACTCATGGAAAAAGTTATGTGGTTCACGTGTTGATACTATCACGTATCAAAAGTTATCAAACATTTATAAGGATGTAGATTATTCCTTTTACGATGTTATCATTTGCGATGAAGTTCACCATGTTGGTGCTCCTACTTGGGGTAAACCTATTAAGTTTCTTATTGATTCTGGTAAGAAAGTTATTGGTTTGACCGAGTCATCTGTTAGATATACTGACGGTGGCCGAGATGTTGCTGATGAATTCTTCCACGGTAATGTCGTCTTCGGTGAATCTGTTGAATCTGCTATAGAAAAACAAATTCTTAATCCTGTTACTTATGTAGGTGCTATGTATAATAGCGATGGATTAAAGAAGACAATCCGTGGTAAGATTCAAAGCCGTCTTTATGCGAAGCTTAATCTTGCTATTAACAAGACGCCTACCGTTCAGGAAATTCTTAAGAAGAATATGCCAGATGGTAATCGTAAAGGAATCATCTTCGCATCAACCATCAACGATATTAGATATGCGATTGACTTTATGCATTCTGTATATCCTGATGCTAAAATTAGATTTGTCCATTCTAAACAATCTGATGTTATTAATAGAAAAAATTTTAACTGGTTTAAGAGAATCAAAAACGGTTATCTCTGTTCTGTTGATATGATCTCAGAGGGTGTTCATATTAAAGGCGTTAATACTTTAATTATGTTACGCCGTACTGAATCACCTAACTTATTTAATCAACAGCTTGGTAGATGCCTTGATGCTAATAGTAATGAACCAGCTATTGTTTTTGATTTAGTTAATAATAAAAATTCAATTAGAAATACTAAGAATGGTATTCGTATTAAAACTAATTCTATTGCTAACGTTGGTGTTCTTAACATCGTTCCTTCTAAGCAATTGATCATTAAAGATTATACTAAGGACATCATTGCTGTTCTTCAGGAAATTCAGGATTCTCTTGATAATAAATACACTCCTGATGAAGTTAATATGTTGATTGAATTCTATAATCAGAATCCTCATGGTTTTGGTTTTAAAGAATTTGCTGCTAAGAATTTTCCTAATCATTCTTTCTCTTCTGTTAGAGCCAAAGTTCATAAGCTTGGTTTGACCAATGGTTGGTTTGGTTTGTATACCGAAGAAGATGATGAGATCATTAAGAAATATTATTCTAAGCGTGGACCTGAATATGTTGCTAAGTTATTAGGTAATAGATCTCCTAGTGCTGTAATGCAACGCGCATCAAAGCTTGGCATTCGCTATCAATACAAAGTAGAATGGACTGATGAACGTATTGCTATCGTTAAGAAGTATTATCCTATAGAAGGTAAGAAAGTATTAGATCGACTTCCTGGCATATCATTCCACTCTCTTATTAGATTTGTAAATAAAAATAAGATTAGATCTAATACAAATCCTAAGAAGAAAGTTATGTGTGTTGAGACTGGAAAGATATACGATTCTTTCTACGCTGCTTCTAAAGATATATCAGGAGGCCGTAACAAAGGCTCTCTTATATCTGTTGCTATAGATAAACCTGATAGAACTGGTCTTGGATTCCATTGGGTGTCTGTTAATAAATAAAAAAGAAGGCTTAATTGCCTTCCTTTACATTCATATTAATTAATATGTAAGCTCGTAGGTAGCTACATGCGATTGACTCAGCATTCTTTACTGCTGTTTCTATTGATGTGTAGCTATCTATGATGCCTGATTCATATAAATCTACATCCAGCCCAGTGCGAGCATCGATTCCATGTCCAGCTCTGGTTGTTTCATTAGGTTTATATTCATATCCAGCATTGGCTAAGATGGTTTTAATCGGAGCAACTAACGCATCCTTAATAGCGACGCCGCTTTGTATAGAAGCAAGTGCTTTACCTCCACCAAGTAGTACGCCATCCTTAAGAGCACATCTTACAGCACCAATTGCGTCATCTAATTTGAAGCGGATGGTTCTGTATTCAGTTACTGATTGAGCAGCAATCTTAATCTTAGTGACGCCAGCTCCTAGGTTGGCCATACGACGGTTGAGAACATCAGCTCTGACATAGCCAGTTGTGAATTCGTTCTTCTTAAGTTCTTTCTTATAAGAATTTAATCTAGCCTTCACCTCATCTGGATTTCCATTAGCGATGATGGTTGACTTATCGATTTCAATTTCGATATGATCAGCAGTTCCCGCATATTCATAGAGATAATCCGTGGTGTTATATGTAGCGGATTGAATCTTGCCTCCAGTCTTGGCAGCGATGTCTAAGAAGATCTCATCTGGTCTACTGTCGTTGATGAACATGAACATGAAATCAAACTTATTTGCTGATAAATTTTCAATCAGTCCCTTGAGCATCTCTGGATTATAGTTACGATCGAAGACGAATACTAATGGAGTCTTCTTATCAGGGATGGAACCAAAGAGTCCTCTGAGTCCATTCACTGTAAGGATACCTTCGGATAGGAGGAACACTTTAGCGTTATCTCTCTTCCAGATTTCATCTTCACCTGCTAGCTTTGCTAGTTCTGGTGAGAAGTATCCGGAGTTAACTATCATTCCATCGACGTGCTCAACCACTGAGGTTGGGATTTGACGATCGTGTTCGATCACGACATTCATCGCATCGCCAGCTTTGGTGTAAGCTTGATAGACAAGTTCTCCGATTTCAGGAATCTTAGTGGTGATATAACTAACATCACGGATGAGCTTCTCTGAATTTTCAGGTGTCACCTTGATGCGCTGCTTCTCCAGTTCTTTAAGAGCGATGTCAATTTCTTCTTTGATTCTATCCGCTGCTGTTTGAGGATGTAATCCTGATTCAATTAATTTTAATCCAGCTTTGTAGAATTCATTTAATAAGAGAACTGTGAGTGTTGTTCCGTCGAATGCGGATTTCTCTGTGTTGTTGGCAGCTTCGCATGCGGATATCGCTACCATTTTTTTGAATGGATCATCCAGGTTTAGAAGTTCTTTGGCCACAGTAACTCCATCGTCTGTAAGGTATGGTCTAGAGAATTCGTCTGAGATGACGGCCAGGCGTCCCTTAGGTCCCATGGTAGGTGTAACAATATCACTGGCGAGCTGAAGAGTTTCTTTAATTACTTTTGTGTCAACGTGTTTCATACACTAGCACTTCTTTCCTGGCTTTTTGCCTTTTGATTTTTTCTTACATGCCATATTAATTCTCTCCTTTCTTAATAAATTTAATGTCAAGTTTGTTGACGATGAATACTTCTTCTCCCTCTAGGGTGAATGGTTGTCCTGCGTAGAAAGCGAAGTAGATGATTGCGTTTGCTGGAACATTGCTGTCGCCGACCAGGACTTGGGCCATGACGATGTCACGTTTGCCTCTGGTTTCAGAGCCTTTGATGAAGGTTCCGTTGTCGTTGACGGCACTGTTTTCCAGGATCTTAACAATCAGATTACCGTTTCTACTCTCATAATTTCCTTTCATAGAATTCCTCTCTTTCAAAAAGAAGGCATCAAAGATGGATTGATATGGCTCGCCTAGCCCAGTTCCAGATTCATAGCGATCAATCATTTTATATAATGTTGGTCGTGAAACCTGGAGTTTCTCTGCGAACTCTTTCATCGTAATGCCTTCACGTTTAAGTATGTATCTGTAGTTCATAATAAGATTATACATCACAGTGTAAAAAGTGTAAATAAAAAAGGTTACGTGATGACTCGGCACGCAACCCTGTTTGAAAGGAGGCATCTATGTCTAAATAGAGTTAAAGACATGCCCATAGTTATTATATATTAAGGATTAAAAAAAGAAAAGAGGCAAGTAGTTGACTGCTGTGCCTCTCTGTCTTTGAAAACTGTAATTATTATAGCACTTAATTATAAGCTTAGCAAGTATGCTATTGATTCGTCTGTCATATAATTGCCAGGACCAGTTCCAATCGGATTAACTCTTGTTTTGTTTGTTACAATCGTTTGCCATTTTGGATTAGCTTTATCGCCCATCCAAACTAATATATTGTTTCCAACAATCATTGCTGTTCCTTGATCTATGCTTTCTTTTCCAGTTGTTTTCAAATAGAAATCTTTTAAGAAACTTTCGATTTGTCCACCTAATCCTTTGATAGTACCAGGAACTGCATTTTGTGTTATTGATTTATCTATGCCATTTACTACAGCTTTTACTTGATTAGTTTCTGTTTTGAAGCTTACTGTTATCGGTAATGTTTCAATTAAGAATCCAGAACTATCATTTATTTTTAGTTGATCCTTAAATACTTTTTGCCAATCACTTGGTAAGTCTGACCATCCTATGTCTAACGAAGCTTTTGGATATTGTTTTTTATTTTCTTCGTTTAGCTTTCCATTTGGATCATTCCAATCAAGATATGATAAATTGCTTAAAGATATTGCGTGTTCACCATTATCTCCATTAACAACTATAGTTGTATCTTGATTCCATTCTCCAATAGAATCATAGTCTTCTTTAACATCAGTTACTCCATTACCATTACTTAATGGTTTGTCAGTGGCTTTTATAGGATTTGTTAACTTATAGTTATCTTCAAGTTTACCGTTTATTTCATTTAATAAAGTTTCAAGCTTTTCGATAGCTTCTTTATATTCTTTTTTATTTAAATTAGTGGTTACTTTTTCATTGCCATCTTTATCTTTTGTGATAGTTGAAGCTTTATTCTTAGCATCTTCATATAAGTAATTGATGTAAGATTGAACTTGTTCTCTGGCCATCGTGTTAACTTTTTCTACTGGTTTACCATCAGCACCAGTATATTGTTGTTTAATGTAACTAACAAGATCAGCAGCTGACATGCCATCCATATCAAGTGTTCTTACTTCACCATCGTAACCACCAGTGTATTCGATTTTAGGATTACCATTCTCATCTAATGTATATCTGATGTGTGCTGTAACATTATCAGCAACGTTTGTTTGTGCGACTTTTAATGCTGCATCGAATTCCTGGAATTGTTGTTGTTCCCAGGTAAGTGCTTCCTGAGATTCAGTGGCCCACTTAGTGTATTGTTCGACGCCGCTTTCAGAAACATTATTTTCTTTGAACCAACCGTTGATGGATGTAATAACTTTTTGAGCACGTTCTCTATCCGCGTCTGATACTTGAGGATCTTTAAGGATTTGTTGTGCGGTAGCACGTTGAGATAACATATCCCTAGTCTCAGCAGAGAAGTATACGCCAGTTAATTGTGCTTCACTTAAAGCTGAACTAATCGCATCTTGATAATATTGACGAGCATATTCTTGTTGATTGAGATCGTAAGACAGTCTCGCCGCAGCAAGAGCGGAGTCGTGTCCATACTTTTGTAGTTCCATTGCTCCATACATTTGTGCTTGGATGGAAGCTTTAAGGTAATCCATCTGACGGTTCTGGTCTAACACATATCCACCAGTCCAGCCCACCTTCTCAGCATTCTGATTGTTTTGATACTGCATCATGTCTGCTTGAGCTTGGTAGTTTACTGCGTTGTTCTCAATTGTTTGACGGTTTGTCAATGAGTTCTGATTCGCTGTTAAAACATCAGATGAATATGTTCTCTGTGCTTTTTCACTTCCTTGTTTATTCCAGGAATAGTCTGTTCCTACGGCAGCTTCAGCACCACCGCCTGTGTTATGATATCCTTCAGGATTAGGAGTGTATGATGCTGGTTGATTCGATTGAGTAGTGATTACTTCATCTCCACCTCCACCAGGTCCACCAGATCCACCGTTTGATGGTTCGATTGTTGATGGTTGTAAAACTTCAGGATGTATAATTCCACCTGGTTTTGTTGGAGTTGTTGCGTCTCCATTTGTTGAGATAAATTGTTTTCCTACTGCCATTATTGTCCACCTCCTAATAACGCTGCGATATCAGGTGAACCACCTGGTGCCATTGATTCTTCTGCTCCTGGCATTGCCGCACCAACAGGAGTTCCACCTTGTGCAGGCATCTGTCCAGCTGGCATAGCAGGTTGAGCAGGTTGTTCTTGACGAATCAATGGAGATCCTGATGGTAATCCATACATTTCAGCATCAGCTGGAGCAACTTGTGCTGTGGATGGAGACGTGATTCCTTCAATCGCTTCTCTATCGGCGTCATTTAATCCCGCCATGTATTTATCTTTGATTCCTTTTTGACTTTTTGATTCATCAAAAGTTTTTGTCATCGGATTATATCCAGCCCTGAGTGCTTCAGCCACGGTCATTTCTCCACGTGGTGTCATAAGCTTATACTCATCTGGATGCTTAAGCATATCATCTTTAAATTTATCTTTATATTTATCAGAAGGTTTTACCTTGTCGCCAACTTTAACTTTGGCACTTTCATCTTCTTCTTCGAGATCCTCATCACCTTTAGGTATAAACATACCGTCTGTGTTTTCGCCAGTCTTAAGCATTTCTGTTACGACGTCTTCATCTAAATCCTTGGATCCACTACCTTTCTTACCACTTGGTGTGGCATTCGAAATTTCATCCATCGCTTCTAGTGGATTCTCTTCACCAGATCCTGGTTGCTCTTCTTCACCAAGGACATCTTCAATCTTTTCTTTATCTTTTGGCATACTATTCTCCTTTCAGTATGTTCATATTTGAATCTATGTAACCGTATTTTAAACCGACGTTCTTCCATTTAACATGATTTGGATTCGACGGATCAAATTTATTTGTTCTGATTAACGCTATAAGTTTCGGGATACACTTCAATTGTTTGCGGATGTGTATCTTAGTAGCATTATTTACGTAATCATCTAGGTATCCCATAATCAATTGAATTATAACACGAGTTTAATTTCAAGTAAATTATATGTATAATGGAAGGTGAGGTGTAAAATATGTCAAGAGTCGAAGTAGACAAACAAAGATTCAAAGAATTCCTTCCACAGTTTATTGGAGATGCTCCGTTCCAAATAGAATTAATCGAAACTATTTTGGATCAGATGCCAGTCCAGGTAGTGAAGCAATTCATTGAAGGATTATATTATGAACAGGTGTATGATGGCCCGCTATATATAGCCCAACATGCCGTGTTCAAAGATGAGATCCATTACTTTCCAAATTTTGTTTCGTTAACTAAATTTCTGAATGAAGTAAATAAATTTTCCAGGGAATATAATACTGATTCACTGTTAACTATTGATACAAAATTTATCCAGAAGCGTATGTCTCAGGGACTCCCGCTCTGTGGATATATAATTACGATGAGAGGAGAAGATAAAGATGTCGGACCAAAACCAACCAGATACAGTCAATTCCAGTAAGATGTTAGGACTTAGAAAGTTCACGCCGATGATCATTCAAACGAAAGAAGAATTGATGGAGGCGATGAGACAAGGTAAGCTTAAGTCTTCAAAATATAATTTGCTTTCTGATAGAGAGAAACTCTTCGTTGAGCTTGTATGTTTTGGAGGATACACAGGTGAACAAGCTGTTCGTGCGATTGTCCCAGGAACTAAATCTCCAGGTGCTGTCGCTAATCGTATCATGTCTAATCCTGACGTCGTCGAAACCATCAACGAACTCTCTGTTGCTAAGGATCGTAAATTCGCTGCTGAAATTTCCAGTGCCCGTGATATGGCGTTGGAGAAATTAAAATTCATCATGACGAATACATCGGATCAAGCTCTCGCCGCATCCTGTGCTAAGATTATTCTTGATAAATCTGAATTCTATTCTAAGCAAACAGAGAAGAAAGATGATGAACCAGTTGGTGCTGTTAGATTTAACATCCACGTTGACAACGTTAATGTCCGTGGTGCTGAGTCTCCTAAAAAAGAAGAACCTGTCATCATCGAACTTACTCCTGAAGAGGTGAATGCTGCAGTCGGTCATGAAGTTATTAACGAAGAGACTGGCCAGGCAATTGAACCTGTTTCCACGGAGATAAATCCAGATACTGGATTACCATATGTCCTTAAGTATGAGGGAATTAACAATTATGAGGATGACTGATATGACATTAGAAGAAGCAATGAAATCGTTCTTGTTTAACGTATTCATATATAAAGGTGAACAGTTAAATTTTGGTAGGAAAAACAAAAACTTTCCTGAATGGTATGAGAAACATAAACACATTAAAGGAAAGGTTGGAGTTTATACATTCCAAGCAATGATCAATACGATGTCTTACCTTGCGTTCTATATTGATGATGGTGAATTAGACAATTAAAAAGCCTGCAAATCGCAGGTCTTTTATTTTATTTCCATTCTACTTTTCCGAAGAGTCTCATTTGGATGTCGGCGAATGTTTTAATGATTGGATATCTAGTTATCATGAACGCTCTTTCATCTGGTGTGAATTTTTCCATGACGTTAATTTCGATTTTGTAGATGTAATTTTCGTATTGGATTGAGAATTCAAATCCATCTTCAATATTTTCTGGAAAGATATCATACTTTGCTAGATCTTCAAACAGTTTATCAACATCATTAATACTGATTTGAAAACTTCTTTGTTTTTGTTCAACCATTTTGTTCAGCCTCCTTTGGTTTAGTGTAATAAGGTTTAAGTTTTTTTAAAGACTCATTAGTTGTCTTAAACATTTTATTTAATTGGAGCGCGATCCAGTCAACAATCTCTTCGTTGTTGGCCCATGTCTCTACATCTAGTCCAGATTCATATAAGAATGCGTGTGTTATTTCGTGAGTCAACACGTGTTCTTGATGTATTGACTTATTGTTTCTATCGAGAATAATCATCTTTGCTTCTGGAATAATGTAACCATCGCATGTTTTTAGTTTTTCGTCTTGGTCAGGAGTAGATACATATATTTTGTATTTAGTCCCTAGCACGTTTATTTCCATGATTTTTAGTTTTTTCATATTATTCCTCCTGTTGGTGGGCAGTCTCGGAGTCGCACCGAGAGACTATTTATTATTGGAAATTTATTCAGATTGGGATAATTATATGAAACCTTATTAATATGGATTTTAACAAGGAGGAAAAGTTAGATACGTAGTCGTTCTGAACCTGCCCAGTTTGCGGGCCAGATTGCTCTAGCCCTGTATCAATGACAGACGATACATCAGTGGATGTGCCTGTTCCACCCTTGTTAATCCTCCCAAGTGATACCGAAGTAGTTCTTAAGTTCTTCTTCGAAGCTCGGTCTTGAGAATTTTTGTTTATTGGTTTCTTGACACCATTCTGTGTAGTTTGTATACGCTTGGCCTAACATCATATTTTGGATCCTGGCAATGCCTTCTCTTCTCTCTTCATCTGTTGGATTAGTTTTGTTGTTAACAAATACTTCTTTGAACCAGGATAAGACTGAAGAGTTATTAATCCTATAATTGTTAAGCATAGCTGTGACACTACTAGGTTGAGTGAATTCCATTGTTTCATTAAGAACTCTGTAGATGGCATGGACTGATTTATAAGCGATATAGTCTATGCTCTCTTGACTTAAGAGTTTCTTTTTGAACATGATACCTTCAACTTGTTTCACCTTAGTTAGGTCTGCATTGAATGGAATGATAACCCAACGACGGTAGAAACCATCAGATGTGTCTGGTGTTTTTGGTAATTTGTTACAGGCGAAGAATAATGTAGCAAATACTCGGTCATCATATGCGTCGAAGTATTTTCTTTCTACTTGAATTCTATCGCCAGCAGCAATGTTTTTAATCTTGCTAGTTTCTGTTAACGGTTTACCTGAGATATCTGCCGCAAGAGAAGCAAGCTTGCCTACCAGTGTGCTCGCTCTGAAGTTATTTGTTAAGTCTTCTGGAGCAAGCGAGGTGCAATTTTCTTCTCCAAGTATGGCGGTGATGAGGTCGAAGAATGTGGATTTACCATTTCTTCCACTACCAGTTAACATAAATGATTTAGCAAGTTCTACGATTTTTAACATTGCGTAGCCAATTGACTCGAAGAGTAACGTTTGAGTTGCTATATCTCCACACGTGACATTATGGAAGAATTCATCAGCCGTATCTGAATGAGCATTTGGATCATAGTTCGCATTAATACGAATTGTTTCCAAATGGTCAGGTGACATCGGCTCGAATTCTAATGTGTCTAAGTGTAAGATTCCGTTCTTGAATACAACGTTGAATGGATTAGAATTAAACTCAACCGTTTCTGTTTCTAAGTAATCTTGGATGTATTTAATTGCTTCGTCCTTCTGATACTGCTTCAGTCTAGGACAAAGCTTTGTGATGTATCCTCTTAGGAAATTAGGATCATCTGTATAGATATTATTTTTATCGTCATAGAAGTATAGATGGTGACTCTTCTTATCTTTCTTAACGTGACATGCTTTAATGACATAGTCACCGAACTTGTCGTGAAAGAATTCACTCTTGTTCATAAATTCTGATAAGAATGTGTCGGCAATTGATTCACATAATCCCGTAATTGTTTGCTCATCTAGGGATGGGACGACCAAGTATTTATTCATGAGTTTTAATAGCTCAACTTGCTGGTCCCTATTGAAGCTTGCTATGTTGATAACGTGGTTCATTAATAATCTTGATGCGTTTTCTCTAATTGGGAATTGGAATCCGTCTTCTGAACTGGATGATCCTCGTCTTAACGGTGTCAACCAGGTTGGAAGTGGTCCTATTCCATTAGAGTGTATAATTTCTACATCACTATATTTAGGAAGCACGTTTGTTGGTGAATGGAATGGAAGAAGGATTTCTGTTCCTTTCTTCGTGTGCACTAATGTATTCGCATTAACTCCACAGGCAAGCATATTATTTATGGTCACTTTATCAAAGGAACTCATTGCGTAAATATAATACTTGTCTCCCTTTTTGACTATCATCAATTGCTCTTTGCGTTGAATGATGGCATTAACAACGCATTCATCTGTCATTTCTATAACGATTAGTCCTTTAGGGACATACATACCAAGTGAGACATCATTTCTTGAACGCAGTATAGATTTGATGTCTGCGAACTTGGCTCTATCTATTGTATCTGTGGAAGTTTTTATAATGTAGCAAGCTTCATCATTAGGATTAACTATCCTATTGAATTCAGCTAACTTCATTTAATGACTCCTTACTTTGTTTCTTCAGGAGTTGTGTTTGTGTTTACTGCTCCCTCTGGTCCATTGCTTGTAGTATTACCACCTTGAGGGATTTCTTTTTCTTTACGTTTTCTCAAGATAATTAATCCTGGTTTAACGATGTCGTCTGTTAAGTCTTCGACTCTCATCTTTTTCTTAGCAGCGATGTCTTCAAGTTTAACACCGAAGGTTTCTAACTCTTTAACTAATTCAGGAGACACTCCCTTTTTAGCAGGAGCAGCAGGTGCTGGTGCTGTAGCAGTTGGTTTATTTGAACCTCTGCCTCTTGGAGCTGTGTTTAGTGGTTCGCTAGCATCTTGGTCAGGATCTTCACCAGTGATAATCTTATAAGCTTTAAGCAATGCGTATTTATCACCGTATGTCATTGCCTTACCGACTGTTTTATCTTGTGGATCAACACCATCACCATAGGATACGATGTCAATGTATTCGTCTGGTTTGTCCATGTTGACGAATCTATAGATAATTTCGATACGAACGAACAAGCTCTTTTTTCCTTCGCCTTTGTAATTTGTTGATTCAATTACTCCTGTATCAATTACTTTTCTACTAACTGGATAGGAGTATACTCTGTATTTAGCTTCTGCTGGTTTGACTGCTGCTAATACATCAGCTTCACCGACAGCTTTGTATGATGAACTGCCAACACCGACGCTTAAGTTTTTATTAACGTTGGTGATTTCTAATGAGATAGCACTGAGCTTCTCAAAGATATTCATTTCTTTGATATCTTTATCTAATGTTGCGCACATATTAATCACCTCTAGAATGGGAGATCATCATCTGATAAGTCTACATCGTTTAAGTTTTCACCTTGTGGTTGCGGTTCATCTGATGATGGTTGTTCTTGTTGAGCAGGTTGCTCTGTTGGTTGGTTGGCGTCTTCTTTGTAAGAAAGATTTTCAATTGATGTGACGGACACTTCAACTGCTCTACCTTTTGCTCCGTTCTTCATTGTGAAGTCACGAATGTGGACGCTACCAGCAATACAAACTTTGTCACCTTTTCTTAACCATTTGATAGCATAGTCTGCTTGTGTTCCGAAGCAATAAACATCGAAGAAATCTGATGCGTAGCTTCCATCTGCTTCTTTTCTATCACGCTTTACAGCAATTGTGTTGGAGGCGATAGATGTCCCTGATTGAGTCTGTCTCATCTCGAAGTCTCTACAGAGGTTTCCAATAAGTGTTACATTGTTCATATAAATCCTCCTTGTAACTTGATAGGTATCCCTATCTACTATTTATTATAACTTATTTATTACATTAAAGCAATAGTTTTACTGGTTGTTTTGAATTAATTTTTGTCTGAGGATGTCACCAGCTCCATACTCATCGTGCTCACAGATATTTCTGAATGGGCACAAGAAACATTTAGTTGGATCCTTGATTCTATACTTAATATCTAAGGCAGCACCAAGATAGAGATCAGCAATCTCTTCGTCGTTGTTGTCTAGTAAATTTCTATTTGATAATTGAACCAATACACGGTTAAATAATGGATGGCCACGTTGTTCTAATAATGCTAAAACCGCAGCATATCCCGCATCTTCTAAAAGATTTTGCTCTTCTAGTTCTTGTCTGTATAGTTCAGCAGTAGTTAATTGAAGAGTGTCTAATGACTTACTTGGTTTGCCGTTTTTAATTAGTGGCACCTGTGTGTCAAGCTTAGCTAATCTGACCTCGTCAATTTCGATTGCGTCTACTTTTCTACCAAGAAGTTGTTCGGCAGGTTCTACGTATGTGAGCAACTGCATGTTGTCCTTTACGACGTCGTAGTTATATTTCAACGCACTGCTAGTTGTTTTTAAATCTCTAACGATTACCATTTCATTTCGTTCATAGATTTGGTCAATCTTTCCTACGAAATAGTCATCGTTTTCCAAAGGTTTTTCAAAGTCTTGTTCGACAGCAATTGTATTTTCTTCTTCATACTTTTTATAGTAGTAAGAGAAATACATATTAATTATATATTCTAACAAATCTCTTTCAGCGTGGATCAATCCAGTATCCACAGCGTCTTTCCATTCGTTATAAACTGGCTCAACATCCTCGCCTTTAAGGATTGTTTCGACAGCTTTGTGGAACAACGAACCTTTTAATGTATATTCGTTATCAGGTTCAGGTAGTTGCTCTACATATAAGTAGTGGTGTTTCCTTGGGCAGGTCTTGAAACAGTCTAACCTGGAATAGGAATACCTGTTAATGTCTTTTGACATATGAATGTCTCCTTTTATTCTGAATATTCTTTATAAACTTTTTCTCTTGGAATGCCAACTAAGTCAGCTAGTATATTTAACGATTTAATTCCAGGATTTGGAACCTCGTGATTAATCAATTTATAGATATGCTCTCTAGCAATTGGCAATTCTCCATTAAACTCTTTAACTTTTTGTGCTAAGAAGTTATTGATGGATCCGTATTTTTCAACGATTTCATCTTTAATCATAGTTAATTCTCCTCATTAATGTATGATGTTATCTCTTCGATAAATTGTTCAAGACTTCTAGGTATCAGAACAACGTGACCTCTATCTCTCATTTCTTTATGGAGTTTTTTCTGAGCTTCACGGGCTCGTCCTACCTTAGTCTTACATTCTACATATATCGTTCTGCCGTGATTAGTTAGAACAATTAAGTCCGGGAATCCTTCAGGAAGTCCTGTTGTAAACCGTCTTCCATCAGGTGTGTAACCGCTACCTACATTGGCACGAAAGGCTAGCCAGTTATGTTCACCACACCAGATTCTAATCTTGTTCTGGACGTCGTGTTCTAATTCGTAATTAACCATTATTTTTTTTCTTTCTTGAATCTAAGACTTTCCTAGCCCACCAGCTAGGATTCTTATATCCACGTTCGATGGCAAGTTGGACTAGTGCTCCGTAGTCTTTACACATTCCAACCTGCATCCGAGCTTTCTTTTTTTCAATTGCTTCAACTCTTTCTAGCTCGGCTTTTTCATCCGCTTCAATTTCTTGGTGAGTCTTACCGTTATCTTCTCCACAATATGGACAGATACGGTCAGTCCCTTTATAAACTCTGAAGCAGAATTTACATTCACGAGCAGTGACTTCTGGTTCTCTGCTACTATTTCTTATACGCTTTCTTGTATCTGTTAATGAGTATTCACGTTTCTCTGTAGGAGTTCCGTGAGCATAACAGTTACCGACAAAGTCTATAATGATAGCGACTTTTCCTGGAGCAGGAGTCAGACATCTACAAGCTTGTTGAATGTATAATGTTTCTGATTGAGTTGGTCTTAATAACATACAGCATTCACATTCGGGAAGAGTAATACCTTCGCTAACTAAATTACAGTTACAAAGGATTTTGTATTTACCGTTTTGGTAATCTGACATTATCTCTTCTCTTTGTTTTTCTGGAGTAGACGCATCCATGTGGACTGCTGGAATGCCATTGCTATTAAATAGTTCACATATTGATTGGCTATGTTTAACGTTACAACAATATGCGATCGATTGTTTTCCGTCAGCTAATTCGTGATAATATTTAATGATATCGCCATAGATTTTTTTATCAAGCATAACTTCTGAGACCTCTTGGTTGTTGAAGTCACTGCCACTCATGCTAACATTATCAAGATTAATGTTAAGTTTAGGTGCGTATAATTCGTAACGGGAAACATATCCTAGTTCGATTAATTCGTCACCACTTATACCATTAATTATAATATCGCATAGTGTGAGTGGTTTATTGTCTAATCTTTTGGCTGTAGCTGTGAACAAAATTCTTTTACAGTTATAATATTCACAGACTTTTTTATACGACGCAGCTTCGGATAGGTGTGCTTCATCAATAATAATTAGATCAACTGGTCCATGTTCACCTAAGTGGTTTACTTCTGTGAAGACTGACTCGATTCTACAGTTCTGGATAATCTTTTTATGCTGATTAATTAATAGATGTCTGTGTGCTAGGACTAAAACTTTAGATCCTTTCAAACAAGCTTTCTCAACTATCTCTTTAATCAGATATGATTTTCCAGAACGGCAAGGTTCTACATCACATACACCTTTATGTGTACGTAGAACATTTCTAATTAAATTGTAAGCACGTTGCTGATAATCACGTAACATATTTATTTTGTTGTTTAATTATCTTAGCCATTGCGTCTCCTCCATTTTCTTTTATGCTTTAATTTCTTATTTAAAATCCAGTTATTTTTCCAGATTTTGAAATTTCTTTCGCTCTCTTCAAGAGTCACATACTTAGTTGTTGCCATGTTTTATTTCTAGTTCCCTTTCTAAATCGCCAATTGATAAGTCTAACCATCCTTTTAATAATGTTAGGAACTCTTCTAACGTTATATTGCGTTCAGATGTTTCATTAACTTTAACTTTGGATGCTATTGCTGCTTCTGTAAATGCTAACAAATTTGTTAATGTATTTAATTCGCTTAGCTTAGAAATGTTGTCAACTAGAAACTTAATTGATTCTCCGTCCATTTAATTTCCTCCCGTGGAAATGCCACACTACTTCTACTAACATTATGAAAACCGTAAAGTAAGCAAACACTTTTGCCTCTTGGAATAAATGACTTCCAATGGTTTCTATAATAAACGCTATTGTATTGAATGCGGTTAATATTAATATATGACTATTTTTTTCCATATTATTTATAGAATGTTAAGAGATATTTTCTCTTGAACTCGTCGTTAATTGGTTTGATACATTCAGTCCCGATTGGCTGCATCACTCTCATATTAGCAACGGTTTCATAAGATACTTTAAATCTCTTTACTAATTGATATAAGGATGTGAATTGTTGTGTATCAGGCGCGTCTGTCTCATATTCAATACAGCGTGCTGTGATTGCCACATCCTTAGTAGGTCTTTTTAATAAGTATAATATACCAGTTTGTTTAGAGCGAATGTACTGTGACTCTATTCTAGATTTAACGAATTGTCTGATGGCATAATCGCTAATCTGTAAGTCTAATGACATCTCTCTGATGGAACGATATTCACGATCAGCTTTATCCATTGGCTCAGTGATACGTTGAATACGATATGTACACGCACGTGTTGTGTATTTATGTTTTCTATTGTCTTCATTTACAAAGTGGCTAGGCATCGTATATTTTCTCCTCTTCTACAATTGAAGCTGTTAAGTCTTCATTGATTTTATTAACTTTTTTAAATCTTGCTTTTTGTTCAGCTTTATCTTTGCCTGCGTTGATATATAACGTAGACAAGAACGAGTTAATAAGACTATCCATCATTCTGATATATTGGTCCTCGCCAAGTTTCTTTTTAACATTCTTGAACGTTTGCGTTTTGCTATCTAAGATTCTTAATGTGCTGCGAAATATATAAACAACTTTAGCGACAGTTATTTCATTAGTGTCTTGTTCTAATTCTTTAAGAAACTTAATTCTTTCATTTTCATTCTTTGCCATTATTTAATACCGGTCTTTCTTTTCATTGAACGGTTTCCAACATGCATTCCTTTTTGTTTAGCTAGTTCAAACTTTTCTTCATTTGATAATGAATTAATGTATGCATTTGATATCGCTTTCATTGTTTGAGAATCAACTCCTTTGAAACCAACCATTATCGATGGCGGAGTAGGAAGTTCTACATCTATTGGTTTCCAAATATGAAGGCAGTGCTCGTGCATGTTTACATAGTCTTCTTCTTTAGGATGGTATTCAACACAGCATTCATCACCACTCCAGAATATGTCTTTAACACGACACATTATATCCCATGTAGGTGTTTTGTTTGTTTGTGATACTGATGCGTGTTCCCATCCGTAAGATGATGTAAAGAATACTAACCATCTTTTGGTTGTTACTGGATCAAAGAAGTATCCTTCGATTCTTAATTGGTCATCAATTTGTTTAATTTGTAATATTTTAAATTGTTTATTATTTTTTATTTCTTCTAATGTTCTCATAGTGCTCCGTAAGTAACAGAATAGTCTGTTGTGTTTTCATAAGAGTAATCATCGTTATATTTATATTCGACTAGCCAATTTAATTTATAAAACTCACCATTAGATACATAAGTTACATCTAACTTAGCATAAATAAAATTACAATCATCTCTTTTAATTGTTGATTTACCCATAAGTGTTTTTGATACATATCTTAATTCATGCACATCATTGTCAGTTGTGGTTTCAATGTAATAACTAACGTGGTAATCATCATAGAAATCACAAAAATGATCAAAGCTGTCGTCATATTTTTTGTTATCGCATCCAGTTAATAACAAGAATGGTAAGATTAATAATATTTTTTTCATTTTAATTCCTCCTTCACCATCCATTTCATAAAAGAAATGTAATCGTCTACTATTTTTTTATAACTATCAAGAATGTCATTTAAACATTTTGCTTTGTGTTTAAAAAGATAAACAACTATTTCGCTAATATCAGTGGTTTCTAAAACTACACTTAATTTATGTTCTTCAAGATAGTCATCACTAGAATGATATCCTCCTACCCAAAGAGATGTATACCAATGCTTATATTTTTTCTCCAAAGTTTCTTGAGAGTTCGTTCCCCAAGTTTCCATGCCATAAGTATCTGGAGAAAGTAATGAGTAGTTTGTTTGTGATTTTTTAATTAAAAGCAATATCATAACAACACCTCTTTAAGTAAATCATATTCCTCATGAGTGAGTTCTTTATCTTTGTCAATGAGTGGTAAGTTTTCGTTATACCATTTTAATGGTGTATAATCGTCTTTTTTGAGGTCGATATAATGAAGTAACCAACCAACGTCAACTCTTTTATCTTTTATAATATTTAATGCTTTGAGTTTATTTTCGTCTTCAAGGTTAGTTATTTTAACTTCTTTGTAATTTTTACAAATGTAATCAATAAGTACTTGTGATCTTTCATGTGATCTTTCATACAGAATTACAGGTTTGCTTGTTAGTTCCTCATAATTTTTAAGAGTAGTTTCAATAATTTCACAACAACTTGGATGGAAATCTTTAACCAAACCATTATCATATGTAGGCGTATTCTTAATTCTTTCCCATGCCTCTAATGGTGTTAATTCTTTATTCATAACAATTCCAATTCCCCTTTCTTACCTAATATAATTTTATCAATTAGGATTTTGCTTTCTAAATAATCTTTAAAATAATAAATACGAGGGTCTTTAACAGCACAATCAACCTTGCTTTCATCTATTTTAACTATCTTATCAATTTGCTCTTTTGTTAAACTTTTTATGAATTTAATCTCGTTTTCAATAGCATGAATATTTAATGGTGTTGCCAATGGTTTTAAATTATCTAACATTTCTTCAAAACTATAATCAACACCATTAGTTAAAGAATAATAATAATGTGTGTCATTATAACGATTTCCATATTTTATCATTCTTATTTTTTTGCGAATTGCCGATTTTGTTGTATTTTTAGGTAACATCATAACAATTCCCAATCTATCTCACCATTAGGTAAGATGCCTTTCATCTTTGCTATTGATTTTAGAATTGGTTCTCCATGTTCTCCAGTTGTCCAAATAGCACCATAAATGATGTCATCTTTGTCTGTGTAGAAATCTTTCATCTCATCGAAATCTCTATTCACTTCACTGGCTGTTTTAGGAAACTTAAATCTATACGGTGCAGCTACAACAAACTCATCAAACGCTTCTTCAATAGTATCAACAGCTTTGATTAAGTCGTCTTTGTAGTTATCAAATTGTGCTAGATAATCAAAAAGTTCTTTGTTGTTTAATGTGGTTTCAATTTTTTTTATTTCAGTTTTTGTTCTAATATACTTTGTCATTGTTCCACCTCCACATAACACCAAGATTGTGGTGCACGAGTTAAGTATCTAGTCATTAAATTGTCTTTCCTATGTGGAAACACTTTGATACTAAACTCGCTCAACTCTTTTGGTCTATCAAAGATTTCTAAATCGCTAATGTGAATGGCATAACCAATTTTCCCTTTTAAGTAATTTTCTAATTCTGTTGCTGATAGGCAAGAGCGATTAAGAAGGTTCTCTTCACTAACATTGTCTGTATAGTATGGGTGACCACCCCATACCCAAAAAACTCCTATAAGTTGTTTTATTTCTTCTACCTTATAGCAACGGAACTTGAATAGGACTTTGCCATTCATTTCACTTTGTATCCACTTGTTTTGATTTAACAATGTATAACCATTATGTCTTTCTTTGAAAATACCTTGTTTGCCTTTTGTACAATACACATAAAACTCTGCATAACCATATTCATCAATGAGTTTCTTTGTTGCTTTATATAGTGCAGTGCCTTTACGAACTTCGGTTTTCTTAATTCCATTCATCATTAAGGCACACCATCTAGGTTTGTCGCTAATCATTATCGCTTTCATAGCAATACCTCTTTAAATAAATCGTATGTTTCTTCATTAAGATTAACTGCGTGTTTGCCATTTTTGAAATACAATACATAATCAACTCTTTTGTTTGCACCGACAAACATTTCAATTTCTAATATATCTTTAATAAACTCTAATGCTTTGAGTTTCTTTAATAGCGTATCACTATCTTTAATGCCTAATTGAGTGAGAACAATAAGTAGTTGTCTAGCAGTAGTTTCTTCGTAAGGGAACATTTTAAATAGTTCTTCATAATCTTTAAGTGCGGTTTCAATGACACTATATTCGTAAGTATCTTTGATACAATAGCCTATGGCATTATCAACATCAATGCGATAATCACCTAATTCTTTTAATGATTCTAATTCTTTACTCATCTTCCTTTTCCTCCTTAAAGTTTTTACAAAGCATACCGTCGTCCCAACGAACAGTTTTATGAGTTAATTCACAAGTTAATGCGTAGTCATGTGCGACAAAACAATGTTCGCAAGCGTAGCAACACTGATTCTCTTTTATTGGCATATCAATTCCTCCTATTTATCTCATAAATATTATAACAAATATATTATATAATGTAAAACATTTCATAAAAAAATACCGCACATTCGTTATGGCAGAACCAAAGTGCGGTATAAGGACGCTGGGAAGCATCTTTTATATTATTATTATATCAAAAAAAGACGGAGCTTTCAAGGCTTACCCGTCTTAATCGATCTAACCAGACAGCGGGATACGATAGCTAGCTTTCTCAACCTCAGTCCTGTTGGCTATTATTTATTGTATCATCATTAATCACACATCGCAAGATAATACTTAAGTGCTTTACCTTCTGGTGCGTCTTTGTCTTGTAAGAATTTCTTAGCAAGCTTAACGTATGTGGATGTTTCGTTAGACACACTGCCGTAATAGTCTGAATACATCATATTCATGACGTAGTTCCAGTCGTATTCGTTGCAGTGTATAAATTCTACACCATGTTGTCTAGCAACTGAGTTGGTCTCTTCAAGTGTCCAGTGTCCACCTTTAGTGCCATCTTCATTAGTCATCTTATCTAACGCACACTTAAGTAACCAGGCATTGAAGTGATAACCATAGACGTCGACATAAAGTTCGTGCTCTAAATCTTCATACATTTCTTCATCAACAAATTTAACTTTGCGTAATGAACGATCAATGAATTCTTTTGTTTGTTCTAGCGTTGCATCTTCTAAAATTTTTCTATGCATATTGATTCCTCCTATCCGAGGTATTCAACTGCGAAGGAAATATTAGATGTGGTAATTGCAATGCCAGTGTTAACTACTGATAATGTGACTGGTGCACCGCAGCAAGGAACTCTGATGATAGATTCGAATGAAAGACTTCTAACTTCAGTTGTTGCTGTAGTGATTGTGGTAGATGCTGTGCCACCAGAGACTGGAAGGTTGTCTTGTCTAAGTTCAAATGTAACATCGCCTGCTTCTGGAGCTGTGAATGTCGCATTAACTGAGACGTGATAATAACCTGGAGCACCTAAGACTACGGAATCATTAGATTGTTGAACAGATTGACCGCGTCTTCTAACAATAGTAGTTAATGGTAATACGCCATCAGCCGCAACTGTAGCAGTAGATGGAGTTGTTAAATAAATTAAACTGTTATTCATGTTAATTCCCTTTCTGTGAGATTTTTTCTCACGAATTAAATAAAAGACTATCTAGGAAGCACCTAAATAGTCTAATGAAACATTGCTTTATGGGCTAGGTGACTAAATGTCGTGTCTAATAGACTATTAAATGTTTCCGTTACAGCCACATCCGCCTGCGCAGAATGGGCTTGGGCCTGCATTGTATGAGAATGCAGATGGATATCTGACAACGCCGTTCAATGCTTGAGCTAATTCAAGTTGATTGACCTTGCCTTGGAGTTCTTCGATCTTGTTAGCAGAGATTGCATCTAAGACTTTTTGAACTTGTGCAGTGGTGTTGTAGTTAGTTGCATCAATGGCTCTTAAGATATTGCAGCAACATTCTTGTTGATGAGCACGGGTATCAGCAACACCCATAGCAACATCATGGATGTCACTAACGATATCGGCTTTGTTTCTTTCGATAGAGGCAAGGATGTCTCTGTTCTCAGATTGTAATTCAGAGAAGTTGAAACCATTACTGACATCTTCAGCTGTGGCTGGTCTATAACCTAAGCCATTGCCACCGAATAAGCCATTGCCACCCCACATTAAAGCGAGGATAGCGAATAACCAAATGCCAGAACCTGCACCGAAACCATCATAGCCGTAACCACCACGGTTCATATCCATTGTTGGGACGATTCCTGTTCCTTCCATAGGTAATTCTCCTTTCTATATTATCTCCCGGTGATATTCTTTAAGAATTCATTCGGGTTAATACCACGTTGTTGACACATAGTGTTGAATATTTGTTGAGGATTGTAGCCTTGTTGTAACATTTGAATCGCTGGTTGTAAGGCAGGGTTTCCCTGTGCCATTTGCATAAATGTTTGTATTGGATTCATTGAATTAGTTAGCATTTGGTATGCGTTACGGAATCCAGACATGTTATTAGCGTTGTAAGGATTGGCTGGATTAAGCGTGTTAAAAGGATTTGACATATAAATTACTCTCCTTTAGGTTCAAGTTTCTCTATGCGTTTAATTAAGCTATTTACTGTGTTTTTAAGTGTGACAAACTCTTCGTTTTTGTCTAACGAAATTGTTACTTCACTATTTTGTGTGCCATTTGTCACAAGTTTATCTTCGCTAACTTCTACTAATTTAAAACATTTAAGAGATGTTTGGCCTAACGCATTAGCTTGCTTTAAATAGCACACAGGTTGCGCGTTATCCATTAATAAAATAGATTGATTAGCTGGTATTGTATATTGCTTGGCACCTTCTAGCCCACTAACAAAAGCATAAACATTTTGTTGTGGTTGTTGTTGCCTAGGTTGACCGTAGTTATAAGGATTAAAATTTCCGAATTGATCGTATGGCATATTATGTTCTCCTTTAAGTGATGTGTTGGTGTGTCACTTGCTGTCCTAAGAACAATATAAAATAAAAACAACTCTTTCGAGCTGTTGCATATGTGCAATGTTTAGCTATTTAGTTAGCTTTGCTATTGCTTCATCTAGTTTATATATTGTCATTCTAACTGAATAGTTATTTTTCCAGGCAATATAAGAAATTTTATTTCCTTCAGTATATTCGCATATCAATTTTGTTTCTTCTTGATTAAGTCCTTTATAGATACACATTTGTTTTACGTGTCTATATTCTAAGTTACCATCAAAGAAAGTATAAAGAAGTGCGAATTTATCCGGCTTTGCTACCTGAGCAAATAAGAACATTCCTTTGTATTTGTAAGATAGATGTAACAAAATTGCTAACGATACGCCTAATGTTATAGCTAATACTAATGTGACGTAAAAGAAAGGGACAGCAAGTGACAAGATACCGAAGACAATAACACCAACAGTAATGCACATTGATTCTTTCTTGTAATGTAATGAGTATTTAAAACCTAATAAATATCTGGCAATAGCGAATGCTAGATACATAACAAGGAATTCTAATACTTTACCTAACAAGAATGGTAAGACCATCAAAAGAAGGAACGCACATATTTGTGTAAGATAAACTCTTAAGTAGAGTAGACGAATCTTACGCTTTTGTGTCTTCGTCAGATTCTTCCGCAACGATTTCTGCGATTGCTTCGTCGATGTTTGGGAAGATCCACCATGATCCTGGGAAGTCGCCCATAATTTGCTGTCTCCTTTCTCCCTATATAAAAGTAATATCGTATAGAGTATTACTGATAGGGCAATGTCATATTCTAATGTGTAAATAAAGTGAGCTGATAAATTCATTACTTTATTTTCTAAAGTGAATGTGCCATCTTTAATTACATAAATCATTATTTGTAAAACAAAAGTTATAGCTGTAGCGATTAATAGTCTAACTATACAGAATCCATATTTTTTCCAACTAAATTTAGGACGGTAAACATCTTTTCTATTATCTATACATTGTTGAATAATAGGTATTATTAAATAAAATAAAAATGGATATGTAGCTCTAATTATATCAGGAAATTCTCCAAAGATTAAATGCATTATATAATAAAGAATCATTGGAATTGTATAAAACGCTAGAACATACCATATTTTAGGAATCTTTTTAAGAACAAATGAAATAACTATGGTAAATTCTAGAGTCATAAATAAATCCATAACGAGTGGATATAAATTATAGTTAACTAACCACTCTTGGATTCTATCCATTTGTGAATTCTGGTAATTCAATATGAAATATTTACTGCCTAACAAAGAAGCAACCATAGCAACTATGTATAGAGCTATGATCATTATAGAAAAAGCAGTGAACACTTTTGTCCATTGCATTCTAGTTAGATATAGTGAGTCTTCTTTTGAATTAAATAGTTTCATATTAGAACTCCGCTGCTGTTTTTAAAACAACCTCTTTTTCGATTTCTAGGCTAGTAAGTCCATAAGAAGACAAACTTTTTGGAACTTTAACCATCTCTTTATTTGAAATGTTGTTAATAAGATTTAAGTCCACGTTCATTGAAACTTGAAATACTCCAAAATAAACGTTGCCACATCTTTTTGAACAATATGAAGCAACTTTATAGCCGTCAATTAATATGTCATTGTTGTCTGTTGTGGCTTCATACCCGTGCTTTTTAATTAAAGCGAGCAAATTGTTTTTTGCTTTTTCGAGAAATCCATTAGTTTTGTTAATGTCAGAAGAAGTTAGACCAAAACCCAAATCTCCTTCTCCCACAACAATTGTTCCTCCCATTGTAGGAATATCAAGAACTTCAATGTTGTGTTCTTTTATATATTCGTAGTTCGGAGGTATTTCACAACCAGTTACTACATATGGTTTGTCGTAAACGCAATACATAGCGTAATCTGTTTGGCTTAAAATTGCTTGAGTAACACCTTCGTATAGTTCTTTTTCGTTTGCTTTAATAATATTCATATTGTTCTCCTTACCAAGCGGTACCATCTAAGTGGTAAAACGTTGGTGTTACGTTGTCTGCTGACCAGTTATAATTTTTTATTGTTTCATTATCAGTATAAATGGTCATTGTTTTTGCTGTTTTGTTATAAAACATTCCAGAGCCATTTCCAGCCGTAGGAAGTGTCATCGCAACTCCTGAAGGTGTTTTGAATGTATAAGTGTGACCACTTACGTTTCCTCTATCTATCGCACCTTTTATTGTAATTAGTGTTGAAGGGAAAATTAAATCTGTGACAGGGAAAGCATTGTCTCCTAATGTTGTCAATCCTTCTTCTATATTTATGTTACACGTTGAAGTTACAAAAATAGAGCCTCCGTTAAGTGAATAAAACGCATTGTTTGGCAATGTCCTCACTGTTGATTTTATGTTTATGTTAACTGTTAAATTTACTTGTTGTTGGCTATTACTTTTGTTTTGTCCTGTAAAGCAAGGTACCGCAATTGCTCCTACAACGTTATTATCTTCAGCGTTCGTTGCGTAATAATTGAACGTTATGGTGTAATCTGTTCCTGAAACATAACCTGACAACATCATAGTAAAATTCGCAATTTTTGTAACGTTTTCACCTATTACTATTGATTGTGTGAATTCAGGAGATACAGAGATGTATTTTAATTCCCTTAAATTGTTATTGAAAGCAACGTTAGATACTTTTATTGGAAAAAAGTCGTCGCTAAGCACATAAAAACAATGGTCACCTATTACTTCTAAAGAAGATAAAATGTCAGATGTTATACACCCGCTGTCTATTGGATTTTTTTGAACTAATTTTTGAAATAGATTTAATGCCATAAAGAACCTCTTATAAAGTAATCGTTCCGTCCGTACAAATGACTGTTGTTAATGAAGAATTGCTCCGCCAGTTAGTTCCTAATGTTATGTTATTCCAGTCATTCATTGTTGATTTATAAGTAATAGAGTTGAGAGATGTACAATATGTAAAAGCAAGTTGACCAATTGAAGTGACACTAGCGGGTATGACAACAGATGTGAGTGAGGAACACCAACCAAAAGTACTTTCTTCAATAGAAGTGATACCATCAGGGATTGTTACTGAAATTAAAGATGTACAATTAGAGAAAGCATAGCCACCAATTGAGGTTACATTATTAGGAATGGTAACCGAAGTTAAGGAAGAACAACCATAAAAAGCGTGTTTGTCTATCAAAACAACCGTATTTGGTATTTCAATTTCTACTAGGGTAGTTTGATTATAGAAAGCACCACTTCCTATTTTTGTAATATTCCCTAATTGCTTGGCAGAAACAGAAACTAATTCGTGTCTTAAATATAAATCAAATAAATCTTCTTCAGCAGACCATTTTAAATCATTGCCAATATAAATCTTTTGTATGGCTTTATTACCAACAAAAGCGGAGCCTAGATTTAGGTTTCCAATTTTAATCCCCATACTAAGCCTCCGTGATTAGATAAATATATCCTGAATATTTTGTTGCTGGTTCTGAAGAAAGAACAACAATAATTAAACCACCGTCTGTGTTTGCTGCCGTTGGAGCAGTTGTTAAATATGTAATTCCTTTTGTTGAAGAAGGAACATCGCTAGCATATGCTAAACTTTCACTGCCAACTGTAGGTCTTGCGGCAAAATTAGCAACCTTTGTTTCTAGGTCAATTGTTAGCAAATTATAAGACCAATTGTTATTTACGTCTCTTGCGTTTACTTGCCACTGAGTTCCCCATTGATAAAATCCAGTATAAGGGTGCGTTGGTGAAGAGGAAGTGTCTGCGTTTTTAAAAGCAAGCAAATAAGGTTTTAACCAAGCCGCAGAACTAGACCAGTTAATATCGCCAGTCATTGTTCCACCTGAAAGTGGTAGTGCTGTAATATTGGCTGTTCCACTAGTAGCAACATCAACTCCATTTAATTGAACTTTTGTAATTGTCCCAGTGTTACTTGTATAACCTAATCCTGTAACGTAAGCAGAAATTGCTTTCATTGTTGGCACATTAACATCTGAAGTTGTTGACCAAGATGTTGAAGAGGTAGTTGGCTTTAATGAAGAAATCTTCACATTTGTTGTTCCGTTGCCTACAACGAAATAGTTAGCAGTTAAACCGCTTCCGACAACGGTTCCACTATTTTTTGTGAAACCCCAGCCGCTGACTGTGCTTTCTGTAACGGCTGACGGAATGGTTAAAGTTACGTTGCCGTTTGTAGGGGAAACGTTATTAACGGAGGTGACGTAGGTGCTGGTTATGATGTTGCCATTACCATCACGAACAGCACTTTCAACCTGAACGTCTTTATTGTTATATTTTATTTTTTTAAGAGTTGTCACCATTGTAAAAACTCCTTAATAATCTAAAGTTACATCTGTTACTGTGAAAGGGCTATCCCAAGAAATCACTTGATTTGATATTGAAATGCCAGTTCCCGCATTCGAACTTGTTAATTTAGTTTGATATGTATTCGCAACCGCTGCTGTCGTCGCATATTCTTGTAAATACGAACTATTGTCGCCAAGAATAGTGGATAATGATGTGCTGTTTGCTACCTCATAACCAACAAATCTTCTTTTTGCGTCTTGTTCCCCATCGTTATTATCGTGTCCATAAGTGCTACCCCAAAAACCAATTTGTTCGAATTCAAAATCGCAATTAGAACTATCAGCGGCAGCACAAGAAGCCAAATAATATCTATAAATTAGTGAGCCACTTGTTCCAGCGAACTTAGCGATATGAGGATATTTGACAACGTCAGATATTTTTGCGGTGTGTGCGTATTCAACTATTCGTAAGCCTGTTGAAGTTGTTAAATAACTGCTTAAATCCATTACTGTAGAACCGATTTGTTCCCAAGAATATGTATATGAACCTTCTGACCCACTGCGAATTGTAATATATTCGTTTTTAACATTGTTTGTTGCTGTATTGCTAGCAGGAACAAAATAAATTTTATACATTGTATCAGCACTTGCTGTTGGCAATGAAGAAACAACTTCATAAGAGAATTGTTTAACACCATTAAACAAACCTGTAATCTCGGATTTTGTGTAATAATTTGCTAAAGATTGGTGAGATGTTAAATATGTATTTGTGTCAATGCTAGCCGTCCCATTTGTTAATTTGATAAGACCAGTTTTGTTTGTTGCTAAACCACTGAGTGATGTCAAGGTGTTGTTTTTTCCTTGATATGTTGCTGGTAAAGTTGTATTAACCAAAGTGTTGTATGCGGTTAAAGTAACATAATTGTCGCCAACAAATGTTTTTGTTGGGAAAACATCGGTGTTTACATATAATTTATTGCTTGTAATTGTAAAGTGTTTTCCAGAACCACTGTCAACTGTGTTAAATGGCTTGCTTGAAACGTTATCCCAAGTTAGTGAAGTGACAGAAATAACTCCATTGTTAATTGAAATGCCGCTACCAATTTTGACACCGCCTAATTGTTCAGCAGAAGCGGTAGATAATTTAACTGTTCCATCAGTTCCTGAGGCTTCTAAACCGTTGCCAATTTTCATACCACCTAAAATTGAGGCAGTCGCTTTTACAACACTAATAACATTGTTTGTAATATCAATGCCTGTTCCTGCTGTGAGATTTGGCTGTTTTCCACTCAAACCAGTGGTTACTTCGCTTTTTGTGGCATAGGTAGATGTAATCACATTACCATTGCCATCACGATTTGCTACTTCAACTACGACATCACTACCATCGTATTGAAGTTTTTTTAGAGTTCTTTGTGACATAAATATTCTCCTTTCCTAATCGTCTTTGATATTTATGATTACATCAGTCGCTGTCGTTAGCGAACTAATTGTATTGCCACTTTTGGATAATCCACTTCCTGTGCCAATTGTTTCTGATAATTTGTCCCAGTTATTTCCATTCCATGTAAAGTTACTTCCTGATACTGGATCGTTGTAAGTATCACCTATTGATGGATTTTCTGGGAAATCTTCTGGCGATAAGTTTCCACTTATACGCATTACATTAGCTACTGCGTTATCTGTATATTCTTTACTTTCTTGAAGTTTAGCTTCAGCAGCAGCGACACCTTCATATATGCCAGTCATATTAGGTGTTATTGTTATTACTCTTTGAACAAAGTATCGTGTTGGATTTTGTTCTGTAGCTTTTCTTCCGATAGTTATCGTTAATTGATTAGTTGAACTGTTGAACGATATGCTTGTGTTTTCGTTAATAGCTGTTTGTAACTCATCAAGGAACGATGCGTTTTCTAATGACAAGTTATTTGATAACGTTATTCCAGACTCTAGATTATTCATATTGGATTCATTCAGTTTAGTAACATCATTCACCCATTGAGTCGGAGTATATTCAACTCTCGTAGCTGTTGGAACTATTTTATGTTGATTGTGTTCTTCTATATCCGACATATCCGAGTCTCCTTATTATAATTATATTATAAGTTTGTTGCCAACCATAGCACAACATTTAATCTTCTGCTTCATTACATCTTATATACTCACTTGTTATGGTTGATTCACTACACCTATAAGCGTTTCGCATTGTGTATGTTACTGATACGTTTTGTCTTTGATTAGCAGTATTATAGTAATATCCTTCTATTTTTATTTGGAATGTTTCCATAGAATATATTTCAATATCTTCTAGTCCGATTTCATGGATTCCATTTCCTTCAATTATTTCAGCGTTTTCTCTATGTAATTCGCCAATCCATTTTTCATTTGCGTAAACGTGTAATACATAATCAGTATAAAAACCTTCATAATTTAATCCATCATTTATTCTGATGACAATTATTCCACCGTCTCCGTGATATGAAATAGCTGTAGGAGAAACTTTAGTAGGGAGTTTTATAGCAGCGTTATTATAATTTATCTTAATAATATTCATAACCAATCTCCTTCATGTTCTCCTTCTGCTTCTAAGTTAACATAATAGGCTATAACTCTTTTAACACCTTTTTCTGTTTTAACAAAAGCATTTGAATATTTTTCTAGAGGACAATATGCTTTTCTATATTCTAAAAGAACTTCACCTATTTTATTTGTTATTAAAAGCTGGACAGCTACAGGGAATCCGACATCGTATCTATCTCTTGTGATAAAATAATTATATTCTTTAGCAATATAATTTTCTATCTGTAACGATTCAATTATCTTATCAGAAGATATAGATCTAATATTTATTTGAACGCTTAGGTTTTTGTTGTTTAAATCGAAATCTTTCTCAGATTCATATTTAAGAGTAAAAGAAATTTTTAATTCCTTTGTTTTCATAGTATCGACTACGAAATTTTTAATTTCAGGAACAACGAAAGAATCAGATATTAAATTTATGTCTTCACTTCTCCAGGCCAATTGTTCAGAACTTATTTTTGATTGGTCTAAAAGCATAATGTAACAATTTCTTATCCACCTTGTGCCTTGTAATTTACCATTGTTTTGATTTGTTATGTCGATATTAAATAAAATTTCTTTATATTTTTTTGTATCTATATTTGTAGTCTCATTATTATATACGTTGATATAGTCAATCCAGTATGTATTGTTATCTACGTAATAGATGGTTTCGTTATCTAAATCTTTTAAGGCTATTCTAAATGATTTGGCAGGAACTGTCGATTGTGTAGCAAAAATAAGCAGTTTAACTGTAGCAACTGTTTGATTTATATCTATGCTTAAAACTTTACAATCGGCATTTGTTCCTTTAATCATATATTAATCTTCCTCAACTTTAATATATATAGTTCCAGATGGTCTATCTTTTAATGCTTCTTCAGCATCTTCTGTTCCATATATAATTCTGCTTTCGAGTTTTTCAACTCTATCAATTAGTTCATTAAATTCTTTTGTTGTGACTAATGTATAAGTGACTCCTGTTCCTGGATCAACAAACGTTGGTCTATTGATGAACTGACAGTCTGTGACTTTTAATGTGTTAAATATAGCATCGTCATATAAAGGTGAGTTACAAAGAATTGCTCTCTTTGAAGATTTTTGGAATCTGAACATACACATTCTAAAAGCGAGTAAGTCACCTTTCTTTGCTTTTCTCATTGTTAAATCGTTTTCTTCAACAACGATATCGTATTCAGTATCTGAATATTTATATTTACCAGTAGTTCCTTCAACGTATGGAATTCTTACGATTAATTTACAATCAGCACTATCGTTAGAACTAATAGAAGGAACAAAGAACAAAATAGAATCATCAGGCAAATCAGTGTGTTTGAATTCTAAAACAAACTTATTGTCAAACTGTGCTTGATTTGTTGAATAAAGAGTTTGCTTATAAACAATTGGTGTATAGTGTAAACTCTTTTCTAATAAATTAAACAATCTTGTTTCATCCATAATGTTTCCTCCTATTGTTGTTCTACTAGAACAGGTGTTTCTTGTGTTTCAGGTTGCTTTTCGTTAGCTGTTTGGACTAACCATTTATAATACTCCACGATGATTGAGCGTCTGAATAACATATCGTGTAATGTAATTCCTTTGAAGTGTTTCTTTGCATATCTATATGATGTGAAAACATTCCATACGATAGATAATAACTTCGCAGAAATTGTAATCAATGCCATCCAGTTTAATTTTATACTATCCATTACTAAGCTAGTTAGTAAAAAAGTAAATCCGAATGACAATAATAATGTTGGGATTCTGAATCTAGCGATTTGTCCAGATTCATTTTTAGTAATGTAATCATTAACTTGAATATCAGAACCTTTACTGTAGTAATCATTAAGCAATGTGTTTGATGTAATCTTATCGTATTTGACATACTTGACATCGATAATCTTTTCGATTAAATCTTTGTCCAGTTGTTCTTCATACATCTTACGCTTGCGGCAATATTTAGATTTCTTTTTTTCTTCTTCAGTTCCGAAGTTCCAGATGTGCATTTCTTCCTCTGTGTAATAGTTTGGATTTCTAATAAACCATCCTATGATTGGAAGATAAGCATACCATTTCTTTTGGTTCTCAAGTTTGTAAAGTTTAACCAAGATATTGTATTCATATTGGTTAATCTTTCTTTGTCTATTTATCTTCTCTAAGAATTTAGATAAGATTGATGGAACATTTTTACCGCTAACTGCGAATTCATCAACATCTTTTTTAGCAGACTTATATGTTGCATCTTTTTCTTTTAATACATCGAGCACTAGATAAACTGTGCCAAATGTAATTAATAGTAATGCTATGTCAGTAATTGTATTACTGATAAAAAAGTATGGATCTTTGATTGATTCCCAACCAATGTTACCAGAAATTAAATCCACGCCTGTTATTAATACAAGGGATAATAGGATTAACGCTATGAATTGTAACTTCTCAGCTACCTTTAAGCCCTTCTTAATAGCTCTATCTTTTGTTTCGTTTTCCATTATGCTCCGTTAGCCTCTTCCTCTTTTAATTCTCTAACTGCTTCTTTGTAATCTTCTTTGCGCTCATTCTTACGGATCATTCGTTTAACAAGATAATCCATTTTCATTTCATATGGATATATTAATAAGTATGCTACTAATTCGCATACGCATGTCCATTCTAAACAGAATAACGCATCACCGATTATTTTTTGTGCTGACCAATGAATGACAGCTATCATTGAGACAACTAAGAAGAACGGCCATACTCTACCAATACCTATAAGTATGTGTTTAAGTATGTTGCTATTCTCCCAGGAATTAATCCATTCGACCAATTTCTTTTTGAATCTCCAACCAACTATTAATAACAAAGCGATTCCAAATATTGACCACTTTGTTCCAGTACTGGCTGTGAACAAATGAAATTTAATTCCAATAATCAATGTAGGAGCCAAGAAAGCAATTAAAAAGAAAGCCACGCGAGCGATCATTCTCAACGTTGTAGCTTTCTCTAATGTAATTTCTTTTGTATCAGACATTGTTATACCTACACTGTAATTTTATCAATTGCTGCTTGAGCTAAATCATTTGCTTCATCGATAACATCTTCGATGACTTGAGTTGCTTCTGTTAATTCTTCTTTATGTTGAACAATATCAGAATCAGGAGCGATGTTAGCAACGACATCAATTAGTTTTGTTGTTGTATCAGCAAGTGGAACTTGAGCAATTTTGTTAAGTTCGCTACCGAACGTGCTGATACTACGTTTAACTTCAACAGGAATTGTATTGCTTGAAAGATATGATGTGATAATAATATCACCAAATTTACCAATTGCTTTTTTGAGTTCTTGATTTTCTTCACGCTCTTTCTTTAACTCTTCCAAGAGTTTTGTTTGTCCGGTTTCTGTTTTGATAAGTTTTTTCTTAGCAATCCATTCAGTAATTGATTTAACTACTGCGTAGATACCGACTAAGATTGTAACTATCTTTGACGCATCAACTTGTCCACCGAATATAAAGTTGATAATTTCTTCTACACTGGCCATATTGAATTCCTCCTATACGATTCCATTGTTGATATGTGAGTCTAGTCTTATTTCTAACTCATCAAGTTTTTGTCTAATCTGTCTTTGATTAGCAATTACCTCGTTTAATAAATTGTGAATAGCAGTAATGGCAGAGGTATGATCTTCGAATGTTTGTTCAACAGTTCTGCCTTCCTCTTTATACTCTATCATAGATGAATCTATTATTACAGCACCATCGGCAGCAGTCTGCCCATTGACTGAAACAACGTGGTTGTTAAATGGATACATAGCAACAAAGCTATCTCCATTAATAGCAACAGGAATCATTCCTGGTTGAATTAATTCTTTATTAGTTATTCTAATATTTTCTAGAATTCTAGAAGATAATGCGGCACTAAGTTTTTCATCAAGCTTAGCAATTTTTTTAGTTAGTTCATATACTTCATCAGATAAATGAGCAGCTAATCTATTCTTAATTTTTTCGAGATCGAATGATAACTTTAATTGATTTGATTTTTGTGATAACTCACCATTGAATAATTCTATATGGATATATGAGTTACCTAATTTATTAAATGTTGATTCATCGATAGAAAATTTTGATTCATAATGGTCATTAGATTTTATGAATTGTAATATTCTTTTGGCACCATTGTATAACGTAATGATACCGAAAATATTACAATCGACATCAGTTAATAATTTAACGATTGAGTCAGATGAATCAATATTGTTTTCAACGAATGATAACGTTTCGTTTTCGTATTTAAGTATTAACATAATGATTCCTCCTTATAGTTCTTCAACTGTTTCTGAATGAACCCACAATCCTGTAACGTAATAATCTGTTGACCATGTAGATTTTCCTACTAAAGAAACTAAATTTCCGCTGCTATTTTTTTCGAAAGCAGTTATTCCTGAACTAGTTATATTCGTTATTATTATTGGTGTACCATCAGTCTTATATGCGTTAGTAATTCTTTTTAAAACATAAGCTGCGTTTTGTTTAATACCTGCATCATCATATTTAGCAGATTGACTGCTTATAAATGAGAAAACAAAATTGTTTTCTGCATATGTAGGACCTTGACCACCGGCTCCAACAATATATTTATTTGTAATATTTAATGTGTGTAAGTAATAATGTCCAGCAGCTCCAGTGTCGCCTTTGTCACCTTTGTCGCCTTTGTCGCCTTTTGGACCTTGTGAGCCAGTGTCACCTTTAGGACCTTGAGCTCCGGTTTCACCTTTAAGGTTGGCAAAGTCAAAATTAAATATTTTAGCTGAATCATCACCAGATGCTGTAACTGTCACAGTTGGTGTGCCTACATTAGCTATATTTGTTGATGTAACAGTTGGCGTTCCAAAACCGGCAGCAGTTCCTTTAAAGCTTCCGTATGGTTGCCAAGCACCAGAAACATATTTATATAAAGCAAACGATGTATTTGAAATTGCTATGTCACCTTCTTTTGGTGAAGAGACATAACTTGTTGGAGCTTCAGATGCTGTGTAAATAAATATTTTATTACCAGCTTCGCCTTTAATATTGCCGGCTGATCTCCAATAAATTTTATTATCTTGGTCATTTAATGTGGCACGTAATAAATCCATGCCATCAGTTAATATAATGTCGCCTTCTTTATAACTAGAAGAAATTTCTTGATTGTTGAATACACTTGTTGCTTGTCTAACTCTATAAATACCAGCACCTCTAGCACCTTCAGCACCAGCAGGAATAGCAAAGTCGAAAGCAAAACTCTTATTAGAAGCGGTTCCACTTTCTGTTAATGTAACGCCAACGGATAATGCTTCATGTGCTGTTGCTGTAACTAAATCAATACTTCCAGCCGGGCCTCTTTCACCATCGTCGCCTTTAGGACCTTTAATTTGTCCAGCATAAATCCAACGACCTTGATTGTTTTCTTTTGCGTAAATAAACAAAACACCTTGTTCACCAGCATGATCTTCTAATCCAGAAACATCTTCTTCTATTTCTGTGACAATATATCCATCCCCAATTGAAGCTGATTTTGTTAATAAATCTTCTATATCATCAGCTGTTCCTTGTATTTGAACAGATTTTCCATCGTCACCTTTAGGACCTTTGAAGTCTGTCAATTTAAACAATTGAATTTGTCCATTGTCTCCAGATACTGCTTGTGGAGTTATTACAACTCGATCTTCAGAATCTACAAATTTAATTGTAGGAGCTGGACCAGTAGCACCTGTATCTCCTTTAGGTCCTTTGATAGAATAACCAGATGAGTAAATTGGATCATTTGAACTTGGTGGTTCTGTAGAGAAATAAAGCTTGTCACCAGAAACATGTGGATAGTATGTTTCTTGTTTTATTTTAATCCAGTTCCATCTTGTTGCTGCGATGACATCTGAATCATCTTCTTCATAAACGAATTTTAATCCGATATATTTTCTGCCAGGAACAAATTGATTAGCTGTAAAATTAATAGCACCATCATCACTATCAGCAGAAGCAATTAAAATCTTTGGTGTCTTACCAGGATTACCTCTAGGACCAGTAGCACCTTGAACGCCAGTGAATCCTCTTTCGCCTTTAGGACCTGTAGCACCTGTCGCACCTGTCTCGCCTTTTTCACCTTGTGGGCCTCTTGCGTAAACTTCTGTTGTTACACCGTTGATAACCCATTTTTCATGTCCTAATGGGCCTTCAATAGAAATAACAGGAACTGTTTGAATGATTGTGTGACCGTTACTATCTGTTGACATGTTATAAAATTCTCTATTGTAGAAGAACCATAATGTGTTTGCTTTAACAGTCAATGGTGTATCTTGAGATTCTGGAATTACTTTTTTGTAATAGCTTGTGCCACTTACAAATTCATCTGCTAAAACATATAAACCATCTTCAGCATAATATAAATTTCCGTCAAATTCTTCAAAAGCTTCAGCGTTATCTATATCTGTGTGCTCATATCTATAATTAACTTGTTGATTTTTAAGCTCCAAGATAATTGTTTTTTCTTGAACATTTTTCGTTCCAGCTATATATGGAGCAATATTATCTGTGACAATAAAAGAAAGATTCTTTTGCTTAAGCAAAGGAGAATCTTGAACTAGTTTGTCATCTTCAAATGTGAAAGTGTTTGAAAGAGCAATATATTGAGAAAGTATTTCAACTAAATTAGGAACAGCATTTATTTTTTCTAAATAGTTATCGTTAAAATCATGAAGAGTTTCTTCAAGTGAAGTTAATGTTTGTTCGTTTGATGCGTTGATTTTTTTTATTGAATCAAATTCATCAATGATTTCGTTTACGGTGGAAATAAATTGATTAAGGAATGTTAAATCAATTTCTTGTCCTTGTCTTAATTTGTTTAATTTGTTCATAACTTTCTCCTAACCTCTTACTATCTTATTATAGATTTCACTTGGATTTGAATCTGGTGAATCTATTGTTGTGTAACTATATGTCAATCCAGTTAATGTGAATGAACCATCTGTTATTACTTTAATAGAAGTATCAGCAGTTAAACAAGGGAATTTGTTTATTGTAATAAACATTTTATTATCTTGAATTGTTGTGCCGATTTTATTTTGTCCATTAGCTTTATATTTAGTGCCTACATATAGAGTGCCTAAATCATTGGCTGCGTAACGTTTACTTTCTGTGTCTAATAAAATATGACCGCCTTCATTTTTAATAATAACATCTATATCAATTTTATTGAATTGATTTCTATGGAAAGTAACTATACAGTTTTCAATTAGCTTTAAGAATGATTCGTAATTTAAATCAACTGCTTTGAAGTGAATATTACAAACTATTGGATCATTAATATCTAGATAATAATTTTTATCTAGTGATAACAACACATTGTTATATAAATAAATTGGTTTGCCTTTAATGTATAAAATAAAGTTAGTGTCGAATATTTTTCCTTCATCTCTTAACCATGGCATACCATATGTGTTGTCATCATATTGAACAGACATTTTGTAATACATTTTTACACGCATACCAGGATGAGTTTGGATTAAATCTCCACTTGAATCTAGTGCGTATTTTTCTTTCCATAATAAAGCATAGTAATCTTTGGTTACTTCTGA
>Ga0247611_10000523_pt1 | contig 77999 bp, 63 predicted proteins | sample 177DNAGHGhighgp2_FD_192422 | JGI IMG/M metagenome (GOLD analysis project Ga0247611, IMG submission 192422) | Sheep rumen microbial communities from Palmerston North, Manawatu-Wanganui, New Zealand - 1770 DNA GHGhigh gp2 | ecosystem: Host-associated > Mammals > Digestive system > Stomach > Rumen... | reverse complement strand
TGGTATATGATTAAAGAAAGTTACCATTAAATTTTTAACATGTAAGCTATGTCCTTTAATATTTGGTCCATGTGAATCCATTATACTAATTAATACTTGAGCTATTTCTAAAGATCTGCTTTTTGTTGTTTTAATTAGCTTATTCATTAATAAAATAGATAAACTTACGAAAAAACTTCCAAAGAATAAAACAAGAGCTATCATCAAGTTTACTTCTGATTTAATTAAAATAAAAATATATCCACCTAAAAAGAAAATTATTAAAATTAAGCCAAGTACAAGCATTGCATTATCTGGCCTTACACCACCTGAGATAACATCTCGCATTTTTAGCATAAACATAATATAAACTATTATATTGCCAATCATGACGATTACGCCAATAATAAGAAGAATCAAAACTATTATATCCATTAATCCGTTTCCTCCCCTGAATATATGAATATTATACCACTTTTATTATTTATTATGAATCCTATTTACCAATATATCAAAAAATATGTCGAAAAAAATAACGTGTGTTAAATGTCAAATTAAAAGAAACGTTTAGTATATTTGTAATAGTCATTCCAATATCTTATAATTAAATTGATCTTTCTTATACTTTTAGCTAGTAATTATAGGAGGTTTCTAATGAAGCATAAAAGTAAAAAGAAATTAACTCTAGATGATAGAATAAATATTCAAGCCTATCTTCATAAAGGTTATTCTTTATCAGAAATAGCTAGAAGATTAGGTAAAAGTAAATCATCTATTTCACGTGAAATCCAACGGAATTCTAAAACTACAGTAGGTTATTGTTGCACTTTTAAATTCGTATGTAATACCTGTCCTAAAAAAGCTTATTGTAATGAACCTAAGAGATATTACGATTGTTCATATGTAAATGATTTAGCTAACAAAAGGCTTGTTTCATGAGTTTTGTTACCTCAGGATTAAAACCTGCATCTTTTAATATCTTTTTTACCGCTTCTTCGTCATAATGTTTGAAGCTTGATTTCAACTCATCAATGCTCACTGGCTCTTCATCGAAATCCTCAATCTTTAAGGATTGCTTGATATAGGCTTCCGCTAAGGCATGGCATTCAGTTCCAAACTCTGAGGCATCATTTGTTTCCTCTTCTTTGGTTGCTAGGAACTTTGCTGAGTAGCCACAGTGAACCCACTCTTTTGAACTTGGAGCTAATACGCTATGCTTGTTTTCATTTGGCATCTGTAGTACCTCCTTCATTGACTTCACAAATGGTGAGGTCTTTTACTGAATCTCCTGGAATGATGATCGTTACCTTATCTGCATCGGCTCCGAAGAGTTTTTTAGTAATCCTCTTCTTACCTTTTTCTTTTTGCAGGCAACGATGCCTTCTTTAGGAGATCTGTTTGCAACATTGATTTTTAATCTGTGTTTAATATTGAATCCTCCTTTGAGCTGGATTTTTGTTACTGTTTATCCCTTGCTCACCATATGGAGATTTAGAGACATTTTTGACCACCCTGTTTTTTGGAAAAAAATTAAAAAAGTTTTCTAAAGCATAAAAAAAGCCACCAACATTGCTGCCAGTGGCCAATAAATAAGGATAATAGTATATTAGTGCTTTTCGTGCTTTTTATAATTAAATTCGTGCTTTTCACAAATAAAGTTTACAAAGATAGCAAATAAAAAAGGACTACCTTAGCTAAATTTAAGCAAAATAAGCCTAAAATAAGCAAAATAGCCCTTAAAAATGAAAAAGGACTGATATTTTTTGTATCAATCCTGTTGTTTCAATATGTGAAAGATAAGTATTGTTAATACAATGCACCCTTTATAGATGAAGTTGCACACTCTAAACTTATATTTTTAGGTATATACACTACGTGACACGTGACTGGCGTGACAGATGTGACACTTAAGTATGATATGCATATTTTATACAACAAAAGTTTTTAAAAACATGTTTGATACAAAGCCAAGTTAAGAATGTTATTTTATTCTAATATAATATGTTGACTTACCAACGCCTTCTTTTCTTATTTCGCCTAAATCACATAATTCTTTTAAACTTCTTTCAATACTAGTTGATGATAATGAAGGCACAAGTTCTAGTATATCTCTCTTTGTAAATTTTCCTAGTTTTGAATTAACTGCCATTCTAACAACTTCAATGCTTGGCTTCTTATCTGAAACTAATTCTACTCTTTCTTCAAAATCATTATAAGCACTAATAATTGTACTTAAAATGTATTTTATAAATGGAGTAGCATCATCTTCATTTTCATGCCATCCAATTTGAGAATCATATAATGCATCATAATATAAATCTTTATTCTTAGCTATTTTAGCTTCTAAAGATATATATTTACCTACATAATAACCTGAACGATATAAAAGTAATGTCGTTAACAATCTTGACATTCTTCCATTTCCATCAATAAATGGATGGATACATAAAAAGTCATGAATAAATAATGGTATTAAAATAAGAGGATCTACAATTCCTTCGCCAAGTGCTCTATTATATTCATCACATAACTCTTGCATTGCAATTGGAGTTTCAAATGGTGATAAAGGCGTGAATAAAGTATATGATTCACCATTTTCATTAGTGGCACTAATATAGTTTTGAACATTTTTATATTTACCACCATATGAAGTTGATGTATGAGATAATAAAACTTTATGTAACTGAAGAATAAAATTAGGAGTAATTGGAATTGCATCAAAGTTCTCATGAACAATATTTAAGGCATCCCTATATCCAGCGATTTCTTCTTCGGCTCTATTTTTAGGAGCAGTTTTTTCATTAACTAATTGTTTCAATCTGGTATTAGTTGTTCTAATACCTTCAATTTCATTAGATGATTCAGTACTTTGTATCTTTGCAATAATAACTAATTTTTCTAATTCTTCAGGTTTTTGTTTTAGAAATAATTGTTGTTTACCTTTTTCCTCATGTATTTGAGTTAAATAATTAATAATCTTGATATCCCATGTTTTATCTTTTAAATTTGAATAATTAATTTTTTTCATTTTCTCACCACCATTACTGTTTACGCACCAATTATATCACTTTTGGGGAGAAAAACCAATTATTTGCTCATAATTTATTATATAGTTTCTCGCATTATTATATACTTTCTCGTAAAACCACATATAAAATGAGAGAATGAATCTTTTTTCTCCCCATTACAATTCTTTTCACACCAAACTCGTATATTTTGATGAGCAAACACTAATATTAAAGTTCCATAACTTGACTTTTAGCCTCTTTAGAGTGATAGATAGACACAACTTTACGGAGGTTTTTATTATGAGCCATAAACAAATTGAAGGTGAAATAAAATATAGGTTTGCATCTCTTCTTTTAGATCAGATGCTTAAGAATAAAATTATAGCTAAAGATGAATGGGTGTTATTTAAGAAAAAACTCATTAAAAAGTATAATCCTATTATTAGTGTATTGGAGGAAATCAATGAAAAAGATAATTAAAGAAATTACTCCTCTAAAAAGATATTTGATTTATACCTAGAAGGTAATGGCGTTCAAACAATATGCAAAATACTTGAAGCTGATGGAATCAAAACCAGAAACAATATTTTCTTCTCTAAATCAACAATTAGAGGAATGTTATCAAATGAATATTAAAGCTACCGATACATTGAATTTAGAATTTAACGATAAACTCTTCAATTTAACAATTATAAATATTAAAGTACATAAAGAAGGCCATCTCGAATTTAACTTCAAAGATGGCTCAACAATTAATATTGATATTTGATGCCCTAGTTAGTAGCTAGGGTATTTTTTATTTAATTCAATTAAAAAGACTCACCACATTATAGAAATTAATCTATTTTGCAGTGAGCCGTTTTTTAATGATTAATATAACTAGATTAATCAATAAGTGCTTTTAAGTGTTCGGTTATCATATCTTCAATTTCATACGAACCATCATTAATTTCGTTCAATCTATCAATCAGTTTAAAGTTCTTTTTCTACCCATGATTTTGGATTGACTTATCTCTTTTTGTAGCTTTTGCAGTTGATGCATCTTCAATCTGCTTTTTTGCTTTTTCATATCTTGCGGATAGTTCGTTATATCGTTCTTGATATTTTTCCTGGTCTTGAGCTATTTTTGAATTGCTATTAATTAACTTATTTACCAATTCACTAACTACATCTATTTCGACATTAGCTTCTTCAATGATTTTATCTTCCTTGTGAAATTTTTGTTAACGACCTATCGTCACCTTTCGTCATCTATCGTTACCTTTCGTCATCACTACTTTTACACCAACAAAAAAATAGGCTCTAAAGAGTTGAATTAAAAAACACCCCTGGAGTCTAAATTCTTTAAAAATATATGGACGTCGGGTATCGAACCCATAAAAAAACAGACTGACACATTGTATCAATCTGGTTCTTTCAATATGGCAGACTTTGATGGATTTAATACGTGGCCACAAAGCCAAGATCATTTGTATTTCAAACCGTGTGACTCACTTTTTTTCTGGTAAAAGTTGAACCCATCCTCGGTCTTTATGATCCGATAGCCTAATCCTTTATAAAAAGCATTTGTCCGCTTGTTCCAACATGGAGTATCTAGATTAAACTCGATAGCCCATGGGAAAACCTTTTCTATGCATTCCATTAAGCAGGTTCCGTATCCTTTCCGATGATATAGACTATCAATGAAAATCCTGCCAACGTATACGCTTTGTGATTTTTCATCTGGGAATATAATGGCAGCCCCCACCAAATCATCCTCGATCATCGCCGCATACAGATGCCCCTCCTGAGCCATTTGCTCATGCCACTTGGCCGAATCAAATTCAGGCGGGCAGTCGCCTTTTGCACCGCCGACATTCACATCCGTTTCAAATGCCCTGATAGACATGTCTACGATTTTTGATACCTGCTTTTCTTCCGCTTTAACAATGCGCATACCGCTTCTCCTCGTTATCTTTTAAATGTCGATTTATTAAAAAACGTCCCTGACTATTGTATCAAGAACGTATTAGTCACATGGTCCCGAAAGCCGGACTCGAACCGGCACGATATCGCTACCAAAGGATTTTGAGTCCTTCGCGTCTACCAATTCCGCCATTTCGGGATAACGAAAATATTTTAACATTTTACATTGAATTAAGCAATAGAATGTAAAACATAAGTTAAATATTTTCGCTTTATTTTTATCTACATTTTTTCAACTGATTGAATACCTAATAATCTTAGACCTTCATCAATAACTTTCTTTACTGCGAATGCTAAAGCCATATTAGTATTACGAACTAATTCTTCAGGACTATTAATACGTTCCATAGAATAGAATTTGTTGAAATCTTGAGCTAAGCTTAATAAATACTTAGCAACATCACTTGGTGCATATTCACTTGCAGCCTTTTCAACATATTTCTTAAAATCACCAATTTCTTTAATTAATTCAAAGTAATGACTCTTTAAGAATAATGATGTATCAATATTTTTAGCATCATAATTATTTTGTGAAATAATTGAGTTAATACGAACTGAAGTATATTGTAAATATGGTCCTGTTTGACCTTCAAATTTAACCATTTGATTAACATCGAATTCATAGTCTAAAGCTCTGAAATTCTTTAAGTCGTTAAATACAACAGCACCTACACCAACTTTACGTGCAACTTCTTCTTTATTAGGAAGATCTGGATTTTTCTCTTCAATTTGCTTGCGTGCAGCATCAATTGCTTGAACTAAGATATCATATAATTTAACAACATTACCCTTACGAGTAGACATCTTCTTTCCATCTTTTAATACAAGACCGAAATTAACATGTTCAATATGATCAGCATAAGGTAATCCCATCTTCTCAAGTACTGATTTTAATTGAATGAAGTGAAGTTTTTGTTCACCACCGACAACATATAAAATCTTTGATGGATTATATTCTTTTTCACGCCATAATACTGCGGCTAAATCACGTGTCATATATAATGATCCACCATCAGAACGTTTAATTAATGCAGGTGGAACATCTTCACCTAACTCAACAATTTGAGCGCCTTGATCTTCTTTTAACAATTTCTTTTCTTCAAGAATATCTAAGACAGGTTGCATCTTATCATTGTAGAATGCTTCTCCATTAAATGAATCGAAATTAACATTTAATAAATCATAAACCTCTTGGCTTTCTTTTAATGATTCTTCACGAATCCATTTCCACATTGCTAAATACTTAGGATCACCTAATTCAATCTTTCTAAATGCTTCACGTGCAGCTTCTGCAATTGAAGGATCTTCTTTAGCAAGTGCATTAATACGAACATATAATTGACCTAAAATATTGATTGGGTCTTTTTTAATTTCTTCTTCGCTTGACCATTTTTCAATAGCAACAATCATTAAACCAAATTGAGTACCCCAGTCACCTAAATAATTAATTGCAACTGTTTTGTAACCACATTTTTGTAAAATAAGTTTTAATGAGTTACCTATCATTGTAGAACGAAGATGACCAACTGAGAAAGCCTTAGCGATATTAGGAGATGAATAATCTAATACTATTGTTTTTCCATCACCAACATGCGATTGACCAAATTCAGCATTAAATACTGCATCTGATAATATTTGAGCACCAACTTTTTCTTTATCAAGAACAACATTTACGAATGGTCCTGTTGGGTTTACTTCTTTTACCAAATCAAAATTAGATGAAATATAGTCCTTAACTAAATTTACGACTTCAGGCATTGGTTTTCCTAGTGTCTTAAAAATTGAGAATGTAGGTATTGCAATATCACCCATAGCAGGGTTCTTTGGTTCTTCTACTGTTACATTAAGCTTTTGACCATATTGTTCCTCTAAATACTTTTCTAATCCTGTTTTAATACTAAATTTAATATCATCTACCATAATAAACTCCTTTACAAAATAAAAGAGATAGCTTTGCTATCCCCTTTAGAAATCAACATAATTAGTAACTATACTTTGCGTTACCTTTCTCTAATCCATAACTTAAGAATCTAAAAGCTGCTAATGTAAAGTTTGCACTTTGATCACTTGCTTGTTCATTGTTAAGAATAGTTTGGCTTGAATAAACCATCTTACCATCCTTAAAAATCCATAATTGAGAATATGTTTGTAAACTAATTTCATCTATGTTAAGGTCAGTTGATTCATCTTTTGCTAACTTTGTGTTAAACCAATCTTTTTTCTTATTTAATGCTTCAACAGCATTTTCATCTTCAGAATTAAGATTGTAAGCTTCTTTAGCATTATATACATAAATCTTATCTACATCATAATGCTTGTCATCATTAGACTTTTTAAATTTATTTGTGTAATGGTCAAGTATACCAATATTAGTTACTGAAGTAGAATCCTTTTCAGTACCATAGAATACATACACCAATTCACCTTTTTCAACTTTATTCTTTAAGCTATCATATGAAATTTCTTCGAAGACATTATCTTTTTGAAGTGAATTATCACTTGAATACCATGTATTATAGAATGTAGTAGCTCTTGTTGGAATTAAACAAAAAATAACTAATCCAATACAAACAGCTAAACCTACTAGTAAAAATATTAATTCTTTTGTCCATTTAAATTGAACTCTATTTCTGTAATTCTTTTTACCTTTTGCTCTTGCCATAAATAATCAACCTTCCTATTTAAAGTTATTTACTCGATAAAAAAATTATATCATTTATTATTTAAAAATACAATAATCTTTAAGCCAAATTGTCTTGTAAATATATTATCTATGACTAGCTTTAAAGAACAACGCTAGAGTACCAGGACCCGAATGAGATCCGATAACAGTTCCTATATTAGAAATGATAATTTCAGTTTGTGAATTATTCTCTTCAATTAATGATTTTAGATACATTGCATCATCGATACAATCAGCATGTGTTATGAAAACAGTATTATATGTTTTATCAGATGTTTCAATATATTGTTTTGCTATTTCTCTAATTGAAGTTTTTCTACCAATTTTTTTATAAATTGGAATTAAATGTCCTTCATTATCAACATGTAATACAGGTTTAATATTTAATAATTTACCTGCAAATGCAGCAGTATTTGAAACTCTACCGCCTCTTCTTAAATATTCTAAGTTATCAACAGTAAACCAATGAGCAACTTTCATTTTAAAGTTTTCTATATCATTAAAATTTTGTTCAATATCCATACCGTTTTCTTTATTATTACAAGCTTTTAATGCTATCAATCCTTCACCAGTAGATGCTGCTAAAGTATCAACAATTTTAATATTTCTATCAGGATATTGTTCTTTTAGTTCTTCCACTGCAAGTCTAGCACTATTATATGAACCAGATAATCCAGATGAGAATATAATACCTAAGATATCATATCCATCATCTAAATATTTTCTATATATTTCCATATAAATTTCGCTATTCAATTGAACAGTATGCGTATTTTGTCCATTTCTCATTTCTTTATAGAAATCACTTAATGATTGTTCTCTAAAGTCTTCATAATTAGTGTAATTTACACCGCCAATATTATATTTCATTGGCATAATAACTAAATCATGTTTTCTAATAATGTCCACTGGTAAATCACATGTTACATCAGTGATAATTTTATAATTTGCCATATATATACATCCTATTTTGTTTTACTTTCTTTTCTTTTACGAACAGCTTCATAATGTTCTTTATAATTCTTTGTACGATAAAATTGATTAGTTAACTTATCAATTTCTTTTTGTCTCTTCTTCTTATAACCTGGAGTAACCTTAGTTGGCTTTGCAATATGCTTGATAGCACTCTTTTCTATTTCATTTAAAGGTCTAACTCTCTTTTGGCGAGTATTTCTTCCTTTAAAATCAACAATTTCTCCGCCTTTAATATCTTTATATGTAGGTTCAATTCCATTTTTTGATAAGAAATCAAGATAATCACCATCTAAATCCTTATAGAAAGAATATACAGTACCTGTATAATTCATTCTTCCTGTTCTACCAGCTCTATGTAAATAAAATTCAAAATCACGTGGTAAATCATAATTAATAATATGGCTAACTCCATCAATATCTATACCACGAGAAGCTACGTCAGAAGCAACGATATATTGATATTTCAAATCATTTGCTTCTTTTAAAATATGTTTACGTTCTCTAATTGATAGTTCGCCACTAATCATCGCAACAGATTTACCTTGATCTTTTAAATGACTGTAAACAGTATTTACATCACCTTTTTTATTGCAGAAAATAATACAGATATAAGGATTAATTATATTTAATAAATTATCTAACATATCCATTTTTTCTTTATATTTTAAAGGAATCCAAATATGTTCGATATTTAATTTAGAATCATCTTTAATATCAATAAAAATAGGGTTTTCAAGATATTTCTTTAAAAATGGTTGGATTTTTTCAGCTAAAGTAGCACTAAAAAACATTTTAAATGCGTTTGGTAATATTTTAGTAATATTATCAACATCATCACCAAATCCTTCATCCATTACCATATCTACTTCATCTATTACATAATATTTAGCAGTGTATATCTTTAGCACATTTTCATCAAAAGCTAAATCTTTTAGTTTACCTGGTGTAGCGATTACTATTTGAGGTTGACCTGATTTTAATTCTTCAATCTCTCTTGTTCTATCTTTTCCACCTGAATATACCTTTATTTTAATTTCTTTACCGCTAAAAGATGCAATATGCTGAGCAACTTTATATGTTTGATTAGCTAGTTCAGTAGTTGGAGATAAAATAACTGCTTGAACTTCAGCTAAGTCTTCATCTAAATTATTAAAAATAGGAATTAAAAAAGCATGAGTTTTTCCTGATCCAGTCTTACTTTTTACTAATAAATTTTTACTTTTATTTAAAGAATCAAAAACTTGTTTTTGAACAGTAGAAAATTCTTTAAAATGTAAATCTTTCAAAGCTTGAGCTACATAATTTTTTACTTCATAATCTAAAAATTTCATGACTGACCTCCTTATTTTACATAAAATTTTACCATTTTTATAACTTAAATTCAACTTATACTATATTTAAAAAACTCCAAATACGATTTGGAGCTTAACTAATCATAATCATTTATGTTTTTTCTTAATCTAGCTTGAACAAAATATAGAGAAAAACAATAACTTATAAAGAAAATAATATATTCAATTATTATTATTTTAAAAGGCTTTAAATAATTCACATTATATATTGGAATAACTTTATTGTATAAAACTATTAATGATTCCCAAGAAATAATTGTAGAAATCACAATGATTAAAAATCCAATTATAAAATATGATAATGTATAATTCATAAATAAATTCTTTTTTGAATTATTATATGAACTTAAAACGTGACTTTCCTTAGCTTTATTTAAAGAAACAAATGCAACCGAAATACCAATATAGATGATTGTTGCAACAATCATTATTTTATAAATATATTGATAAGAAAAATCAGTATAAAATGGATTAAATATATTTATAATATCTTCATTTAAATATAATTCTTTTATATTATTCTTGCAATTAATTGCTACTCTATCTAAAAAATTATCTCCTTCATAATTTCCAATTATTACAACAGAATTAAACAAATTTGTTAATTCGAAATTTGAATAACAATCTACATTTAGATCAATTATTCCTTTTACGAAATAATTATTATCATCTACTTCAATATAATTTTCATATTTTGATGCATTATTAGAAAAGACATAACACTCATATTCATTTTTAATATTACTTTGTTTTTGTAATGGAAAATCATCAAGTGTATAAATTACAAAATCAAATGAATTATTTGAATTGTTACTATAAATATAATACTTTTCATAATCTAGACTAAATTGATTATTATCAATAAATTCAAACCACATATTATTGTTGCTAACATAATTTGCGCCAATTTCCTTAGGCGTAGTCTCATTAAATGAAAAAGATACTTGGCTTAAAACTAAAAATATAATTAAAAATAAAGATGTTATAATATCTAAAATTGAAAATCTAAATTTAAATCTAAATTTATCTTTAACTACTTTATAATTAAATTCTTCTATCGAATCATTCGTACTAATATCTTTGACAATTCCATTTAAGGTATCATTATGATCAACATAAATTACTAAATGATCTTTTGAATATTCTATTATTTTTTTGTTTATAATATCTAAAGACTCTTTATCTAAATATGATGAATACTCATCTAATAATAAAATATTTGGGTTTAACATAAAAGAAATCATAATCATTAATTTCTTTTTATATCCTCCAGATAATTCATTAACTTTCTTTTTTAAGTCCTCTTTAAATCCAAATTCTTCTATTAAGTTATAATTTATTCTTTTAGCAATAAACTTAATATTATATTCTACAGTTTCATTTAAAAATAAGTTAATATCTTGATTAACAAGAACACTATTTTGAGCTAAATAGGAAGTAGTAACTTTATTATTATCTAAAAATATTTCTCCACTTTCATAGTTTATCTTTCCTGATAATATTTTCAACAAAGTAGATTTACCACTACCATTATCTCCTGAAATACGTGTTAAATTCTTGTCTATTACAATATTTATATTTTCTAATACAGGAAAATCATAGGATTTATATAAATTTTTAATAACAAGTTTCATTATATTTTTCCTTCAATTTTATTCTTTAACAATTTAGTACGTAAAACACTAATTATTATTAATATAATAAATAATATAATTACTGGATATATATAAATATTAAACATCATTACATTAACATTTTTAAAGACTTGATCTTCAAATTTATTATTATAATATACAATAAATACATAAGATAAAAGACCTATCATATATGATAAAAAAGACATAATATAAAATGGAATATTTAAAATACTTAATATTTTATTATTTGATACAGCTATTGATTTTAGTTTGAACATATCATTTAGTTTCTTTCTTCTCTTTAAATTGATTGCAAAGAAAGTATACGCAAACAGCAAGAAAGAAACTACAGTTAATGATAAAAGTATAGGTTTTAACGTTTCAACATTAATTTTTAATTTTGAAGATCCATAGCAAGTTAAATATGGCACATAACCTTCTGGCATTTTATCTCCATATTTTAATCCAAAGTCAGTAAAAATAGAATCAGTCGAAATGAATGATTCTTCACTTTCTGGCATTATAATATATGAACAATAATCATAAATATTATAAGTTTCTGAATTAGTTATATCTTTAGAAAAAATTGTATCAATAGTTTGTCCAATTACATATTCTTTTGATTCAACTTTATTATCTAATTTAGACCATGTTTTATATGTGATTGTTTCCCCTGTATGATCTAAATAATCACCAAAATACGAATATGAAACTGCATCAGTAATCATAAGCTTATCTGTTTTTTCTGTTACAATAACCATATTAACGCTACCAATTGATAAATAATTTTTTTCATTATAAGAAATATTGTCAATTTTATAAGCGCCTTTTTGTGTATAAATTCTATAATTAGTAACATTGTCATTTATATCTTTTTCATTAATATATCCATTATTTCCCATTACATATTCTTTTTTACAGATAGGAAAATACATTGCATATTTAGCTGAATTTTCACTAAAATGATATGGCCTATATGAATAAAAATTGACACAAGTCGTTACAAAAAAAGAAAGGATTGCTAAAAAAATGAATACGATTATATGCTTAAAAAAATTTACAAATGATATCTTAAAGAAATTAGTTTTATATTTCTTATTTTCCATTTCTTTATAATCATTATCAATTATTTCACATTCATTACTTAAGTCATTAATATCATATGATATAGAATTTTCAATCTTAAATTCTTTATCATGTGTAATTATTACAACTAATTTTTCTTTTGATAATTCTTTAATTTTGTTAATTAATATTTCTTTATTCTTTCTATCTAATGATACTGTAGGTTCATCTAATAAAAAAGTTTCATATTGATTAATATCTAATCTTTTTTCTTCTACTATTTTTCTTTGACCACCTGATAATTTATTTATTTTTCTATTTTGATAATTATTATTAGATTCTATATCTAAACATTCATTTACAATTTTATAATTTTTATCCTCTGTTAGATAATTAATTAAATTACCAAATTGATCAATATAACATACCTTCTTATATAAATCTTCTTTATATTTTTTAATATTTATATCGTTGTAATATATATTACCTTCATATTTAATTAAATTCATTAAAGCCTTAAATAAAGTGGTTTTTCCACTTCCATTAGCTCCATTTATAATAACAACACCTTTTTTTGGAAAACAAAAACTTTTTATATCAAGTACTAAATTCTTTTTATAACTAACTTTTAAATCTTTTATTTTAAACATACTTAAATAATCCTATTTCTAGGAGGGGGTATACTTTCCTTTCTAAATATTTATTTTAAATTGAATTAATTTATCAATTGATTGATTGTGCTGATCACCAATATATGGATCATATTGTTCCCAGCCACATACAGGTAAATGCCATTTTGCATAATAACTAAAATGAGCATCAAATTGTAAACCTACATATTTCTTAGCGTTTGTTAAATAAAACACTTGGCATACAACTGATTTGAAAGCTGATTTTGTCTCATTGCAGTCTCTTGTTGATCTATACTTCCAATAAGTTCCTCTATCAGAAACATGATTACTAATCATGTTTACATTTTGAATAGTTTCACTCTTTGTAGTATTAAAAGACAAACCAAATTTACTCTCTTTTGTACCAGCTTCTAGTGAAATTGAAAGACCATCAGATTTTACATAAGATGTTTTTTCAGTAGACGGATAGGAAATTCCATACGAAAATGAATTTGCACTAGAACCAGTTATATAAACACTTTGTTCTACATCTCTTATATAATATTGAGTCCATTGATCTATATAATTATCTTTATTTGGGCGGTAATATGATGCATCAATATATGATAACAACATTATTTGTAATTCATCTTTTGACGAATTATAATAATCTAATACAGCATAATATGTATCAATTTGAGCAAATTCATATTCGCCTTTCCATTTAGCTGTCCAATATCTTTTTGAATAAATAACATTATGAACATCAGAATGCTCATCAATAACATTTAATCTATCATCAACTTTAATTATTTCGCCTTTTAAAGATTGCGCATTACTGCTTTTATTAATCGCGAAAAAACTAATTATTAATATAGACAATGTAACAAAAAACTTTATTTTTTCTTCATTTTTGGTATTAAAACTTTACCCCCTCACCATTTTAAGCCAAAATGTCGATAATATCAACATTTTGTTATTTATTTATTTTATTTCTTATACAAATTTTACTACTAATTTAATAAACTTTATATTTTTAAATTTATGCTATATAATAAATTCGGTGATTTAAATGGAAATTAATTTATTAGAACCACACGGATATTGTTATGGTGTTAAAAGAGCATTAGAAACTGTTATAAATACATTAAATAATCCTAATACTAAAAAACCTATCTATTTATTAGGAAATCTTATTCATAATAAATATGTTACTAAAAAATTAGAATCATTAGGAATTATAACAATCGATTCTAATGGTCGCACTAGATTAGAAATGTTAGATGATATTAAATTTGGTACTGTTATTTTTTCTGCTCACGGAGTATCTGATGATGTAGTAAATAAAGCTAGAGAAAAGAATCTCGACATTGTCGATGCAACTTGTCCAAATGTATTACAAATTCATAAACGTATCAAGAATCATCTACTAAATAATGATAAAGTTATTTATATTGGAACTAAAACGCATCCTGAATGTGAAGGCGTTTTAGGCTTATCAAAAGACATTATTTTATATGATGAAAAGCTTGATTTAACAAAATTTAAAAATGATAATGTTTATGTGACAAATCAAACAACATTATCTAATCTAGATTTAAAGGAAACTTTTGAAAATATTACAAAAATATTACCTAATGCGATTATTGATAATAAAATTTGCCTAGCTACTACTAAGAGACAAGAAGCCTTAATAAATCAAAATGCAGACTTATGTATTGTTGTTGGTGACACATTAAGCTCTAATTCAAAAAAATTAAAGCTTGTTTCTGAAAAATATGGTAATACTAAAGCTATATTAGTTGAAAGTGCTGATGATTTAGTTAAGTATAATTTTAAAAATTTTAAAAAAATAAATATAACTTCAGGAGCTTCTACACCAGAAGAAATTACCCTAAGTGTTATTGAGAAATTAAAAAAAGAATCCTAGAATTCTTTTTTATTTTTTATACCAAGTGAAATTGTATCTTTTCCATATTTATCTTGAAGTTCTTGTAACATTTTTTTGACATGTTCTTCTTTTTCAAGAAATGATTCAAAAGTAAATAAATTATATTCTTCTTTAAGAACTTCTTTTTTAAGTTTTAAATTAGAAAAGCCAACACCAATTAATCTAATTGTTTTACCGTCATAATTATCTTCAACTAATTGACTTGCTGTATTATATAAATCATAAAAATCATTTGTATAATTTATGGTTTTACTTCTTGTAATGGTCTTAAATGATTCATCGCGAAGCGTTATAGATACTGTTTTTGTCATATAATCATATTTAACTAATCTTTGGATTAATTCTCTAGTTAAAGTTCTTAATTCAAATAATAAAGCCTCTAAATTCGCTATATGATTATCAAATGTAACAGATGTTGAAATAGACTCACTTTTTGAGTATCTATTTTCAACAACTTCGTTACTAGAATTTCCACTAACATGAGATATTACATAATCAAATGAATTTTTTCCAATTAACGATACTATTAAATCTTCATTTTGTTTATCAAAAAAATCCTTAATTTTTGTTATACCATTTTGAATTAAAAGCGGGTAAGTTTTCTTTCCTATTCCAAATATATCACTTACAGAAAGATTACCTAATTTTTCAATAGAATCTCTTTTTCTAATGACTGTAATTCCTAAAGGCTTTTTCATATCACTTGCCATTTTTGCAAGAAATAGTGTTGGTGCAATACCAATTGAACATGGAAGATGATATTCCTTAACAAGCCTTACTTGTATCTCTTTTGCAATATCTAATGGAGAGCGAAATTTTGCAATCTCTGTCATATCAACATAACATTCATCTATACTAGCAACTTCAATCTTTTTAGAATATTCTTTTAATAAAGAAAGAAATTTATAATGATATTCTTTAATTAAATTAAAGTCTGATTCTACAACAATTAAATCTGGTTTTAATTTAAATGCGTCAACTAAAGGCATAGCAGAATGAATTCCGTATTTTCTAGCTTCATAACTTGCAGTTGATACAACACCTTTAATTGTATTACTTCTACCGCATACAAAAGCTTTTCCTTTTAGTGATGGATTTTTAATAACAGCGACAGAACAAAAAAACATATTCATATCAACATGAAATATAACACGAACTTTCTCTGTATCAGTCATTAATAATTCACCTCTTTATTTTTCATATGTTTTATTATATAATTATAGCATAAATTGCATTTTTTATTTATAAGTAGGTGTCAAAAAATGAGTAAAGATATTGAAGAGACTATGGATGTTAAAGAAGAAAAAACTAAAAAAGAATTATATGATGAAGCTCAAGCTAAGAAACGTGCAGAAAGAGCTAGAAAAGAAGCTAAAGCTTTAAGAAAAGCTGAAAAAGAAGCTCTTAAGAAAAAATATCATAACCCAGCTTATTCAACAGCAGGAAAGATTATGATTTGGATCTTAGTTGTAGCTATGGTTGCTGTAATTTTTATATCTTTGATATACCTTATCATTCAAAATGTAAAATAAAAAATACAGGTTTAAAACCTGTTTTTTTATTTCAAAAGAAAGGAAAAATAATATGATCAAACTTATTTGTTGCGACCTTGATGGTACATTACTAACAAAAGAGAAAAAATTAACTAATGAAAATAAATTAGCTATAAAAAAATTTAGAGAAAAAGGCGGACACTTTGTAATTGCTACAGGTAGACCAATTGAAGGTGTATTAGATTTAATAAAAGAATTAGATTTAACAGCATATAATGATGCAACTCTAACTTATAATGGTGCAGTTGTTAGATTAAATAAGACTAAGGAATTCTTAAATAAAATAACAATTTCAGGTAAAATTGTTAAAGACTTATATAAAGAATCATTACGTCTTGGTACATATTTTCACTTCTTCTCTGAAACTGGTGAATTATATACACCAGAGGAAAATGAATATACACAAGTTGAAGAGCAAATTAATAAAATAGAAGCTAAGGTGGTAGATCCTCTAACTTTTGTAAAAGATGATGATAGATTTATTAAAGCTATGATGGTTGGAGATAATGAAGTTTTAAATTATGCTAGAAATAATTTAGATAAGAGATTTTTAGGTTTATCTATTGTTAGATCATCATTAATCTTCTTAGAATTCCAAGACTATAATGTTTCTAAAGGAAATGGATTAAAGTTCTTACAAAAATATTATAATGTAAATGATGATGAAACAATGGCTTTTGGCGATGAAGAAAATGATTTATCTATGATTAAAGAAGCTTATATCGGTGTAGCAATGGAAAATGGTGTTGAATTATGTAAAAAGGCGGCTAAATTCATTACTAAAGATAATGAGCATTCTGGTGTAGCTTTTGGAATTGAAAAATTTGCATTATAATAAAAAATGATGTTTAGGCCTATTTTAATTATAGGTGTTCTAAACATCGTTTTTTTATTCTTCATTTTTAAATTTTGTATTTCCACTTTCAATATCTTTTATGAATGCATCATAAACTTTTTTAGTTACTTCTGCATCTTCAAGTGCGTCATGAGATTGGTTTTCTTTAACGGAATAATAATGTTCATATAAGCTAAATAAACCAGGATCATTTTTAAGTTCAAAATAGTTTTTAATGATATGACTTAAATTCACAAATCTAGTTATAAATGATAAATTTGGCAAATTATTTGTTTTATAACTGCTTTCCAAAAATAACTTATCATTTTTACCAAACGTAATAACAGCTGGCTTATATTTATTTAGTAATGATTTAAACTTATTATAAAATTTATAATATGAAACTTCATCCTTCTTAACAGCGCTTGTTAAATGTAGGAATTTTTTAGTTCTTGAATTAATAAATTTAGCCTTTGTAGGTCTTATATGGAAATTATATTTTTCAACAATTTCACCTTTTTTATTTTCAACAAAAAAACCTGCTTGAATTAATTCTGGTATAAATGCTGGATCATTATAATAATTTGGCATTGTCATTTCAGTATCAATAAAAAGTTTATAATTTAAAGAATTAAAGAATTCTTTAACTTCTTTATTCAAGTTTTGTTTATTATAAAATATCTTATTATGCTTTGGTAAAACCATTAACAATTCAATTACATACATAACTTGATATGCTATAATCCCACCATGATTCATTTCTTCATCATATGAAACTAAATCTATAATTTCTCTATCAGATAAAAATTTCTTAAAATTTTTAAACAAACTTTTTTGAAAATAAAATCTTTTAATTGAATTATTATATTTAATTGTAATTATTTGATTATCCAAATCAAATGAATGAATAAATCCTCTAATTCTCATTAAATCACCTGTTAATAATTATATATTAAAAATATAATTATAAAATTTATTTTTCTACAAATTCATTACACTTATAAAGTGTATTATCATCCTTAGAGTATACAATACACTTTTTTTGTTTAATACGTGAAATAATTTCATCAGATGCATGAGCGATATATACAATATAGCCTGCACTAGTCATCATTTCCACTATATTATATAGAATATATTTTGCATTATTAGGGCCTGCTAAAAAATTATTTAAATCAATTTTTATACAGTTAATACCACATTCATACATTCTTCTAAAATCCATAGATGTATTGTTAGAAAAATCAAACATTACATCAATATTAATATTTCTTAATTTCTTTATAGTATTATAGACTGTATATCCTTTATCTAAAATAGATGGTTCAACTGATATACAAATTCTAGAATGGTCAATTTGATACTCATCAATTTTATTGATGATATTATCAACTTCCCCTTCTTTTACAAAGAAATAATTAGTTAAATATAAAACATATTTCTTTTTGTTATTTTTTGCAATATCTAATACTTCATTTACACATCTTCTATTAACCGCAAGAGCCAAACCATTAGCTTCAAGGAATAAATATAGATTCTTTTCATTTAATAATGTGTTATTTTGTAACATGATATTGTAATCATACATCATAATAGAATCATTTCTAAAGACAGGCTTAAAATATGATTCAAGCTTATTTTCTTTTAAAGCTTGAACTAATGAGTTTAATCTATTAGTTCTTTCAACAACTTGAATTCTTAAATCATCATTATATATTTCATATGTCTTGTCATAATTCTTCTTAATTTTATCAGCTGCAAGTGCTGCGCCTTCTATCATATCGCGAGCACTTGATTTGCTATTAGCCTTATAAACACCAGTAGTGATTACAAAGTCAAAAATATTACTCATATTTTGAAGTCTTTCTTTTAGTTTATTTATATAATGATCTAAAGTATTTAAATCTGAATTTAAATAAACTAAGAAAGTGTCCCCAGCAAATCTACCATTTATAGTATCATATTTCTTCGATAATGCATTTAAAATATTACCAATTTTAGATAATATTTTATCACCTGCTGCAACACCGAATAGATTATTATATTTAGTGAAGTGGTCAATATCAAAACGAATTACATAACCTTCATAATTATTTTCTTTAATTTTTTTATTAACGCACTTAACAAATCCATTATATGTTAAAACATCTGTTAATGTGTCTCTCTCAATTTCAGAAGTATATATTGCGCTGTCATCATTTGATGCAGTTCTAACTGCTAAAATAATTTTATTTTTATTATTAGAATCTTGTGTTTTTATAAAATAGAACATCGCAAGATCAACAACACCATCAAATACTCTTCTAAACTTTAAAATATATGATGGTCTATCTTTTAATTCTGCATATAGTGCGCCTTTTTCAACAGCCTGTTTAAAGAATTCTTTATCATCTTCATACACAAACTTATCAGCATAAATATTCATTGCATAATCAAAATCTAATTCATCTGTATCTTTAAAGAATACTTTAAATCTATCAGTTGTAGAATTAATTGATATTGTATTTTTTTCTTCATCAATCATAAAGATAGATGAATAATCAGTTGCAAGTGCTGATAAGATATTAAATCCTGTATTTAATGAATCTTTTTGATTTTTTGTTCTAATTAATAGGAATGCATAATTCTTATCATTTAATTTAACCATTTCAACTATTAATTCATATGTGATTTGACTATCATTTTTAGCTGCAGATCTAATTTTAAAAGCTGATTGGAAAGTTTCAGTTTTTACAATTTGATTATCCTCAAGCATTTTAACTAAAGCTTCTTTTGTTGCAAATGAAGCTAATCTATCCGCATCATTTTGAATCATTAAATTTAATACGAATCTATAGTAATCATTCCAGTCAACATTAACATCTGATTCTTTTACTTCTTCACCATCAACACTATATGTAATAGCTTTAAAAGTATCACAATCTATTCTTACTGCAATTTCATAGTTTTGCAATAAAGATCTAATCATTAAATTTTTTTGAGTAATATCTTGTAAGAAGTTATTCTCAATCTTATTCTTAAATTCAATTTGTTCAGTAACATCTACAATCAAAGAGTACATAATATTTGTATTTTTAATAATATTACCAATTAATGCGGCATAACGCTTATGATTATCTTTAGTAAAATATGAAAAATATAGATTAAAATAGCTTAATCCTCTTTTAAAATTTTCTTTAAGTCTATCCGCAATTTTTCCCCCTACCAAATTAACTAACTTATCATGCGTTACATGATTTAAATCATCTTTATCTTCATAACCAAAAAGTCTTGCAAGCGCATCATTGACCATAACAATTTTTTCTTCTTTAAAATCATAAATAAAAAATGCACCTTCTAAATATTTATTATTTATAAGAAGATTTATTATCTTTTTCTCTTTATTGTAAAACACAATACCACTCTCCTTTTAACTCTAATTATATTTTATAATATTAATAAAAAATCGTAAAGTATTTTTTAATTATTATCTTTTAGATTTGTCTCTAAATGTTTAATAATACTATCCCTTAATTTTTCATTAATTCCTATCTCTTTAAAATCATCTATGCTACCATTTTTTATATTATCAAGCGTAATAAATTTTTTTAATAATGCTTCTTTTTTCTTAGGACCTACTCCACTGATTCCGTCTAAATATGAAGAAAATAACCCTTTTGTCTTTTGGCTTCTAAAGAATGAAATTGCAAAATCATGAACTGTTTGGCTTATATTTACTAAAAATAAATATAAATCGCTATGCTTATCTATTTCTATTTCTTTATCATTATATACAATAGCTCTAAAGGTATGCTTATCATCTTTTTCAAGACCTATTACAGGAATAGAAATTGCTAAAGAATTAAGTGTTTCAAGGCATGCATCCACTTGAATTTTACCTCCATCCATTACAATCAAATCAGGATATGATTTCTTTTCAAGAGAAAGACGTAAATATCTTCTATAAACGACTTCTTTCATTGATGCATAATCATTTGCACCTTCTACAGTCTTAATATGGAATTTTCTATATTCTTTTGGGCTCTTTTGACCATTACGATATACAACCATAGCAGAAACAGGATACGTTCCAAATAAATTAGAATTATCAAACGCTTCAATTACATTAGGAGTTTTAATATTTAATAATTGACCTAAATGTTCAAGAGTTTCTTGACGCTTTAAAACCTTATTTTTATATAAATCGTAATTAAGTTCAAAATCTTTTTTTGCATTATCATTAGCTAGTGCTAATAAATCTTTTTTAACACCCTTTTGTGGTGTTAATATTTTAATATTTAAATTCTCACTAAGTTCTGAAATTTCAGAAATAGAATCAATTAATATTTCTTTTGGTTTAAATTTATCATCTAAATAAAAGTGAGATAAAAAATCATATACTGCTTCTTCATATGAATTAATATATGTAAATATAGTATGATAATTTTCTGTAATTGAACCGTTTCTTACATATAATACATGAACCGCAATCTCTTCATCATCATGATAGAATCCAAATATATCTTTTGAATCTAAATCACTTGTTGAAATAATTTGTTTAGTTGTTGTTTGATTTATATTATTAATTATATTTCTATATTCAATAGCCTTTTCAAAATCTAAATTAGCACTTGCTTCTTCCATTTTTTTATAAAGTGGATCTAATACATCCTTCGTATCACCATTTAAGAAATTAATTATTTCTTTCTTATATTGTTCATAATCAAAGTCTTTATTTGTAAAAATACATGGTGCAAGACATTGGTGCATATGATAATATAAACACTCTTTATCTGGTATATGAGCACATTTTCTTAGTGGATATATTTTATTTAATAGGTCACAAGTCATTCTTGCAGCATATACATTAGGGTATGGTCCAAAATATTTACCATCTCTTTTAGATTTATGTTTAGTTCTTACAACCATTAATCTAGGATGAGGGTCTGATGTTAATAATATGTATGGATATGTCTTATCATCTGTTAACATTATGTTATATTTAGGGTTATGCTGTTTAATCAAATTTATTTCAAGGACTAAACATTCTACAGGATTATTTACAGTAATCCATTCAACATCATTAATCTCAGATACAAGTTTGGTAGTTTTTAAATTATGTGGACCTGTAAAATAACTTTTTACACGATTCTTAAGAATTTTAGCTTTACCAACATAAATTATTTCTCCACTAATATCTCTATACATATAACATCCTGGCTTTTCAGGTAATAATTTAAGTTTTTCTCTAATATTTTCGTTCATAGACCCTCCTTTCTAGAATAGAAAAAAAGCGATAAAATCGCTTTTAATTATTCTTCATTATTTACATTTAAATCTTCTTCAGTTTTCTCAACTGGAGTGTGAACCACATTATCAGACTTGAAAGCGATATGAACTTCTCCGTTTAAATATTCCTCTAAAGCTTTACCAACTGGCTTAGCACATAAGAATTTATCTCTATCATCTTCATTTTCAAGTAAAATATCTGCCATATCTTCATCATCTTGACGAGCAAGAAGTTTCTCTTTGCGACGTTCATCTTCTTCAATTAATCTAGCTCTTTTAGCACCTAGATATGCAATTTGATATTTTGTATGATTTTTCTTGTAAGGTGTACCATCTTCCATTGAAAATTCATCTTCTTTTTTTACTAAAGCATCTATTGATGGATAACGCATTCCATCTTCATTTATTCTTCTAGCCATTATTCATTATCTCCTTTATTTATTTCTTGTGGAATAATTCCTAATAATTCTTCATATTTATGAATAGATCTCCAAGTTTTAGCATGCTCAGCTCTAATGATAGCCATAATTCTATCAGCTGCATTATTAACTTCATCATTTACAACGATATAGTCATATTTATATGCTAATTTAAATTCACGATTTGCCTTTTCAATACGCTCTAATATAACTTCTTCGCTTTCAGTACCGCGACGTTTTAATCTATTATATAAAGCTTCTCTTGAAGGTGGAACTAAGAAAATAAAGACAGCATCTTTAACTTTTTCTCTAACTTGTAAAGCTCCTTCAACTTCAATTTCAAGAATAACTTCTTTTCCTAAATTAAGTTGCTTATTAACTTCATCAAGTGGAGTACCATAGTAATTTCCAACAAATTCTGCATGTTCTAGAAGTTTACCTTCAGCAATCTTCTTTTCGAAGTCTTCACGAGTCGTAAAGAAGTAATCTTTACCTTCAACTTCTCCTGGGCGCATTTTTCTTGTTGTCATTGAAACGCTATACACAAAATTTTGGTCAGGCATATTAAACAATGCTTTTCTTACTGTACCTTTACCAACACCAGAAGGTCCAGATAAAACTACCAATAATCCTTTATCGTTTAGTTTCATAAATCATAATACCTCAGATTTCCTTTTTTATAGTTTACCACAATTAAAAATAAATTAAAAGGGGTACGACTTTTGCCTTCCCAAACTATTTTTCCCACGATGTAATAACAATTTTAACACATTATTTATAAAAATAAAGTACTAAAACGTTTGCATAAACAACATTTTTTTAATAATATATTATATTATGTTATAATTTTATAAGAGGTGGCCTAAAATGAGCTTAGATGGTATACTTTTTTACAATCTTGGTAAGGAATTAAATGAATTATCTACCGGAAAAATTATGAAAATTCAGGAAGTAAGCGACTGTGAATTTTTATTTACAATAAGAAGAGAGAGAATAAATTATAAATTATTAATATCACTTACACCTAATTTCCCACGTATTAATTTAAGTGATAAGTCCTATTCATTTCCTAAAGAACCTAAGCCTTTTACAATGCTTCTAAGAAAACATTTCGAAGGTTCTATTTTAAATTCAATTACTACTAACAAAACAGATAGAATAATGATATTAAAGACATCAAGATATAATGAACTTGGTGATTTTGAAATAAAAGATTTAATAGTTGAAATAATGGGAAGATATTCAAATTTAGTAATAGTAGAGAACAATATTGTGATAGACGCATTACGACATATTGGTGTTTCAGATATGCGTTCAATCTTGCCTAATTCAACTTATGAATTTCCTGATACATTTGGCAAAATAAATCCATATGATTATTCATTAAGTGAATTAAGAAATAAATTATCTGATGTAACTTCTCCTGTTGAATTAACAAATAGAGTTCTTGGTTTATCTAAATCAAACGCTATTGCGCTATTTGATACTCCTGATTTTATTAAGTCTTTATATGATTCACTTCAAAATTCTAAACCATATTTAAACACATCTCCTAAAAGAGATATAAATTATTTAGACATTAATAATAAGAGTATTCTATATAATTCATATTCAGAATTATTAGAATCATTCTATTCAGATCAATCTCTTAAAGAACGTATAAAATCAAAAACTAATAATATATTATCTTATGTTAAAAAATTAATTAAAAAGAATGAGGATAAGCTAGTTAAGCTTGAAAAGGAATTAGATGAGACAAAAAAAGCTGATACATATAAATTATATGGTGAATTATTAATCGCTAACTCTTATATTTCTGAAAAGAAAGATAAAATCGAATTATTAAATTACTATACTAATGAATATATTACTATTCCTTTAGATAAGAAACTATATATTAAAGAAAATGCTAATCTATATTTCAAAAAATATAGAAAGAGTAAGAACACAAAATTATATGCTACAAAAGAAATTGAAGATGCTAAAGAGGAAATTGAATATTTTAAATTATTAGAATCTCAAATTAACAACGCTGAAGTATTAGATGATGTATTACAAATTCAAGATGAATTAATAAGAGAAAAATATTTAATTTTGCCTAAAAAGACTCAAAAATTACAAAAGCCACAAATCTTAACTTTTTCTATTAACGACCAAATAGTTTATGTTGGAAAAAATAATTTACAAAATGAGATTATAACGCATGAATTATCAAGAAAGGAAGATTTATGGTTTCATGTAAAAGATGCGCCAGGAAGCCACGTATTATTGAAAAAATCTGATAATTACACTGAAGAGGAAATACGTACTTGTGCTATGCTTGCAGCATATTATTCAACTTATCAAAATTCTTCTTCTGTGGCTGTTAATTACACAAAAGTTAAATATATTAAGTCAATACCAGGTAAAAGAAAATGCTTCGTTTCTATAAGAGAAGAAAAAACAATTTATATTGATCCTGATATTAATGTAATTCAAAGCCTAAAAACAGTAAAATAATGATTATAAATGCTCTAGAAATTCTAGAGCTTTTTATTTTCTAAATTTAAAAAAAGTACTCCTTAATTTGATAAGGAGTACGATTAAATTAATTTTTAAATATTGCTTGATGCACTTTTCTATAATATATAAAATATGCAATTTCTGAAGCCAATACAAGTACAATTATTACTAAAAATAAGTAACAATATACATTTAATATTACATTTCTAATAATTGCCGCTATTACACCTATTACAATAAGTTCAAATATTGAAGCTAATATAATAGATAGTGTGTTAAATTTATCTTTTTCCCTTTTAAATCTTAATCTAATATTCAAATATGTAAAAGATATAAATAGACCCACCGCAATAGCTGAAATTAAAGCTGCTACATATAAGAAATTATCTTCCATCTATTTCTTTTGACCTTTCTTTATTTTAATAAATAAACCAGTAATAGTTATTACACCTACCATAATTACGATAAATGAGAAAATCTAGTATAGAAAATATTAGGATTATAATATGTAAATGTAATTACTTCATTATATCCATTTGCACCATTAATAACTAATGTATGAGTACCATTACCAACAACTGTATCTTTAGTAATTTCCTTACCATCTAAAGTCATTTGGGCATTTATTCTATCAATTACTATCTTATCATTATATTTTCCATCATTTAGAAGTTTTGTATAACCTTCAATAGTAAAATCTTTAGAGTATTCATAACCATTTGCGCCAACAATTCTTAACTTGTGATTACCTACTTCATTTATTGTTTCATTATTTGAATAAGTGTTTGAATCAATAGTTAATAATTTATAATTATTTGAATCAAGAATCTCATCTTCATTTGCCATAAGCTTAAATGAAGCTACATATTCATTATTAACTACTTCATTTGTATAAATAATATAAGGTTCAATTGTAAATTTAAATGATTCTTCATAACCATTTAATCCAATAATCTTAACTTCATGATTACCAATCTCATCAATTCTTTGACCAGATTCATAAGAAACTCTATCAAGATATACCTTAGCATTTGAAACATTTAATACACAACTGCCTCTTAATATGTCATTATCTTTAATATTTGATTGATAATTATTCACAAATTCATATGTACTCTTATATCCATTAGTACCAATTACAGTTAATGTATAATTACCAACATCTTTAATTAATGTTCCAGATTCATAAGATACACCATTTAATAATAATTTAGCATTATCTACATTAATAGCTAATTCCTTATTTAAATAAATTCCTTTATTTGTAATACCATCTACAACTTCAAAAATATTAATTAAATAATTAACCTCTTCTAAATTATTACCAATAAATTTAATATAATGATATCCTACTTCTTTTATTAATCCATTATTATCAACTAATTTATCATCAACATAAATGCTTGCATTTGCTACTACATTTGTACTATATAAATAAACTTCATTATCTATTATATTAGTATCTAAATTAACAAATAAATAATATGTTTCCTCATAATCATTTACACCACTTAGTATAATCTTATGAAGACCAAATGTATTAATATCTTCATTATCATATAATTTATCATCAACCATTAATTGATAACTTAAATCAAAATTAAATGAAGGGATTACTACATCATTATAATTATATGAATTAGTTTTAGCACTTAGAATATTATTATAAATTCTTGAACCACTTTGTGTTTCAATAATTGGAATATTATATACAAATTCATTAGAATTTATATCTTTAACTTTAAGGATATTATTTCCAATTGTATTAATTGAATTATTAATATCAAAATCATTATCATTTAAAGAATAAGACATAAACTTAAGTGTCTTAGATTGATGTTTAACTAAAACTTTTGTATCAAATACATTATTGGATAATTCAGAATCATTTGCATATAATGAATCAAATAGAGTAAACTTATATTTATTTTCATAACCATTAATACCACAAATAATTAATTCATAATCACCAATGATATTTAATTTAGTAAAATTATATTCTTTACCATTTAAAGAAGCCTTTGTAATATTTGAATTAGTTTGAGGAATAACCTCTTCAAAATAAATTTCATTATTTGAAATACCATCTAATTTTTCTTCAATTAAAACTAGATATGTAATGTCTGAACTATTTATACCACTAAATTTAACTTCATTATAACCAACAGAATTTAATTTATAATTAGAAGTTAACTTATTATTAATTGATACTTCTTTTGCGTTTGTCTCAAATGAAGTATTATCAACATAAGTGAATGAATCAATTAGTGATGTATATAAATCAATATATAAATAATAATCATTACTATAATGAACACCAATTAATGAAACTTTATATAAACCATATGTAGTTATTATTTCATTATTATATGTGTTATCATTTATCTTTATTTGATATTTTAAATTATTACCAAAGTCAATGATACATGAATCAGAATATGAATAAGGATTTCTTAAAGCTTCTTCTTTTGTTTGATATAATTTTATACCTTGATTTGTTTCTTGAATTAATACTTCATAATTTTCACTATATCCATTAGAACCAATTATTTCAATCTTATTTATACCTATTGTATCAACAATATAATTTTTAGAAACAATATCATTAATCTTAATTGTATCGATTACTACATCATCATATTTATTTTTAATAATAACTCTTTCATTATATATTGAATCAAGCATATTATCATTAAATAATAAATTAGATTTAATTGTAAAATTATATTCCTTTTGATAATTATTAAGACCCATTACCTTAATATTATAATTACCTACTTTATTATATGTTCCAAGTTCATTAACTAATTCATCATTTAAATATATAGCGCTAGCTTTACCAAGTAGTTTTAAAGATAGACTACGATCATATATTTCTTTATCTAAATTAGAAATAGAGCCATCAACAGTTACTTCACATGTAGATGTATCACAATCTCTTTGTCCTTTAAAAATTACATTATGATAACCAATTTCTTTTATTTCTTCTAAATTGTTAACTAATTTATCATCTACATAAATTTTGGCATTCGCATCACTAAACACACCAAAGCCATTTGTATTTATCTTATATTGATAATTTAATTCAATATAAACATAGTATGTACTTAAATAATTATCATCGATAATTGATTTAATTTTGATTTCATGTAAACCAAATGTAGTAATTAAAGAATTATCATATAATGAGCCATCTACATATACTAAATATTTTAAGTTTGGAGTAAATGATAATGTTAATTTATCACTAGCTTTATATTGATAATTTAATGCGTCAGTTTGATTATCAAATGATTCATTAGCTTTTTCTTTAATTAGAATACTATATTCTTCTATGTATCCATTTTCACCTTTTAATTCAAGCTTGTTATTACCAACTGTATCAATCTTAATGTTATTAACTAATTGATTATTTAAATAAGCATTATTAATTTCTACATCTGAATCATTTATAACATTTACAACATCATAATATTCATTCTTTAATGATTCTTTATTAAATAATAAGCTAGATTTAATTGCAAATGTATATTTTAATTTATAACCATTTACTCCATTAATTTCTAGCAAATAATTACCAATATTTTTAATAGGGCTAAAATCATAATCTAATCCATTTAATGAAGCTTTGTATGATAATTCATTATTTAATAACTTAGGTGAAACAATTGAATAATAAGTAATACTATCAATATTAGATACATCAGCTTTAATTATAAATTGATAAGTATTCTTATAACCATTAGTACCATAGATTGCTAAAGTATAATTACCAATAGTATTAATTAGATTTTTACCATTAGCTAATACAATTTCATCATTTGTATTCTCATTTAATACGATACGACTAGCATTATATACTTCAATATTAACACTTGTTGTATAGCTTTCTTTATTGACTATACCATTCAGTATTTCACAAATAGTGAAATCATAATCATATTCATCACTAGTTGTAAGACCTTTAACATGAAGCTTATGATTACCAACAGTATCAATCTTTGTACCTGACTTATATTCTATACCATCTAAAGTCATTATTACATTAGAAGCTTTAATAATAGTATATCCTTCATAAATACCATTATCTTTAACTCCTTCTATTTCATATATAATTGAGAAATTATATGTCTTAACATAATTATTAGTACCATAAATCTTTATTTCATATTTACCAACACTATTATAATGTCCTAAAGAATCTACAAGTTCATTATTAAGATAAATACTTTCTGCAATACCATTTAGACTTAAATCAATTGAATTATGATAATCTTTATTATTCTCAAGATTTGAAATACTACCATCTATTACAATATTAAAATTATAAATATCATCCAAAGTATTACCAACTAGTTTTACTTTATGATTACCAATAATATTAATTTCTTCTAATTCTTTAACTAAAGTATCATCTACATAAATAGTTCCATTAGCTTTATTAAATACACCAAAGCCTAAATCAGTTACATCATATTCATAATAATAATTAATATAGATATAATATGTATTCTTATATTCATTTACACCAATTAATTCAATTTTATGTAATCCATATGTATTAATTATTTCATTGTTATAAATATTACCATCAAGTTTTAATTCATAATCTAGATTAGAACCAAAAGTTACATGGTAGTTATCATTAAATTCATACATATTAGCTTTTGCTAAATCCATTGAATTATAAAGACTACTATTGTTAGCTTCTTTAATTTGGATTAAATATTCAAATACATTTCCATTAACATCATATACATTTAATTTATTATTACCAATAGTCTTAATATGATTATTTAAAGAATAATCTTTTCCATTTAATTCATATTTTGAATAAACTAAATCTGATTGATGATTTAAAACTGCAACATCATTTACAATGGTATTATATGATTCAATTTCTTTATCATTTAAAAGTAATGTATCAACTAAATCAAATCTATATTCTTTCTTATAATCATTTAGTCCGTATACTTCAATAATATATGAACCAATTTCGTTATATACCCTATTTTCTAAGTTATTTCCATTAATTAATATTTTTGAACAAATACCATTAATTTCAGGTTTTATAGCTTTATTATAAGTACCATTATTTTCAAAATTAGAAATAGTTTCACTTACAACAACATTATATGTAATCTCTGATTCAAGTCCAATAAATTTAACTTCATGATTACCTACAACATCAATATAATTAGATGCTACATTATCAACTAATGAACTAGCATTTGATTCAAATTCTTTATTAATTTGATAGATTTCATGGTTAACTAAATTAGTATAAAGATTAATATATAAATAATAATTCTTAATATATCCACCAATACCAGATACACTTAAAGTATGAAGACCAAATGAATCAATAATGTCTAAATTTGAATATAGATTACCATCAAGTGATAGACTATATTTTAAATTATTATTAAATTCAGCACTAACTTTATCACTATATTCATATTTGTGATTTTGCGCCTCAAGTTTAGTTAAGAATAATACATTAGATAATTCAGTTTCTTCTATATTTATAGTATAAGTAATAGTATTATTATTGATATCTATGAATACTAATTCATTATATCCTACATAATTAATTGGTTCTCCAATTATATAATTTGAACCATTTAATGTAATTGACTTATATTTTGTATCATATTTTGTACTGATATATACAACATCTAATTCATTAATATTAATTAATTTATTAAAGTCTTTATTATCTAAACTATATAGAATTTCATTTTGAATACTAAATGAATAACTAGCTTTATAATCATTTAATCCATAAACTTCAATTAAGTAATTACCTACAGTATTGAATTGAGATTTAGTATAAGAAACACCATTAATTAATACATTACATACACCTAATATTTCAGGAGTTACGCTATTATAATATGTTTCATTATTGATAAATCCATTAATATCTTCTTTTACTACAATGTTATAGATAACAGATGTTGTATCAAGACCTTTAAATTCAACTTTATGATTACCAACTTTATTAATATATAGATTATTAGTTAATTCATCATTAATATAAACATCTGCATTAGATTCAAAGCTTGATTCTAAAATATATGTTTCATTATTAGTTAATGTTGTATATAAAGAAATATATACATAATATTTTGATACATAATTATTTACACCAATTACATCAATTTGATGCATGCCATATGTTGTAATATCTTTATTATCATATTTTTTTCTATCAACATTTAACTCATAAATTAAATCATTATTAAATGAAGGTATAATCTTATCAGAATATGTATATTCATTCTTTTTAGCACTTGATAAATCTTTATATAATTTATTATCTAAATTTGTTTCTTCAATAATAATTAGATATGAATAAGTTAAGTCATTAACATCTGTTACTTCTAATTTATTATTACCAACTGTATCAATCTTAGTACCAATTAAATATTCATTATCATTTAATTTATATGATTTATATTTTAAATTTCCTTTATGTGTGATTGTAACAGCTACATTTTGACTAGATTCTTTTTCTAAATCCTTTGAATTATTTAATAATTGATCACTTAATACAAATTGATATTCATTCTTATAATCATTTGTACCATATACTTCTAATGTATATGTACCAATAATATTAAATTCTTGATTATAAAAATCTAATCCATTAACTAAAATATTTTTACATTTACCAATTATTTTAGGACAAATAGCGCTAGTATATATTCCATTATTCTCAAAATTAGAAATATTTTCTCTAACTACAATTTCATAAATTATAGGATTAACATTAATACCAATAAATTTAACACTATGGTTACCTACTTCATCAATCACATTAGATTTATTGTCAGTATCCACAACATAATTTGAATTTGAGTCAAATGTAACATTTAAATCATATACATTCTTATCAATTAATGATGTGTAAAGTGAGATGTATAAATAATAGATGGACTTATAATTATTAACACCAATCACTTCAATTTTGTGATTACCAAATGATACAATCTTCTCACCATTTGAATATTTTTTTGAATCAAGTAATACATCATATTTTAGTGTATCACCAAAATTAACATACGCATTATCTGTATAGTTTTGTGGATTAGATAAAGATTCTTTTTCATTTTTATAAATGTTAGAACCTATATTAGTTTCTTTAATTAGAACTAAGTATTCTTCTTTATAATCATTTACGCCTTTAACTACAACTTTATTATTACCAACTGTATCAATTATTTTATTAGATACATCTAATAATTCATCATTTAAAATAAATTCACTATATTTTAAAGAAATTGAAACTACAACTTTTGAATCATAAGAATCTAATAAAGTTAAATCATTAAATTTAATATCAGACTTTATTACAATTTTATAGGTAGTAATTTTCCCATTAATATCAGTAACACTTAATGTATGGTTACCAATTTCATCAATTAAAATATTAGATGAAATATTTTCATTATCTAAAGTAATTTCTTTATAAAGAGTATCTTCATATTTTGTATCAATTGAAATTTTTGAATCAATAGATAATGTTGAAGGTAATAATTCTAATGAATTAGAATTTGATGAATAAACAAGATTATTTATTAATCTAAATTTATAAGACTTACTATATTTACCAACACCATTAACAGTAGCAATATATTCACCAACTCCATTAATCTTAGTACCTGAAGTATAAGAATCATCATTTAATAAGATAGTAGCGTTAGCTTGAGTTAAATAAACACTTGTAGAATACTCATTTAAAGGCTTATCTTCATTAATCTTTAAATCATCTAAGATTGTAAACATATAAACGCTAGAATATAGATTACTTCCTGTTACTACAATTGTGTAATAACCAATCTTATCATATGTAATTGCGCTTGTGAAATCAGAAACTTCTCCGTTTACTGTTACTTTTTGACATTGTCCAAAAATAAGTGCTACAACATCTTGATTTAAATATGAATAAGTTGATTTATTTATATCTTTAACATTTTCAATTATTACGCCATTTAAATTTAATTCTTCTCTAATTACAATCTTTACTGACTTCTTATAATTATTTGTACCCTTAATTAATAATGTATGATTACCTACTTCATCAATTAATGTCTCAAGTGCGATTTCTTTATTATCAATTAATAAAGTTGTATCTTTTGTGGCAGAAACAAGCACATTTTTTGAATATGAATATGCAGTTGATACATCTTCTATTTCATTATTATCTAAAATGAAATTCGCATCAATTGTAAATGTGATTTGATATGATATATCATCTAATTTAATAGATAGGTAATGAATTCCTACTTCATCATATATTTCATTAGTCTTAAATTCACGAGATAATTTATCACATGAATAATAATTATATTCCTCGCCAAATCCATCTTTAATTGTAAATATCGCACTATTTAGACTATTAAGTTTAGTACTTGTAGTTTCTTCTTCATTAAATGTTACAACTGGTTTTATGTAACAATAGATTACAGTCTTAGTATCATCTGTAACAGTTTCTATACCATTTAATGTAAAAATGAATGTGAAATAATGTTTACCAACACTATATATTTTATCAGAATCATTGTATGTAATTGTATTTCTTGCGGTATTTAAATCATTCTTTGGATTAGTTAATGATACACTAACACCATACATATTAAATTCAAATGATTTACCATTATTATAAATAGCTCCTAAGCTAATAACAGATGAATCAATTACAATAAAATTAATCATTTTATTATAATTACCACGTCCATTAATTACTAATGAATATGTACCTTTACCTAATTCTTTACCTTTTAAGGAATCAATATCATTGATTTTAGTTATATTACTTGATGTTACACCATTTTCAATTGTTAAATCCATATTTAGATCTAATGTGTTAAATGTTAAATAATCAAATAATGTAATGTTACCTATATATGCATAAGAATTTTCAACATTTAAACTTGGAGATAATCTAAAGTTAATAACTTCATCATCTAATTTTAATGTATAATCACCAATTACATTTAGAATATAACCAGATTCAAAATTAGGCAAATAAATAGTACTATCATTTTCTAAATAAGATAAGCTATAGTTCTCATAACCAGCAAATAATATTGTGTAAGTATCAAAATATTCATCACCATCTTTAATATTTACACCTTTTTTTATCTCAAAATAATATGATTGAGAATATGTGCCATCTTCACTATTATAAGATTCTAATTGTGAATTTGTTGAACCTAAATATGTCTTATACTTAATAGTTAAGATATATTTACCAGCTTTTGCAATAACATCTTTACTATTATAAACTTCTTTAGCTACATTACCATCAATTGTTTTCTCAATATACATTTCATTATTAGTAACTGCAGCTATAATACCTTCTTCTTTTAATTCATAATTTAGGCTATTTGTACTTGATACATTTAAAGCTTCAGGTAATACTTCAAATGTATAAGTTTTAACTAATTCACCTGTTTCAGAATATATTCCAAGCTTATAGTCACCAGCACAATCAATTAATCCACCTTGAAGATATGGTTTATCATTTAATGTAAATATTCCACCACTTACAACAGGTAATACAGAACCATGATATGTCTTTCCTTCAACAATATTAATTGTTGGGTTCACATAAAATTTAATAGTTAAAGAATAATTATTTTCACCTATTAAAGTTAAAGTATTATTACCAGGATTATATGTAGTGTAATTAGAATATGTATTATATCCATTTAATTTAGTTATAATACCTTCTAAAGTCCATGAAATTGTTGCATGACTAGATTTAGTAATAGGTGTTTCTTCAAACACACCATTTTCAATTTCAATAACTGTTGAATCAATATATACAGTTGTATCTATAGTAAAAGTAATAGTATCTACTACTTTTTCATCTAATCCTAAAATTTGTAATGAGAAATTACCAAATTTAGTAATTTCTTGATTACTTAAAAACTTAGAACCATTTAATAAGACATTTGCATTTTCTAAGTTAGTATAAGTAATAGTTGGTATATTTTCACTATTATAGAAATTACCATTTTCAATACCACTTACAACAATTACATTTAAATAATAAGTCTTACTAAATCCAAATTCATCAGAAAGAACTAATATATTTTCTCCTTCTTTTTCAAGAACTACACCGCTTTCGCATTCTACTCCATTAAGAGTAGCTTTAATTGCGCTAAATTCAATTTGATCATTTAATAAATAAATATCATTATTAACTAATGCTGATTCATTATTATTTGAAATATATTTAGCATTAAATTGATCTTTAATATTTAAACTATAATTATATGTATTACTACCTTCAGATATTTGATAGTTAACTACCATATTTTCTTTATCCACATTATATGTAACTAAAGAATTACCATCTAAGTCACTTACAATAACATATTTAGAATAATCTTCTTCATTAGGATCAATTTCAGCTTTTGAAATATAAACTTCTTTTTTAATATTTTCTATTAATTCTATTGAATTAGAAGTAAATAAAATAACTTTATTATTACTAATAAATCCAAATTTTGATCCATAAGATAATGTTTGTAGTAAATTAAAATCTTTATCTAATATCAATAATGAATTATCGTTAATTAATAATATTTTTTCTCCTACATATAAATTATTAAAATTAGCTTTATAAGTTAATGAAATGTTATATTCATCATCTAATTTAGATATTTCATTATCATTATATAAATATAATTCATTATTATTTGTATATAGCTTATAATTTGAATCAAATTTAGTTAATTCAATCGCATTAACTAAATCATTAGTCTTATATAAACTATTATCAGCTATAAAATATAATTCTTGATTAAATAAAACACTAGATGAAAGATCATAATTAAATTTAATTTCAGTTAATTTAATATTTTCATCTTCATATTCAATTTTATTTATACTAGTGTCATTTAAACAATATAATTCATTGTTAAAAACTAATAAATTATTATAATTTCCAATTGTATATTCATTAATTAATTCTAAATTGTTATTAAATATATATAATTTATCAGCTAAAACATAATAATTATTATTTAATAATTTAAAATCTTTATATGAGGCAAATTCTTTTGTCTCTATATAATTAAAATCGGACTTATAAACTCTTAATTTATAAGAATCATTATATGTAACTATAGTTACATATGAATTGTTTGCTACAGTTACATTTGAAAATAAAAACGAATCTGCTGATTCAATTTTAGTAATGTCTTCTTTTAAATTATCTTCTAAAGTAATTTCTTCACTATTTAAAGAATTAGCATTAGAAGGAATTAATGTGACATAAAAAAATACTACAGTAAGTAGCATAAAAAATAAAAATTTCTTATTCTTCATATACCTTCAACTCTTTCTAAATTTTTTCACATAACAGTCTTATTATAAAATATATTTAAAAAAAAGCAACAAAAAAAGGAGAAAAATTCTCCTTCATTTTTTTAAGCTAAAAAGCCTTCAAGTTCTTTATAGCTTTCTTCAAAAATTTCATATAATTTAGATATTTGTTTCATATCTATAATTCCTTTTCTAATAGGAATTAAAGCTTGTTCAGTTTGATCATACAATTGTTTCATACCTAAATTTAATGTTATACCTTTTAGAGAATGTAGTTGATTATGAACATCATCAATTTTATCATCTTGAATATTTTTATTCATTTCATCTACATAATTCTTATAGTCAACTAAGAAACTTTGGCCAACTACTTTAAATAATTCTTCGCTTCCAGCAAGATATTCCATCCATATCTCTTTATCAACAAACATATTTTCCTCCAATTAATCTATGATAATATTCCCATCTTTTTTAGTAATATGAGAATTGAAGTATTCTTTCATACCTTCAATTAAGTAATCTAAATCCTTTGTACCTGCAGTTTCAACACATGAATGCATCGCAAGTTGAGCAAGACCAATATCTACGCTTGCAACACTAACTTGAGATGTTGAAATTGCGCCAAGAGTTCCTCCACCACGAACATCTGATCTATTTGTGAAATCTTGGCACTTAATATTCGCTTTTTGCATAATAAATTTGAAGATAGCTTGGCTCATACCATCTGTTGTATAATGTTGATTAGCATTATGTTTAACAACAATACCTTCGTTCATAAATACTTTATTTAATTCATCTGTCTTAGCTACATCATTAGGATGAACAGCATGAGCATTATCACATGAAACCATTAATGATTTAGCTAATGCCTTTGCAAGATCTTCTTTACTAAGATTTAAAATATCAAAGATTCTATTAATTGTATCAATTAAGAAAGTTGAAGCTGCACCTTGTTTTGTCTCACTACCTACTTCTTCATTATCGAATGCAATACACATATTGATTGATTTATTTGCGTGTGATTTAACAAAACCTTCGAATAAACCATATGCACTTTCTAAATCGTCTATTTGAGGAGCCATAAAGAATTCATTATTAGCGCCAAACATTGAACCTCTATAACGAGAATATAATGTTAAATCATATGAAATAACATCTTCTTTATTTAATCCAAATTCTTTTTCAATTAATGAATCTAAATCATCTTTAGTACCTAATAATGGTAATAAATCTACTTGAGGATTATAATTTTTACCACTATTTACATCTCTATTGAAATGTATACATTCATTAGGTATTACAACTAAATCTCTATCAAAATTTATTAATTTAGTTTCTATTTGATTTCCATTTTTTACAAATACTCTACCAGAAATTGATAATGGTCTATCAAAGAATGATGAGTAAATAGGTCCACCATATACTTCAGTATTTAACATAGAATAATGTTGTAATACTAATTTATTATTATGAGGTTTAATCTTAAATGTAGGTGAGTCTGTATGAGCAGCAGCTAAATTTAATGATAAATCTGATAAATCTTGTGGAATTTCAAATCCAATAATTGATGAATCATTACGAGTAGTAAAATATTTACCACCTTTTTCTATATTCCAATTATTATCTTCTTTTAATTCAGTAAATCCATTATTTAATAAAATATTTTTAATACTTCTTACAGCCTCATAAGGATTAGTTGAAGTATGTAAGAATTTTATAAAATTATCAATATTTGACATATTATCTCCAATCTATACGCATTACAAATGATAGTTCATCATTTGAATTATATATTGCGTAATTATTACGAATATCATCATATAAAATGTATGCATCTTCATTATACTTCAATTCTTTAATATATTCACACTCAAATGATTTAATTTTTCTAAATTCATCAATTTTAAATGTATTAAAAACTATTTCGGCATAACGTGCATTATTCATATGTCCATTATGATCTAAGTCATTAATTTTAATTTTAATATTTTCTCTATTATTTAATAATACATCATCATCAATTTTAATTTTTTTAGGCATATCGATAATTGTAGTTTCTTCTAAAGAAGAAGGAAATTCAACAACATTGCTTCTTTGAATTTTTCTTGTATTATAATCAATTAAAATCCATTTAGAAACAGCCTTAATACAGATATTATGATCATTATCATAAATTATATAATTTCTATCGCAATCAATTCTTCCTGGTTTTGATGGATATGTTTCTACAAATCCATTTTCACCATTAATTAAATCTTTTAAAATTTCAATTCTAGTTCTAATTACAACCCAAGCTAAACCTTTTTCTTTACAATCAAGATATCCCATATTTAATTGTGATGCATGTCTTCCTGCAACTTCTTCTAAAATTTCAAGTATAGCTTGTGGCTTAATTTCATCTTTATAAGAAAAATCGCTATTTCTTAAAAAGAATTTTTCCTCATATTTACAATTAATCATATTCCCTCGTTTTATTACTTATTATTTTTTCTTAAAAGTTAATGTTATATAATCATCTACAATATCATAATATGAATCCCATTCAAATACAGCAATTGCGTCTAATAAATTCTTTTTGTATAAATTGCTAAAATCAATGGTAATATTATTATTTTTCGCATCAATACTTATAAATGATAGTTCAATTTTCTCATCTAAAAATTTTAAAAGTGTATTACATGAATCATCATTTAATTCAAGTGTTCCAATCTTTATACTTGATAAAGTAGTTTCAAGTTTAGATAGATTATTTGTTTGACTTAATTCAAGTGAAATATTAATTTCACAGCCATTAATATCTAATAAAATACTTATACTCATTAATTCATTAGCAAAAGAAACATCAACATCTTCTACTATAAAATACGCAAATTGATTTTTATCTTTTGATATATAAGCTTTAGTTGAACCTACTAATTCACTTTGACGTATATTAGAATTAAAGAATGATTCAGATACTACAAATTGAATTTTTTTATCAACAAGATTAGCTAACTCTAAAGCTTTTTTAAGATCAATATCAAAATCAAATGTTTCTTCTTGTCTATCAATTACACCAGTATAATTTTCAATTTTATCTTTTTCAATACCTATACTCTTTAAATCAACCTTTTTGATTAAAGTTTTATCATTATCACTTAAATAATTATATCCATTAACCAAGTAAGTCCAAATTAAAGATGTATTATTTTCATTGCAAATCTTATTATCTAATAAAGTTTGCATATTATTTTTAATATTCAATAAATCATTTTCAATTGAATTAGAAGCATATGAATCTAATGCAATTCCATCTAATTCGCATTCAATTCCAATATGATCATTAAATACATACTTTACTTTTTTTGCATCATCTAAATTTTGATATAAGATGCTAGCTAAATCCATCGCACTATTTGATGAACTATTAAGCATTAATCTAATAATATCATGGCCATTAAGCTTTATATCTACTTTGCTGCCATCAATACCAACTTCTGATTTAACATTTATTTTAGTAAATGAATCCTTTATTATATTAGCATCAAAGAATCTTAACACAGTTTGTTTAATAAGCCAATTATCAGATGATAATTTACCTAATTTCATTTCTTTTATATTAATATCTATAAAATCAGTATTTTCATCATAAGTAATTGTTGCATCACCATATGCACAAGTCTTGAAAAATAAGAAACTCATAGGCATATATATTTTATAATTGCCTAAATTTTCATTATCATAATACATGTACATATTATCCACATGAAGTGGACCAAAATCAATTGTCTTACTAGTAGCATTTAATAAATAATTCATATTTGTTTCATCTAGTGATATACTAATTTTTTTATCACTAGATGCATCAGATATAGAATCATAAATAACATAATTTGTTACATAGTTTAATGATTTATTTTCCTTTTTAATAGCTTGAATTGTCTCATTACCATAATAATTATCCTTAGTAACTATGTTTACTCCTAAATATATACCTACTCCTATAACTAAGATGATAAGTAAAAACAATACTACAAAAATAAACTTAAAAAATCTTCTAATTGGTCCCTTTCTTTTTTTCTTTCTATTTGATTGTTCAATTGTTTCCTTATTAAAATCTTCCTCTTGCATAAAATCAACTCCTATTTTAATTATAACATTTTAATAAAAAAAATCTTTATTAGTTTTAATAATTCACATTTTTTACAAAAAAAATGCAGATAATTAAATCTACATTTCTTATACACTTATATTAATTTTATCTCTATCGCAAGAACACCATATTTTAAAATATCTTCTTTTTTATAATACCTATACATATCACTTGGATTAGCTTCATCTAAAATATTATAGCCAATAGATTCCTTTGTATGATTATTATATAATTCAAAAAAATCTTTGTACTTATAATTGTTAAGCACAATACATTTTATAATTTCAAAAGTTTTATTATTTTTAAATTCAATAATATCACCTTTTTTAATATTTTCTCTATTTTTATAATTTAAGCGCATTTCAACAGTCTTTTTTTTGTATTTTATTAATTCAAATGGCTCATTATCTAATTCCATATAATAAATCATAATTATTTCCTTTCATTTAATTTAAGTCTCTTAATCGCATATTTAATTAATACTATCGTTGAAGAATAATTAGGTGATGACATGCTTGCAACACCTGTATCAGGATCTAATTCTTGAGATAGAGGACAATATTTAAAATTTTTAATTATACCTTTTACCCATTTATTTAATAATTGATCATAATCCTTAGAATAACCATAATAATCCATCCACAATGAAGCTCTTAGCGCAATCAAAGCTTCACTATAATAGCCCCATGAATTATCAATTTTATAATTTAATCTATCTTTTTCAGAAAGAGAAACAGATGGAAAAGGGTATGGAGCCCAAAATTCTTTTTCATTATGAATATATTTATTATATATTCTTTCAATTAATTCTTTATCTATATCTTTATCTAATACTCTTTCTTGAAATAAATGAAATATAGTTGAAGATTTAATAAATATCTTTCTTCCATTAAAATCTAAATCATAAAAATAATCTGACTCTTTATCATAACAAAGAGTAAAAATTTTTTCCTTTATTTCTTTAGCTAAAGAATTATAATATTTTTCTTCCTCATCTTTTTTTAATATCTTAGCCATCTTAGCTAAAGATACTAGCGTCATATATAGATTAGAAGATAAATCTAAAGCTATCGTCTTATCTGAATTTATAGGACAAAATCTAGAATCATATGATTTATCATTTTTACTAACATTCAATCTTAAAACTCTTTGAGAATTATCATGTCCACAATCATATCCTACAAACATCTCAGGTAATCCATAAGATAAAGTCATTCTATATTTATAGATAAATGAAACATATTTTTTACCTGAATCATATACTTTCTTTAAAAAATCTATATCATTTATTTTAAGATATAATTTATATGCTAAGCCAATAAAAGATACACATTCTTGAATTTGATAGTATTGTGTTCCTTCTAAATCCTTAATCGCATAAGGATAAGCTCCGTATTCATTTTGAGATGCAATAAAGTTTAATATAGTATTTTTCGCAATACTGTAGTCATTATATAGATATCCATACATTAAAGAATCATAGACATGTTCAAGCCATACACCAGGATATGTAGTAGAAACGATAAACATTTTTAATTCATATTTATTAATCTTTCTAATATGTTCTTTAACATATTTATCTAATAATAAATCTAAATCTTTGATTTCCATAATTTTTATTATAAGTCTTTATATTTTCTCTTAAAGCCACTTTTTACAATTAATACATGTTGGCCAACATAATGATCATTAAATTCTTTTTCACTAACTTTTTGATTAAATGAATCTAAATTAGTTAAATCTTTAATAGTTAAATATAGAGTTAGATCACCAACTTTATTAAAATCTGAATATTTATCAGTAATGATTCCTTCATTTGCTAGATGTTTATCTTTTAATTCTTCGCTTAAATGATCCATTTCTTTATCTAAAGGATCATTATAATTATTATTTTTATTAACTTCATCTAATTTATCTTCAAAATAGTGATCTGTTTTCTTGTTAGTTTTATTAGTCGCATTAACATTTTTAACAAAATTATAAATAATAGTAGCTACTATAATAAAGAAAAATATAATATATATAACATTAAACAATGTGAAAGAACTATATCCAAAGCTACTTGAATTTAGAAATACAAAAAATATAACACATGCAACAATTAACATGATAATAAAATATAAAACATTATTAAACTTTTTCATTATATATCCCCACTTACTTCTTTTTATAATAATATAATAAATATTATTTAAGTAAATGTAAACATATTTTTCAATTATTTTTTTATATTATATTTTTCCAACTTATATATAATTTCACTATTTTCATTTAATTTTAATATTGGATATTCATCACATGTTCTATTTATATATCCATCATGTATTAAATTACTAATTACGTCCTTAACTTCATCTATAGAAGAACTGGTTTTATTATAAGTTTTAATTTTATTAAGATACTTACTTTTTATATTTTTATCTTTACTGCCTACTAAAATCTTAGAGATAATATTAGAGCCATATCTTTCTTTTGTTAATTTTATTGTATCAATTACAAGTTTAGCGTCATATGTAGCATCTATTTCTTTTTTCTCTTTTAAACAATTTGAACAATTGTTGCAGTAAGACATATATAATTCACCAAAATGAGAAACTAAATATTCATGAAGACATCTTTTAGTTGTAGCATATCCTATTACTTCTTTTAATTTTTCTTTTTTAATTTTCTTTAATACTTTCTTTTCATTTATATCTATATCATAATCATCTATTGAATTAATAAAATACTCATTATAATATAAATCTTTCATATTATAAATTAAGTAACAATAACTTAATTTATTATCTCTGCCAGCTCTTCCTTGTTGTTGAGCTAAATCTTCTAATGACATCGGAAAACCTACATTTATTACTACTCTAATAATAGTATCAATACCCATACCATAAGCGTTAGTAGCAATTAGAATATTAATCTTTTTAGATAAAAATAAATTATTATAATAATCTTTTACTTCTTTATCTAATCCACCATGGTATAGTCCTACATTATAATTCTTTTCCTTTAGAAACTGATATATTTTTTCACACATTTTTCTAGTCAACGTATATACTATTACAGTCTCATTTTTATATTTATTTAAAATATTTAATAAGTCTTTTAATTCATCATTACTTTCAATTACTCCGTAATATAAATTTTTTCTATCAAATCCAAATTTAAAAATTTTAAATTTAACACCTACAATTTCTTTTATATCATTTATAACACTTTGACTAGCTGTAGCTGTAAAGGCGGAAACTACAGGTGTAGAATTTAATTTATTTAAAAATTGACCTATAGTTTTATAATCTGGTCTAAAATCATGACCATATAATGACATAGCATGAGCTTCATCTAATACAATCTGTGATACTTTAACACTATTTATAATTTTAATAAATTCATCATTTTTAAGTTTTTCAGGTGCAATATATAAAAACTTAATTTTATTATTTTTTAATTCATCTAATACTAATTTTTTTTCATAATTTGATTGCATAGAATTTAAATATCTAGCACTAATACCTTTTTTAACTAAATTATTAACTTGATCTACCATTAGAGAAATTAAAGGAGATATAACTAATGATACTCCATCTAAAAGTAGCCCTGGTACTTGGAAACATATAGATTTTCCACCACCTGTTGGCATGATAGATAAAGTATTTATTTTATTTAATATTGAATCTATTATTTCTTCTTGTCCATCTCTAAAAGAATCATAATTAAAATAAGATTTTAGAATATCTAGCTTATTCATAAAAAAACACCTCTTATAAATCATAGTAAGAGATGTTATTTTTTTCTTTAATAATTATTATTTTCTAATTCATTTAATTTACGTTTATGTTCAAGTTTATTATTAATTATTTCTTTTTCTTCTTCAGGAGTAAATAAGGTAAAACTTCCAATAAAAGAAATTAAAGAAATAATAATGATAGTACAAATCATTTCAGATATATGTTCAATAAAGCTATCTTTATTTAAAAATATAAACAAAAACATTAATAATCCACATGCTAAAGTGATATCACTTATTACACATTTTTTTACAGAACTTATAATCGCATTTCTAATTAAATTAGCAACAGATGGTATAACTAAAACTGTAAAGCTAATTATAAGTCCTCTAGTTATTTTAATTTCATTTAAATATATAATAATATCATTATTATCATATTTAATCATTTCTTTATATTGTCTATATAAATTTTGTTTATACGTTAATCCGTACAATAAAAATAATATAAAAATAAGTACACAGATAATATATGTGATAATTTCTAATTTTCTATTTTTTTTCATTTTTTCTTTTCCTTAATAAATACGATAGATTGATTATAGCATTTTAAAAAAATTTATTCAATTTATTTTTACAAAAGAAAAGAAAAGAAAAACTAGATGTGATACATCTAGTTAACATAATTGGTTTCATTACTATTAGAATCATATAAACCTGATTCATTCAAATCATTAATTGTATAATCGATTTCTTCTAAATAATATTCATGAATAATAGAAGTTTTTTCTATCATAAGTTTCATTGTTGATTCATTTAAAGGTTTTTCGCGTAAATATGCAATATATTCTTCTTTACTAACAGGAGTATATGTATTTTTTTCATATTCACTCATATCTTCCATTTCATAGAAATTAAGTCCACAATTTGTACAAATAATTTTTGAGCCAAAAGCATTTAAAAAATTTGCATCTTCGTCAGACATATCTTCGTCTAAATTTAAATTGCTCAACATATTCCTTATATCTTCTGGTAAATTATTAATATTGCTAGGGCTTAGCATATCTTTAATTGCAGATCTAACTTCAAGAAAATTAATTTTTCTTATATTTTTAGATTTGCAAATTGGACAATGATCTCTATTCATAACTCTAACCTCTTATAAAAAGGATTCAGACTAATCTGAATCCTCATTTTCTTCTTTATATGCCTCAACTTCTTCTTCAGATGCATCAGATATTACAAGTCGTACTTTTTCAATTCTACGCTCATCAACTCTAATGATTTCAAAAGTTAATTTCTTAGCATAATCGGTATATTTACCTTCTTCATCTTCTTGAGTATAAGATGCAATATAAACCATCTTATCTCCAACTTTTGGTAAATCTTCTTGTGATTCAAATATCCATGTTGAAATCTTAGATTCATCAGGACAATCACCAATATTCAATTCATCAAATAATTGGTCAACATCGCAATCACCATCGATTACATATGTGTCGTCATTAATTTTATGAATTAATTTATTCTTGACAGAACCCAAATCATGTTCATCATAAATTTCTCCGACAAGCTCCTCAAGTGCATCTTCCATTGTTACTAAACCAAGCGTATCATTATATTCACCTGATACAATAGCCATATGCATTTTTGAAACTTGTAGTTCCTTAATAAGCTTATCAACAGTTAATGTCTTATTAACAAACTTAGCTTTTCTCATAACTTTTTGGATAGATACTTCGCTATCAGATTTTAATAAGGCTGAAAAGAAATCTCTTTCATAAAGTATACCAACAATATGGTCTTTATCTTCCTCAAATACAGGAATACGTGAGAAATTAGATTCAAGGAAAAGATTTTTAGCATCTTCAACACTTGATTCAACATCAATTGCAACCATATCTACACGTGGTATCATGATATCTTCTACAGTTTGATCATTCAAATCTAGAGCGTTCTTGATTAAAACACGCTCATCGGCTTCAAGTGATCCTTCCTCTTCCATAGTGTCAAGAATAGTATCAAGTTCATCTTCATCTACATGAACTTCTACGTCTTTCTTTCTTCCAGTGACACCCTTTTGAAGAATTCTAAATGGAATAACTACAGGGTATAAAATAAAGCTTAATCCCCAAATTACAGGACCTACTAATAAAGAAACTTTTTCACAATATTTTTTCCCAAATGTCTTTGGTAAAATTTCTCCAAATATCAACAATACAATAGTCATAATGACTGTTGCAAGAAATGATATCATACTATCATCTAATGTAACAAAAATGCGTGCAAAAAAACCTACAGCTAATACAGACATTGCAGTATTAACAATGTTATTACCAACTAAAATAGTTGTAAGTGTTTTTTCATAATTTTCAATACAATGTAATGTTTTTCTAGAACCTGTGACTCTATCTTCTACTAAAGTTTTTATCTTAGCTTCAGATACAGAACTTAGCGCTGTTTCTGACATTGAAAAAAACGCAGAAAACAAAGTTAATATTATTAAAACTGTTAGAAGGCCGGCATTTAATGCTAATACAGTACTTATATTGCTAAATATTGTGATTAGAGCCAGCATACTCGAACCATGATCCAATTTATACTCAATTGGTATTATAGTAATAGCTTATGTATAGTCAGTATACGCTATTACCTTAATACCAGAAAGAATTTCAACTCCTTTTAATTACTTATTGATTTGACTTTTCTTTTTTTAATTATTACGCTCTTGATACATAGTTTCCATCAATTGTAGAAACGATGATCTTTTCATCTTGTTCAATGAACATAGGAACTTTTACTAAGAATCCTGACTCTAGGAATGCATCCTTTGTAGCATTTGTCTTAGTATCACCCTTAACAGCTGGTGAAGTTTCAGTAACTGTAGCTACAACCTTATCAGGAAGATCAACAGTTAAAATTTCTTCTCCGTAGAATTCTACAGATACTTCCATACCTTCTTGTAAGAAGTTCTTTTCCCACTCTAAACGTTCAGCAGGAATTTCAACTTGTTCATATGTTTCATTATCCATGAATGCATATGCATCACCAGTTGAATAAATATATTGCATAGGTCTACGATCGATATAGCAAAGCTTAAACTTAGAATCTGAACCCTTTAATGCTGTTTCCATAATAGAACCAGTTCTAACATTCTTCATCTTAACTCTAACGTAAGCTACCTTATTTTGTAATACGTGTTGGAATTCCATAATTTTCATTAAGTTTCCGTCGTATTCAATTACAACACCATTTTTTAAATCATTAACATTAATCATAATTAATATCTCCTTATTTTTTTCGTACGTTTTTTATTATAACACTTATATATTTTTTTGTAAATATTCCAAAGCTTTGACATAAGACAACTCTTTATATCCTGTAATACATATATCACATACATCTTTAATGTAATCTATTTTTCTAAAATCATCTCTATTAAATACATCACTTAAATGAACTTCAACTTTAATTTTATCTACAATTTCAAGTGCGTCTCTTATTGCTATACTTGTATGAGTATATGCTCCTGGATTAATAATAATTGCGTCATAATCATTTACTTGAATTCTATCTATTATAGCGCCTTCATGATTAGATTGAAAAAATAATAAAGTAAAATCTTTTGCAAAATCAATCATCATTTGATTAATTTCATCTAATGTTTTTGTACCATAATGTTCCTTAGGTCTTTTTCCTAACATATTTAAATTTGGTCCATTAATTACGAGTACTTTTTTCATATTTTTTCAATTCCTTTCTTATCTCCTTAACGGTTTTAGATACAATTTTAGATTCAACCTTAAAATCTTTAAATGAATCATACTTTAAAGCTCTTCTATTATATAAATCATAAATACTATTAGTTTTAGATAAAGGTCTACTTTGAGTATCTCTATTAAGCCTAAAATCAATTTCAGATAAAGGACAATCAAGATATACTACAACACCATTCATATATGACTTATTTATATCTCTTTCAACAATTCCACCGCCACAAGAAATAACTGCATTATCTAAATCTTTAACACTAATTAAAGTTTTAGTTTCTAAATCTCTAAAATAATCTTCACCAATTTCAAACATTTCATCAATTGTTTGATTATTATCTGCCACTATTTTTTGATCCAGGTCGATAAATTCATATTTAATTTTTTTTGCTAATTCCTTACCAACAGTTGATTTTCCACTTGCAGGCAAGCCAATTAAATATATTTTCATTTTAGCCCTCTAAAAATTTATCAAGTTCTTTAATAATTTCATTAATAGTAATATCTATATTATCTAAATTAACTTCAAAAAAATGGGTTGGCATTTGATTTCTAAACCATGTCATTTGTCTTTTAGCTAAATGTCTACTATTTTTCTTAATATTTTCGATTACTTCTTCTATTTTAATTTCATTCTTAAAATATGGAATAAATTCCTTATAACCTATCGCATTTGGTAAAATGTTTAAATCATACAAATCTCTTACTTCTTTTTCAAGACCATCATTAATCATTTTATCAACACGTTTATTTATTCTATCGTATAAAACATCTCTATCTGATACATTTAAATAAATTATATATGAATCATAGTAAGGATTATTCTTACCATTAAATGAAGTAACTGAAGAATTAGTATCTTCTAATATCTCTAAAGCTCTTAAAACTCTTTTTCTATTATTAGGATGAATTCTTCCTTCTATTGTATTATCCTTTTCTTTTAATACATTATATAATTCAACATCAGTTAAATCTTTATATTTTTCTTCAAAATCATAATTTCTTTTATTTGCGTCAAAATGATAATCAAATAAAACAGATTGAACATATAAACCTGTACCACCAGCTATAATAATTGGATTATTTTTTTCAATAATCTCTCTAGCTTTTCTTTGAAACATTTCAACATCATATTGACTATTAGGTTCTAAATCATCAATTAAGAAATGTTTAACTCCATCCATCTCTTCCTTTGTTGGTTTTGCACTTCCAATATCAAGTTTTTTATAAACACTAACACTATCAGCAGATATGATATCTAAATTATAATGTTTAGCTATTTCAATTGATATTTTAGTTTTACCAATAGCTGTAGGTCCAACTATAGCGATGACTTTTTTCATTATATTATCCTCATAAACATTTTTTCAAGATCATTTTTTGTATATCTTATGATTGTAGGTCTTCCATGTGGACAAGTAAATGGAGCGTTGCATTTTGATAACCTTTTAACAAGTTCATCAACTTCTTCTTTGCTAATAATATGATTAGCTTTTATTGAAGCCTTGCAAGCTATTTGTTTACTAATCCAATCCCTATACTTCATTATATCATCTTTTAAATCATCTTTAAAATCCGCTAATAAGTCATGAATTAAATTTGATACATCTTCTAATTTAATCCATGATGGTATTTCACGAACAAAATATGATTGTGGTCCACTTGAAGATAATAAGAATCCTAACTTTAAGAAATCATTATTAAGTTCTTCAATACGAGAATATTCTTCTTTGCTTAATTCTACATTAATTGGAACAAGTAATTGAATTCTTTCATCTTTAGGATTAGCTAATACATTATAATAATATTCATAATTAATGCGCTCAGCTGCAGCATGTTGATCCATAATATATAGACCATCAACTGATTCAAATATTAAATATGTACCATGAACCTGACCAATATATCTTAAATTTGGAAGTCTTTTTTCACTATATTTCATAGATAAAGGATCTTTTGAAATATTTGTTTCAACATTTTTATTGTCTTCAATTTTTAAATCTTTCAAGCTAAATGAATTATCTTCTTTAAAAAAGCTTAAATTATTTTCTTTTTCTTCTACCTTATAATTAAAATCATTTGCTTTTTCTTCTAAATCAAAATTATTTAATTTTATATTATCTTTAGCTACAAGGTCTTCCTTAACTTCAAGAGAAGAATCAAATATAGTTTGTTTCTTATATCCTTCTTGATGTAAATTAGTTTCTGCATCAGGAATTAAATTATTATTTATAAGTAAAGTTCTAAGTCTTGTAGTAATAAGACGAGCTATATCTTTTTCATTAGCAATTTTTATTGTCATTTTTGAAGGATGTACATTTACATCTATTAAAAGTGGATCAATATCAATTTTTATAAGTGCAATTGGATATCTACCTTCAGGAATTAATGTTTTATATGCCTCAACAACAGCTTCTGATATTATTGTAGATCTTATAAATCTACCATTAATAATAGTTGTGATTTCCATATTATTTGAACGAGAAATCATATTTTTAGCTATTGTAGCACTTAATTCATAACCTTCACTCTTAAAAGAATCTTTTAATAGATTTTTAGCTACATTTAATCCGTACAATTCTCCAAAGATTTCTATTAAATTATCGCTACCACTTGTCTTATAAATAGTTTTTCCATCATTAGTTAATTTAAAAGATAATTTTGGATTAGCTAAAATAAACTTTGAAATTAAATAGCTTATTGAATTTAATTCAGTCTTTAAACTTCTTAAATATTTAAGTCTAGCTGGTACATTAAAGAATAAATTTTCAACACAAATTCTAGTACCTTTATTCATTGCACAAGGAAGAGTTGAAACTAATTGTCCCGCATTATAATTAACATTAGTTGACTCAATTCCATTAGATGTATATAAGGAAAATTTAGAAACAGATGCAATAGATGGAATTGCTTCACCACGGAATCCTAGTGTAGCAATTCTAAATAGATCATATTCATTCTTAATCTTGCTAGTGGCATGTCTCATAAAACACAACTTAGCATCTTCACAAGACATACCATCTCCATTATCAATTACTTCAATCATTTTAGTTCCAGACTCAAGTAAATTAATAGTTATTGATGTAGCATGTGCATCTATTGAGTTTTCAACAAGTTCTTTTACAACAGATGAAGGTCTTTCAACAACTTCACCTGCAGCTATCATATTCGCAAGATGTGAATCTAATTGAACTATTTTTCCCATCTAAATCACCTTAGCTTTCTAATTTTTTCTTTTCTTCATATAAATAATTTAGTGCGTCTTTTGCAGACATAGAATCTAAATCTAGATTTTGTAGTGAATGTAACAATTCACAAGCCTTCGCTTCCTCTTTATGCTCAGGTTGTTCCTCATACTCTTCAAAATTAAATAAATTTAAATTAGATTCTCTTCTAACATCGTTATCCTCTAATACTTTTAATATATCATTAGCTCTCTTTAATAGAGAACGTGGAAGACCAGCTAGCGATGCAACATTAACACCATATGATTTGTCAGCACCGCCATCTAATACTTTATGTAAGAATGTTATCTTTCCATTTATTTCTTTAGCTTCAACGTGAACATTTTTCAAATGCTTTAAAGTTTTATCTAAATCACATAATTCATGATAATGTGTAGAGAATAACATTGCACATCCAATTTTTTGATGAACATATTCAATAATTGCTTGTGCAATAGCCATACCATCGAACGTAGCAGTTCCACGTCCTAATTCATCAAATAATATTAATGAATCTCTAGTTGCATGACTAATTGCGTAATTAGCTTCAAGCATTTCTACCATGAATGTTGATTGACCACTCATTAAATCATCACTTGCGCCAATACGTGTAAATATTTGGTCGAATATCATAATATCACAAATATCACATGGTACAAAACAACCAATTTGAGCCATTATAGCTATTAAAGCTAATTGACGCATATATGTTGATTTACCACTCATATTTGGTCCGGTAATTAATATTTCGTTAAATGAATTTAACTCAACATCATTTGAAACGAAATTATCATTTAACATAGATTCTACAACGGGGTGTCTACCATTTATAATGTGTACACATCTTTTTGTATTAAATGTAGGTCTTACATAACTATGCTTAGATGCGTTATCTGCAAATGATACTAATACGTCAATTGTAGATACAATATTTGCTAAAACTTGAAGTGATTTACTATAACTTTCAGCTTTATCTCTTAATTCTTTAAATAATTCGTATTCAAGTTTAATAATCTTTTCATCTGAACCCAAAATTATTTGTTCATATTCTTTAAGTTCTGGAGTTATAAAACGTTCTGCATTAGCTAGTGTTTGTTTTCTAATATATCCACTATCTTCAGGAATAGAACTTAATTGTCCCTTTGAAACCTCAATAAAATATCCAAATACTCTATTATAGCCAACATGCATCGTTTTTATGCCAGTACGTTCTTTTTCTTTTTGTTCGTAATTAGCAATCCAATCCTTTGAATTTTTAGATATTGATTTAATTTGATCTAGTTCTTCACTATATCCTTCTTTAATCATTTGTCCATCTTTTACTGTTAATGGCGGATCTTCAACTAAAGCTTTATCAAGTAATTCATATAATTCATAATGAGGATTAATGGAATCACTTAATGCTTTGGCATTTTTAACATCTAACTTTGATACATTTTCTTTTAACTGAGGAATATTTTGTAATGATCTCTTTAGTTGTACTAAATCTCTAGCATTTGCATTACCACAAGAGATTCTTCCTATAATACGTTCTAGGTCATAAATAGTCTTTAACGAAGATTTAATATCTTCTTTAACTACATAATCAGCTTTAAGAGCTTCAACATAATCTAATCTATTATTAATTTCATCTAAATCCTTAAGTGGTCTATCTATCCATTTATGCAATAAACGTGATCCCATGGCTGTTTGACATGAATCAAGTAAATGCAATAATGAACCAACTTTTTGATGTTGACGAAGACTTTCGGTTAACTCAAGATTTCTTTTTGTATAAGGATCAATTCTTAAAAAGTGTTCATTTGTATAAAATTTAACAGGTTGAAGATGCGTAATTTCTTGACGTTGAGTATCAAATAAATAATTTAATAAATAACCAATTGATTTAAAATATTTTGAATCAATACCATATAATATATATTTTAAATCTTCAGGTATATCAGCCTCTTCTTCAATTGACACAACAATTTGATAATTTGTTTTCAAAATATCAAGTTTACTTGCATCAAATGATTTAGGTAAAACTATTTCTTTACAATTTAAATTAATAATTTCATTCATTAATGTATTTAAATTATTAATTTCAGTTAAATATATTTCACCAGTTGAAATATCAGCATATGCTAAAGAATAAGTATTATCTATTTTATTAATACTTGAAATATAATTATTTTCTCTATCATTTAATCCTGTATCAACAAGTGTACCAGGCGTAATAATCTTAATACAATCTCTTTTAACTAAGCCTTTAGCAGTTTGAGGATCTTCTACTTGTTCAACAATTGCTACTTTAAATCCTTTTGATACTAAAGTTTTAGCATATTCTAAATATGCATGAAAAGGAATTCCACACATAGGAACTCTTTCAGTATAACCTGCATCTTTACCTGTTAATTGAAGTTCAAGTTCTCTACTTGCAATATATGCGTCATCAAAAAACATTTCATAGAAATCACCAACTCTATAAAATACAATTGAATCTAAATATTGCATCTTTACATCAATATATTGTTGTATCATTGGTGTAAAATCTTCTTTTTTTACTTCATTAAGTCTCACTTTTAAACACCTACAATTTTAATTAAATAACTATTTTTATTTTATATTAAATACCACTTTTTTACAAGAAAAGTGGTAATAATTGAAACTATAATATAAAAAAATCACACCAGACTTAAATTCTAGTGTGAATATATTTTTACTTATTTAAATAATTATTAATAAAATTCTCATAGTAATCACTTAAATCTATTGTAGATGTAAATGATAACTCTCCTACTTTTAAAGTATTATAATAGATATCTAGTGCTAAAACATTATTTTTATATGAAACCTTCTTAAATTTTAAGATTGATAAATTTAAAGTATTAATATTATTTAGAGAATAATTAACCTTGAATGAATAATTATTATTTAAGTCTTTGCCTAACTCATTAATATAATAACATTTTTCTCCCTTAATATATAAATTGTTGAAAAATAATTCATCTTTATCTTTAAATACAAGAAGTACTTTATATTTTTCGATTCCATTAGTTAAATAATTAGCACTTTCAACATTATAAGAATTATATATATCATTAACTACATTATCATTTTTAAATAAGTCTTTATAATTATAATCATTTATAACAACAAAATTATCCTTAATGTAATTTTCAATACTATTATAACTATAATCCATTTCATAAGATGTATTATATTCTAATGTAGCAAATACTTTATCATTATTATAAATATTAAAACTACCACTTTTACCAATCTTTTCTAAAGATGCACCTTCTTTATAAACAGGCTTTATCTTAAGTGAAATATTAGATAAATCAGATGGATATATTGTAATATCATATGTTAATGGCATATTATCAGTTGTATTATTTACTTCATATGGATAATCTACATATGAGAAATGTTCTTTTAACACTGGATAGTTTGAATTTTCGTTATATTCAATTTTAAAAGAAGTATTCTTTCCCCAACCAGCTGTTGGATATACATATCCTAATTTTTTATCATTAATGCTAACTTTTTCTTCTGGTGAATATAATTTATCATCAAAATTTGTATCATTTTTCTTAGCACATGATGCAAGCATTAATAAAGTTAATGCACCAAATAATAAATTTTTCTTTTTCATTTCGTTTCAACCCCCTTTATAATTAAATATTGTCAAATTCTTTAACAGATTTTTGACTTTTTTCAACGTTAACCATATTTAACGCCAATAAACCAAATAAAATAATTTTTTTAAACATTTTTATTTCCTTTCCTATCCACAAATAATCGATTATATGCTTAATTTTATTATATAGTTATTCTTTCGTTTTCGCAATGTTTTTTTTTAAAAAATCCAAAGAAAACGCTTTTGCATAAAATATTATTATGCTTTTATCGATTTTATCCGTTTTTTATAATAAAAAAATAGTTCAAGCCAAAGAAAGCTTGAACCTTTTTATTGTGCATTTAATTTGTACTAATCTAATATAAAATTATAATTGAAATCTACATTTGAAATTTCTTCAAGAACTGTATTATCTTTTACAATACTATTCCATGATTCCTGGTCTTTAGTATAATTTATAGTTTTTAATTTAGTGCAATCCTTAAACACATCTGCATCTATATTTTTAACACTATCTTTTATAACGACACTTTCTAAATTAGTGCATCCTGCAAATAAACCTTTTTTAATTGAAATTAAATTTTTTGGTAAAACAACATTTTTTAAAGATGTACAATTTTCAAATGCATAATTCATTAATGTTGACATTTGATCACATAAAGTAACATTTTCAAGTTTACTACAATTTGAAAAAGCATATTGGCTTATAGTTAAAACATTTGATAAATCAATTGTCTTAACATATGTATTGCTAAATGCATAATTACCAACAAATGTTATAGTCTCTGGTAATGTAATAGATTCTAATTGAGTATTAGTAAATGCATTCTTATAAATTCCGTCTAGCACAAATTCTTTTCCAAGATATGTTATTTTTTCTGGTAAATCATTAATTTCTTTAATATTACTATCTTTTAAACCTGAAATATCACAAGTATTATTAATTGGTGAAAACGCAAAATAATACTTTTTTAAGATATTATTTTTGCTAATATCTGCATTATATTGAATTGTAGAATTTTCGTAATATTTATTATTATCACCTAATACATCTAAACTAAATTCGTTATCTGTATAATATACATATTTAAAACTTGTACATCCTTCAAAAGCTTTATCACCAATTTTATTAAGCTTTTTAGCAGTAAAATAAACCAATTGATTATCGCCATAGAAAGCTTTCTCAGAAATAGAAGTTATACTTTGTGGTAATTCAATAGAATATAAATTTGTGCATTGATAGAAAATACCAAGAGGTAAACTCTTAAGAGATTCTGGCAATGTAATATTTACTAAGGCTTTACATTGAGAGAATGCAAATGCACCAATTGATTGTATATTGTTTCCAAATTCTACATTTCTTAATTCACTACATTTAAAGAAAGCTTCTTCATCTATGCTAGTAATAGAATTAGGAATTTTTATAGATTGAATTTTTGTATTATTAGCTAATGCTTGTTTACTAATTGAAGTAACATTATACTCAACACCATTTCTTTTAATCTTTTCAGGTATTTCAACATTAACATACGTATCAATTGAATCAGTTTTTATACCATTAAAAGCGGCTTCATGTGTACTATTATCATATTTAAATGATAATTTTTTTAGAATTTCACTAGAAGAAGTATCTTCTTTCTTACATGAAGAAATACCAAAAACTAAACCAAAAACTACTAATAAGGACAATAAATTTCTTTTTCTCATACTTAATCACCATACTTTTCTTTTATAAGATTATTATACAGTATGGTTTCTTTTAAAACAAGTCAAAATTCGACAAAGTCATTCATTTAAAAAAAGAAATTGAAGTGGAATTCCACTTCAATCTCCTTAAACATTTTTGATTCTCTCAACTTGCTTATTAGCTAAATAAACATTATATCCCATACCTAATATGATAAATAAAACTTGTAAAATTAAATCATATTCAAAGGCATTTGAGAATTCTTCTACATTCTTAAAGCAATACTTGAATGCTTGAACACCAGATAATTGAATATCATTGTTAGCACAAATTTTATTAGATGCATATAAATAAATACCAACAAATCCTAACAAAATCATCACAACAGTAGTAATTGATACAATAAATACCATCATCTTATTTTGCTTTCCACCAAATTTCTTATATAAGAATGTGCCTAATGTGAAAGCAACAAGACTTGATATGGCAGTAACGAAATCTAATATGTAGAATATAATCATTACTAAAGCACCAGCTAAACCACCTAGAAAAGCGCCACAGAAACCTTTTAAATAATTATTAGGTTGGTTATCAAATTCTTCATTAGCATCTTTAATATCTCTATTAATAGCTTCTCTACAACCACTATGAATTTTTACAAACAATTCGTTCTTAGATAATACAACACTATCTTCTGTCATCTCTAGTCCACAATATGGGCAATAAGAAGATCCTTTAAATCCAAGTTCTTTTAAATTTTCTACAACCATATTTAAAAGATCATCAAGTTTTTCAATGCACTTTGTTACAGTAAATCCATTAGTACCAATTGTAATGCCATATGGGTTATATGCACATTGTAAAAATTTAATCTTTTTATTAATTAGTCTATTAACTAATTCTACTTTTTTACTTTCTTCGTTATAGCAAACAAATATAAATTGAATTGGAGCTACACTACTAAATGCGTTATAAATAACTTTGACTTCATAATCATCAATTTTTCCTGTACCAAAGTTATTTTCAACTTTAAATCCTTTAGATTCTAAATAATTTTTAAATTTTTTATTCATATACTTTCTCCTTAAACATTTAATATTATTATATTAGTAATTAATGCTTTATTCAACATTTTTTTACATAAATTTCATTTAAATGTTTCTCTTAATAAAAGTAAAAACGATACATTACAAATGTATCGTCTTATAAATTTATTTTTTTAAACCATTATTTATTTTTGTTTCAAGATATGAAATCATTTCTGAAAGCAATTGATTATAATAATCTAGTAAATCTATATATTCACAGACAAAAGGAAAATCTAAAAGATCATTATTAATTTTATCGTATTGTTCTTTAAAATCTTTATATGCATTTTTAAGACCAATCACTTTTGAGTTCATCATTTGTTTACTAATTTCTTGCTTTTTATGAATCAAATCTTTAATTTCGTTTCTATTATCAAGAACCTTTTCAAGTTCTTGTAATCGAATTAAATTAGGATCCCTATCTAACACATCAAATAGTTTTTTTAAACTATTCACACAATTCTCCAATAACAAACCAAGTCTTTGGTTCAGTAATTTTTACTTTAACAATTTTACCAATTAGAGATGTATCTTCTGATTTAAAATGGCAAAGCTTATTATGTGGAGTATAACCACATAACATTCCTTCTCCATTCTTTGATGGTCCATCAACTAATACTTCTTGAACAGTACCAACAAATCTTTCATTACCTTTTAAATAATAATCATTTACTTTATTGATAAGTTTTTGAAGTCTTTGATTTTTCTCTTCTTCAGTTAATGTGTTAGGATACTTAAATGCTGGAGTACCTTCTCTAGGTGAGAAAATAAATGTATATGCTCCATCATATTTTACATTATCAACTAAATCTAATGTATGTTGGAATTGTTCCTCAGTTTCACCAGGGAATGCTACAATAATATCTGTTGTGATTGCAATATCAGGTACAGCCTTTTTAAGTTTATTAACTTTATCCATATATTCTTCAACAGTATATTTACGATTCATTCTCTTAAGAACTTCATTATCTCCAGATTGAACTGGTAGGTGAAGGTGTGGCATAACGCTCTTACACTTTGCATGTGCTTCAATTGTTATATCATCAAAATCTCTTGGATGGCTTGTTGTATAACGAATTCTTGGAATACCAGTCTTATCAAGATCAAATAACAAATTACCAAATGAATAATCTGTATATCTATCTTTACCATATGCGTTTACATTTTGACCAAGTAATGTTACTTCTTGATATCCTTCTTTAACTAGAAGTTCAACTTCTTTAATAATATCTTCTTTTGCACGAGAACGTTCTTTACCACGTGTATAAGGAACAATACAATATGTACAGAATTCATCACATCCATACATAATGTTAACCCAAGCTTTGTGTTTAGAAACACGTATCTTTGGTGCACCTTCAAGGATTCCTCCTTGTTCACTTAATACTTCAACAACCTTTTTGCTTGTTTCATATTTTTGTCTAATCAAATTAGGTAAATCATTAATATTATGAGTACCAAAGACAATGTCAATATGTGGATAAGTTGTTAAGAACTTTTCGGTTGCATTTTCTTCTTGAGGCATACATCCGCAAATACCAATAGTCATATCTGGTTTTTCACGTTTAGCACCTTTTAATTGGCCTAAAACACCCCAAATTCTATTTTCAGCATTTGCACGAATTGCACATGTATTTAAAATAATAACATCTGCCTTCATATCTTCTTCGCTCTTTACATATCCCATTTCTTCAAGGATACCAGAAATTACTTCTGAATCAGCTTCATTACCTTGACAACCATATGTAAAGATTTGATATGTTTTTCCATCACCAAGATGTTTGTTTTTATCTTCTATTTCAAATTTTATTGTTTTAGTTTCTTCCTTACGACGATTTCTCGCTTTTTTTAAATCAGGAAGCGCAATATTTATTGTTTTCATAATAAATCACCTTTACCAAGTATAATATATTTTTTAATTTTATTCAATAATTAATTGAAGTTGTTTACAACTTCATGAATTCTTTTAATTATTGGTTTATTCTCATCTATAGTTAAAACTACAGCATTAAATTGGAAAGCACCACTTTCAACATCAGCTTTATTATAAACACCAGTTCTAAATCTATTTATAATTTCTTCACGTGTATTTCCAATTACTCCATTTAATGGGCCAGTCATACCTATATCTGTTATATACAAAGTCTTATTAGGTAAAACTCTTTCATCTGCCGTTTGTACATGAGTGTGCGTACCAACTATTGCATCAACTTTTCCATCAAAATCTAAACCTAATGCAATTTTCTCACTTGTAGCTTCAGCATGCATATCAACTATATAATAATCAGCTTTTACATTTTCTAATATATTATCTAATGTCTTAAATGGGCAATCTAAAGCTTGTGTTATAAAAACTCTTCCCATCAAATTGATTACGCAAATAGTCTTATTATTATACTTAATTATTTTATATCCCTTACCAATATCACAAGGCATATTAGCAGGTCTTATAACTATTGAATCATCTATATAATCTTTAATATCTTTATTTGAAAATGTATGGTTTCCCATTGTGAAACATGCAAATCCAAGTTTTTTTAATCTTTGATAATGTTTCAAAGATAAACCTTTTCCTTTTGTAACATTTTCAGCATTAGCAATACAAACATTAATTTTATATTCTTGTTTAATACGTGATAAATTTTGTTCTAAATATTTAATAGAATCTTCCCCAAATAAATCCCCGATAAATAATATATTCATAATGTACACTCATTTCTAATCTATATCTTATTCAGTATTAAATAAAAAAATATACTGAAAATAAAATACCTAACATATGTCTAATTATACCACAACATTATATATTTATGAAATAAAATAAAAATGCAAAATATGTAAGACATAAATTGCATTTTTAAATACTATTTAGCTGTTTCGCTAGCTCTTGTCTCTCTAATTACAGTAACCTTGATTGTACCAGGGAATTGTAATTTTGATTCAATTTGTTCACGAATTTCTCTTGCAATCTTAAATGTAGATAAGTCATCTACTTGATCAGGATTTACAATAACTCTAATTTCACGACCTGCTTGAATAGCATAGCTTGATTGAACACCTTTAGTAGTGTTTGCAATCTCTTCAAGTGATTCAAGACGCTTAGTATAATTTTCTAATGAATCGCTTCTTGCACCAGGACGAGCTGAAGATAATGCATCTGCAGCAGCAACTAATACAGCAATTACTGACTTAGGAGCTACATCTTCATGGTGAGATGCAATTGCATCAATAACTTCTTTTGGTTCATGATATTTCTTAGCTAAGGCTACACCAATTTCAACATGTGAACCTTCAACCTCATGGTCTACAGCTTTACCAATATCATGTAATAAACCTGCTCGACGAGCTAATGCTTCATTTTCACCAATTTCAGCTGCCATTTTACCAGCTAAGAAGCATGTCTCAAGTGAATGTTGAAGAACGTTTTGACCAAAACTTGTACGATAATGTAATCTACCTAATAATTTGACTAAATCAGGATGGATTTTACCAATACCAGCTTCAAATACTGCTTCTTCTCCTTTTTCACGAATATCCATTTCAACTTCAGAACGGCATCTTTCGATAACTTCTTCAATTCTAGCAGGATGAATTCTACCATCACTAACTAAAATTTCTAATGCCTTTTTAGCTATTTCTCTTCTGATTGGATCAAATGAAGAAATAACTACTGCATCTGGAGTATCGTCTACAATTAAATCAACACCTGTTAAAGATTCAATTGTACGAATATTTCTACCTTCACGACCTATAATTCTACCCTTAGTATCATCTTGTGGAAGAGATACAGTTGTAGCTGTAGTTTCATTAACTGTTTCACCAGCATATTTTTGAATAGCAACACATAATATATCACGAGCTTTTGATTTTGCCTCATTATGTGCTTTTTCTTCTTCATCTTTAATATATGAAGTAATTTCTTCTGACATACTTTCACGAACATTCTTCATGATAATGTCTTTTGCTTGTTCTTTAGATAAATTAGAAATTTCTTCTAATTTCTTTTCTTGTTCACTCAATATTTCTTGAGCTTTGATATTTAATGAATCAATTTGAGCTTTCTTTTCATCAATTTTTGATTCTTTGTCATTTAATAATTCTTCTCTGCGATCTAGATTTGCACTTCTTCTATCAAGTGTATCTTCACGTAAATCAAGTTTATTTTCAAGATCAACAACGACTCTTTTTCTCTCTTTGATATCTTGTTCAGCTTGAATTTTTAAATTATTAACCTCTTCTTTTCCCTCTCTAGTTGCATTATTCTTAATAGATTCTGCTTCAGCTTTCGCTTGTTCCAAAATCTCACTAGCACGAACACCATTTTTCTTTTCATTGTTTTTATCAATTGCATTCTTAATAAAGAATCCAGATAAACAACCAACAACTAGTCCTATCAAAGCAGCAAGAATATAGAATATAATTTCTTTCATTTTATATCTTACCTCTGCTTATTTTTTTATTTTTTGTTATTTCATGCTCTATATATTCCACATTCAAGAGCTATAAATGTTCATAGTAAGTAGTTAAAATACTACTATTTATATTATATAATTTAAAAAACTATTAGTCAATTAAAGAATTATTAGTAGCTTTCCTTGAAAAGTTATGTCGCTTATTGTAAAATATAGGCAAGAAATATTAAAAAAGGAATGATTTTATGCAAGCAAAAGTAAGTAAAAGATATGTAGTTAGTAGAAAACTAATAATATGGTGTTCTATCATTGCAATTCCTGTAATCTTATTATGTATTTACATAATTAACGGATTTGTCGCAAACAAAATTACACCTGAATTAAATGAAAAATTAGGTTATTCTGAAGGTGGAACAATGACTATTGTTTCAAAAGATAAAATAACTGATTTTACATTTACTCCAACAATCGATAAAATTGTAAAATCAAAGGATTATACAACATATTACTTTAAATATGAATATAAAAACGATAAAGATGGTACTGCAAGTTCTATTTCAACAAAAATAGTTGCAGGTGATTATTGGGCAAATTATGTTTCAGATGCTTCTTCTAAAGAGCGTACAACAATTAATACTTCAAGTGATTCATTAAACTTTAAAGTTTCAAATACTAATAAGAATGGTTGGGGCGTAAATGTTAATGTAAGTTCAAAACCAACATTCTATATAAGATTATCATATACATATGTAGATTATGCTGAAATTAAATCTAAAAAAGATATGGTAGTTAAATATGACTACAATGATTGTTACACAAATACTTCAGTAATTGAAATAAACGATAGCACAAACTAAAAAAACAACGGATTATCCAATTTAAAGATAATCCGTTTTTCTTTACTTCTTTTTCTTTCTAAATTTATTTCTTACATTATTTTTATTGTCTTCTCTAACAGCTTCTATAGAAGTATCTACATTTGCATTAATCTTATTTTCATTAATAAGTTTAATTACAACCTTTGCTATTTCAGGATCAAATTGTGTACCAGAACATTTAACAAATTCTTCAATAATCTTATTTGTTAAATATGGTTCTTTATAAACACGTTTTGTAGCCATCGCATCATAACAGTCTGCGCAGCATATAATACGTGCTATTAAAGGTATTTCATCACCTTTAAGGCCATCAGGATAACCAGAACCATCATATTTTTCATGGTGATATTTTGCACCATAAGTAATATTTGGAATAGTGGATATAGAAGATAAAATCTTTGCTCCCTCAACTGTATGAGTTTGTATTACAACATATTCATCATCTGATAAATGACCTGGTTTATTTAATATTTTATCAGGAACTGCAATTTTACCTATATCATGCAATAGCGCTGCATAATAAATATTTTCCACATCTTGTTGCTTAAATCCCATTTCTTTTGCAATTTCTCTTGCATAGAAACCAACACGTAAAGAATGACCATTTGTATAATGATCTTTAGCGTCAATAGTTCTAGCAATTGCTTCAATAGATTCTAACGTAATTTCCTTATATTCGTTTTGACGTTGAATCATTTTCTTTGTTTTATGCTTGATATATAAAATATTAACTAAAATTAAGAATGTTATAACAACAATTGCAAGCACAATCCAAAATGCATTATGCTCATATAATTTTTTTGGTTTATTAATAGAAATTGTTTTTAACTCACCAATATTATTACCATTTTTTACAAATATTTCAAATTTATATTCTCCACCAGCTAGATTTGTATAAGAGATTTCATTAACATCTTTTTCAGTTAATATTCTAAAATCAGAATCTACACCATCTAGTCTATACCAAACTTCGTATTTAGGATCTACACCAAATGCCAAAACATCAAATGAAATTGTTAAACGTTTAGTTTTATTTGAAATAGTTATAGAATCATTAGTATTATATGCATTCAAATCAGTGCTAATATTATTTACGCAAATTTTATATGAAGTATTAGAAACTAATTTTTGTTCTAAATTATATACGTATATACCGTTGTTAGCTGTGAAATAATATTGTTTTTTTACCGAATCATAATATCCATTAGAATTAGCTACTAGAGATCCTTTTAATCCATCGCTTAAATCTAATTTAGTTGGTGTTTCATCACTAAATAAATCATTATAGATATATATAGTATTATCTGTACCAACAATATATTTATCATCTACATGAACAAGTTCTATAATTGAGCCTTCAAATTGATGATTTAATTTAACAATTTTACCATCAGCATAACAATACAATGTATCATTACTATTAAATAAAATTTTATCATCTATAATTAAAGTCTTTAATATAGAATATTTATTATTCTTATCTATTCTTTCCTCTTCACTTGTTGAATCAAAATTTAAATCAAGAACTACTACACCAATATTATCTTCACAAATATATAATTTATCATTAGAATTTGTTATATAAAGTGGTGCTGATTCTAATGTTTTTGATACAAAATTATTACCATCAAAGCGTAATATTTCTTTTTTAGTGCCAATTATTAATTCATCATTTACAACTGTTAAACATCTTATATCACTTGCATTAGAATCAAAGCTTGTATAATCTGCTAAATTATGATTAACTATATATTCACCATCATATTCTATTAAATCATATTCAGAAGAATTATATGTTGCAACATACAATTTATTATTAAATACACTTAACGCTCTAATTCTAATTCCTCTACATAATTCTACCAATTGATTCTCATCAACTGCATATGAAGTATCTAATTCTTCATTTATCGCAATTAAACCTGTATCTGTAGCTATATAATCTAAACCTTTATATCTAACAAATGAATTAACACTAATATTTGGTCCATACATTTGAGAAATTGAGTACTCGAAGAAATAATCCAATAGTTTATTTTGAGTAATTTTAGACACACCTTGTTTACTAGATGCAAGCCAAATATTACCTTCATAATCTTTTATAATTTTTTCAAGTGAATTCGTCACATTTAATTGATTAACATTAGTTAATGTTTTTAAAACTAAATCATACAAATATAGACCATCATCACATGCAAGATACAATATTTTATTATCAATTAAGAAAGAATTAATATTAAATGAAGCGTCACTTGTTCTTACAAAATTAGATGCTTCATTAACAAAAAATCCTCTATCAGAACCTACATATAAATCCTCGTTTACATAAACAGCAGTACTATTAACATCTATAAAACTAGAAACAGGGTTATTTATATCTTTAATACTATATAATTTTTTATTAAAAATATAATATGTCTTATCTTTGTATGTAGATACTTTAGACACTTGATAATCAACAATTTTTTTATATTCTTTAGTGGATAAATCTATATGATATAGTCCCGATGTAGTAGCTACATAGCAATTATCCTTATATATTGAAATGTCATTTACACTAAAATCATCTATATTTCCAAACTTATATTGTTCAATCTCATTACTGCTTGTATCAAACGTATAAAATGAATGTTCAGTACCAATTAACAATACATTTCCTTTTGCCTCAAGTTCAACAACACTAGACAAATCATAATTTTGAATTTTAGAATATTTTTCAAATGTCTTACTATTATATTTAGTAAGTCCTGCATATTGGCCTATCCATATATATCCATTTTCGGTTTGCGTTATAGTATTAGCTTTTCCTGTTGCTAATCCTGATAAATTATTATAAACAGTTTCTGATTTATCTGATAAATATTCAGTCGCATTACTCTTATTTGAAATCAAAAAAATTAATATAACAAAAAAACTTAAAATAAATGATTTTAAGATTCTTTTCATAATGATTCCTCCACGCAATATAAGTTTTTGTAAATAAAATTATAAATCAATTAAATTATAGCACATTAAACTTATATAACCAATTGTATAATTGTTTTTTTAATAAAAATAAAAGAAAAAGCTAATGTTAAACATTAGCCAATTACTTTTTCCAAGCTTCTCTAATCTTTTCTTCAATTTCTTTTGCAACTTCAGGATTTTGATCTAAATAATCTTTAGTCTTTTCTCTACCTTGGCCAATCTTTTCGCCATTATAGCTATACCAAGCACCTGATTTTTCAATTATATCAAGTTCAGTACCTAAATCAACAAGTTCACCAGTATGTGAAATACCTTTACCATAAATTATATCTACAGCACAAGTTCTGAAAGGAGCTGCAACTTTGTTTTTAACAATTTTAATATTTGTTACATTACCAACAACAGTTGTACCATCTTTAATAGCATCACTTCTTCTTATTTCCATACGGATTGTTGAATAGAATTTTAAAGCTCTTCCACCTGTTGTAGTTTCTGGATTACCAAACATTACTCCAACCTTTTCACGAATTTGGTTAATGAATATTGCAACGCAATTTGTTTTATCAATAATACCAGCTAATTTGCGCATGGCTTGGCTCATTAAACGTGCATGTAAACCAACATGGTTATCACCCATATCACCATTTAATTCAGCTTCAGGAACAAGTGCAGCAACTGAATCAACTACAAGAACATCAATTGAACCTGATCTAATTAAAGATTCTGCAATTTCTAACGCTTGTTCACCACTATCAGGTTGAGATAAGATTAAATTATCAATATCAACACCTAAATTTTTAGCATATACAGGATCTAGAGCGTGTTCAGCATCTATAAATGCAGCAAAACCACCATTTTTTTGTGCACTTGCAATTGCATGAAGTGCAAATGTTGTTTTGCCTGATGACTCAGGACCATATATTTCAATAATTCTACCTTTAGGATAACCACCAACACCTAAAGCGTGGTCTAAACCTATTGAACCAGTTGGAATTACGTCGATATTGCTACTAGTTTCATCGCCAAGTCTCATTACTGATCCTTTACCATATTGCTTTTCTATTTGTTTTAGCGCTTGATTTAAAGCTTCTTCTCTACTGTCCATAAAAGTACCTCCAATTAAACATAGAATTAATTTTTAAAAATTACTAAATGCTTTCAAAAACTATTTTTCTATTTTTAATTAAATATTCTAATCCACTATAAATTGTAATTGCGACAGATATATAAATTAATACTCTTGATAAAATAACTGCCCATTCTTGATTAAATGCACCACATAGGAAACAAAAAATAATAGAAACCATTGTAAATGCAGTTTTAATCTTACCACTCCATCCTGCTGCAATAACTTTTCCATGTTCAACAGCTACAAGACGAATTCCTGATACCATTAATTCTCTAATAACAATGATACATACTGCCCAACCCTCTACAACAGCACGATAATCATATGCATTATTGAATGATAAATAATCAACAAGTAAAATGATTAATGAAGAAATGACTAACATTTTATCAGCTAATGGATCAGCAAATTTTCCAAATGTAGTAACTTGATTATTTTTTCTTGCAAGATGACCATCTAAGAAGTCAGTTAATGATGCAACTATAAAGATAATTACATTGATTAAATTAGAAATAGATAAACTATTAACTACATAATTATCATTAAGGCCTGGAATAACAGAAATAATAATCATAACAGGTACTAATAATACTCTTAATAATGTAAGTTTATTAGGTAAATTCATAAAAATTAACCTCCTTGAATTTCTTATAATATTATAGCATAAATATTTTTTATAATAAATAAATTAACAACTCAATTTTAAGCATTTTAATTTATAAATTAAACTTAAAAATATAAAATTAACAAATGTAAAATAAATATTAAAATTGAATAATTATAAATATTGTAAAGATTGTCGATAAAATTAATTTATTATTTATTGCAATTAAAACCTTTTTTTGTTATAATGTATTAGCATTATTACGCGGAGGTGAAATTAATGGCAAATATTAAACAACAAATCAAGCGTGTTCGTACTAATGAAAAGGCAAGATTAGCTAACGCTTCATTCAAATCTGGTTTAAAAACTTCAGTTAAGGCTGTATTAGCTTCTACAAACAAGGAAGAAGCTACTGCATTATTAGCAGTTGCTTACAAGAAGCTTGATAAGGCTCAAGCTAAGGGATTCGTTCACAAGAACTTAGTTTCAAGAAAGAAGTCTCAATTAGCTTCTTATGTTAACAGCTTAAATTAATTGTTAATATAAAATAAAAAACACCGCAAGGTGTTTTTTTATTTTATTATCCAAGTAAGTAAAGCTGTATCTAATTTAATTAATCCAATTTTAGATTTATAATCAATATCTAATAATTCATTTAATTTTGTAACTAATGTATCAAGACTAAAACTTGATACATTTTTAATCATATAATATGCTCTTCCCTCTTTAACATTAAGTATTTGCGCAATTTCTTGTTTACTTGCACCACCATTAATTAATTTCTTAGTTAAGGCCATTTCCCTAAATTTGAATATTAAAGATCCTAAAATAGATGTATCATCTGTATTAAGAGCCTTTAAATCTAAATATATATCATATGCTTTCTTTTTATCTTTAGATATTAAATGCTCAATTAAATCAAATACATTACTATCTAAATCTCTTGTTACAAGATTTGCTACATCATTATAAGAAATATTTTTAGAATCATATTTATAAATCATTAATTTATTTAAATTATTATTAAGTAACGCATAATCATCATTACATCTTTTAATTAACTCATTTATAGCTTCATCGTTCATAAAATAGCCATCAGTAGTTAATTTATTTTTAATATAGTCAAAAAATTCATCACTAGATAACTCTTTTGAATCAATTACTAAAGTATTATTAGTAATTGCATCTTTAAATTCTTTAACTAATTTATCTAATGAATTTATAGAAATAAATAAATATGTTTGTGGATTAGGATTAGATAAATATTTAATAAATTGTTGATATTTTTCAATGCTTTCTATATTTTCCATAAATTTTAAATTATATAAAATTACAATTTTGTTTTCCACAAAGAAAGATATAGTATTTAATTCTTCTAACAATTTATTTAAATTAGATTCTTCAAAATCAATTTTAATAATAGTATTATTAGAAATATTTAATTCTTCAATTTTATTTTTAATGTTATTTAGATTATAATCTAAGTTTTTACCAACGAATGTATAAATATTTTCCATAATTTTAAACTTCCTTATAGATTAATTATATCATATCTAAAACATTTAAAATTAGTCTTTTTCTAATCGATTCATAAATATAATAATTATATTTAGTTAAATAAATTCTAACCGAATTAGATTTAGAAGTCATGTATGTTTTATCTAAATCTAATTTATTAATTGTATCAACAGAAGGATGATTATACTTATTATTAATACCAACACTAATTAATGCGTATTTAAATCTTACATATTTTAAAAAATTATCTTTCATACTACTATCACTTCCATGATGAGGAACCTTTAAAAAATCATATTGAAGATATTCATCAAATATTTCATTTTCTTCTTTTTCTTCCATATCTCCTGTGAACAAAAAACTTCTATTATTTAAATTAATATCAAAAACTAAACTATTATTATTTTTATCAATATTATTTCCAGGTCCTAATACATTACATAAGTGAGAATTAAAATAAAAGACATCACCTTTAGATAAATATAATACATTTTTAACATAAGGCCTAATATCATCTATAATTACACTATCTTCGTATTTATTTAATATTAAAGTATCCACTTTAATATCCCTAACTAATTTAGTTGCACTATTAATATGATCATTATCAGAATGAGTAATTAATAATATATCTAATTTTTCTATTCCTAAAGCTTTAATATAATCAATATTAGAATTATATGAATCAATTGCCATATTCTTTCCTCTATCTTGAATTAAAAAAGAATCCCCTTGACCTACATTAATCATAGAAACTATAGTAAATGGATTAAAATATTTTACTGAATAAATTATTATTAAATATGAACTAAAAATTAAACTCTTTTTTAAAATATTTCTCTTACTTTCTATACTAATAAGTACAATAAAAAATAATAAATAATAAATTATTATCAAAATTGGAGATAAAGTCTTAAACTTAAAAATTAAATTATTAATGCTTGCTAGTTCACTAATTGAATTATTAAATCCTACGAATAAATCAGATATAATAAAGCTTAATTGAGGCACAATCACTAATAAATAAATTAGTGGCATAATTATATAAGAAAAAAGAAAAACATATATAGGACTAATAAATAAAGATAATAGATTCAATTGATTATTTATATTAATTGTAATTGGTAAAACTGAATAATAACATAATAAAGATATAAAATAAGCTTTAATAATCTTATTATCACTTTTTATTAAACTAGATCCTAATATAATAAAAAGAGTGGATATAAATGAGTATTTAAAAGAAACTCTAAATATATACAAAGGATTAATAATTAACATTAATATAAATGTAATTGAAAAAATGTCTAATTTAGTTAAACTTAAATTCTTATATCTATTAATTCTTGCCAATATATACATTATAATAGCTCTAAGAATTCCTATTTGAAATGATGCAATATATCCATAAATAATCAACAATGGAATTATAATCATTTCACATTTTTTATCATCCTTAATAAATAAATTTAATATTTTTTTAATAAAGAATGATAATAATGAAATGTGAAATCCTGATATAACAAATAAATATCCTATTCCTAATTTATTAATATTATCTTTTAATAATTCATCGCTTATATTTTTACCAAAAATCAAACTATCAATATATATTTGTAATTCAAAACTATAATTACTAAATTTTTGTAACAACTCATATTTATAATAATCTAAATTATTATTATGCCGGATTTTTATAATATTTTCAGATTGAATCGATAAATAAGTCTTTTTAGATTTCATATATGTTTTGTAGTCAAAATCATTAAAATTATTTATCTCACTATATTTACCTCTAACTTTAATTAAATCACCTGGTATAATATCTGAATTATTATAATCGTATATTATCACATATTCATTATTTATCTTAGCAATAATAGTTTTATATTCTTTTTTATAATTTATATCTACAACACTAAATAAATTATCATTATCTTTATTAATGCTTGTAGTTCTTTTATAAGATAATGTGAATAATAAACACATTGCTAGCGATAATACTACCATTCCTTTTGTAAATAAATGATTTTTGATTAAATAAATTATTAAAAATATAAATAATAAACAATATATATAATTAATCGTGGTTAATAGTAAGAAAAGTACAATTAACGCATAAAAATGGTACCTATTAACAAGTGATATAATCTTTGACTTGATTGTATATAGCATCGCTAATACCATCTACTTTTTTTAAATCTTCAATATTTTCGAAATTACCATTCTTTTTTCTATATAAAATAATACTATTAGCTCTAGTCTCTCCAATTGATGGTAATGTCTCTAAATCTTTAGATGTTGCAGTATTTATATTAATCATATCACCTATATTATTTTCAATTTTAGTATCTACATTTGAAATAGGATTTAATTTAGTTGTCTTATTTAATACACATACAGTTTTCTCATTATTTAAATCTATATTAATTGTATATGTTTGCCCATCAACTAATATATCAGTTAATTTAAGACCTGTTATATTTGCATAATCAGTTACTTTAGCTGCATTTAGCAAATCTTTAATTGTACTATTTTTATAAAAATACATCTTTCCACAATTAACAACTTCACCATCCACATATACACTTATAGTCTCAGAATAATTATGATTTACATTATTAATTACACTATTATCCTTTACTATATTTTTGGGCATTATAAAAACTATTATTAGTAAGATAAACCCAATAGAAACATACCAATATTTTTTTATTAATCTAATAAGCCTCATAAAAAAAGCACCTCCATTTAATCATAGAGATGCATATTCTATTTTACTAAATATTATCTTTATTAATTTCTCTATATTTACCTTCATCAATATCTAAATATAGATTACCAAATCTAATTCTTTTTAAATCAATAACTGTCTTATTCAAGGATTTAGCCATCCTTCTAATTTGTCTATACATTCCTTCTTTTAATATTATATTAAAGGTATGTTCATCTATTAATTTAGTTACACAAGGCTTTGTGTATTTATTATTAAGTAAAATTGGTTTTGACATTTTATCAACAAATTCTAAATCAATAATCTCTTTAGTTTTTACAATATATTCTTTTTCAACATGATTATCTTTATTTAAAAATTCATTTGGCGCATTAAAATCATTTGTCAAAATAATAAGTCCATGACTATCTTTATCAAGACGACCGATTGGAAATATTCTTTCTTTATAATTAATAAAAGAAATAATATTATTTTCTTTTTTAATATCATTTGTACATTCAATTCCAATTGGTTTGTTGAACGCAATATAAATAGATTTATTTTCTATATATTTATATAATTTACCATCAATAAAAATATTTGATGTAGAATCAATTATGCTCATTTCTTTAGCAGGTTTATCATTAATTTTTATATCATGATTTTTAAAAAATTCTTTTTCTTCACTTTTAGTTAAATTAAATTCCTGTTTTAAAAAATTATATAATCGCATGTCTATTCTAAGAATCTTTCTATATTATTAACTAAGAACGTAATATTTACAGAACTTAGCATTAAATGAGATAAATCATTATAAACAATTTCTTTGTAATCATTTAAATATCTTTCAATAAATCTAAGAGATTTATACGGTACTAATTGATCTAATTCTCCCCAACATAATAATGTTTTAGCACTAATAGGAGCTAAAGATTTATTAACTCTTTTTATTATTTTTCTAAATACTTTTATATTTTTAATTGTATAATGTGGGAATAAAGTAGTAAATCCTAATTTTATACTAGCTCTATTATTCTTTTTTATACTAATTAATTTATCTAAATAAGATTTAGCTCTAGGATCTTTTTTTCTTTTAAGAATTTTATATCTTATTCTAAATTGTCTTAAGTGACTTAAATATCTTCTTATAAAAGAAAAATTTAAATACTTATTTGCAGGCGCAAGTAAAACTAATTTATTAACTTTTCTAACACTTGCTAAATAAGTAGCTAATGCGCCTCCTAATGAAAAACCTATAACATCAATTATTGCATGTTCATTAGCTAATTCATCATACGCGTTTAATACAACATTAAATGAACCATTTACATTAAATGTTTTATAATTTTCACCTATATTATGTCCTGGTAATACAACTTTATAAACTTGATCATATTTTTTATATAAAAATTTATAAAGAGGATTAAAATCACTAGGACCTGTTATAAATCCATGAATTAAAATAACAGCTCGCATAAATATCCTCCCATCCCTTTTAATATTATTATACATTAAAAAATAAATAAGAGAATAATTTATTTTTATTAATATTCATATGGATAATCTTCTCTTAAATCTATATTATCAAATAGTTGTATAGAAACAAATTCATATTTTAAATCTATTCTTAAATAATTCATATTTGGTTCAAGTATAATATATACTCTTTTATCATTATTTGTATATTTAACCTCAGGATAATATATACCATCATTATAAATTTCAAATGAAAATTTTTTATCAAATGATTTTTCTCCTACAATATCTACATAAACCATATAACAAATTTTATCATTTAGAGATATTTTATTAAGATTCCATTTTAAATTCTTTTTAAAATCAACATCTAAAACTTTAGTGAATGAAAATCTAGATACATTATTTTTGCTAGGAACATATATATAATGATAAATACATTCGCCATCATATGGAAAAATTAAATAATAACCAACATTTGTTATATAATATTCACTATCATCTAATTCTAGATTAGCATAAATTAAACATCCTTCATCTAAATTTGTTTTTGTACCATTTAAAGTAACTCTTTCATTATCTTTATAATAATAAAATACAAATTCATTACCACTTAGAAGCTTACCTTTACTAATATGTCCTTCAAATCTTAGATATGATTTATCGTTTTCTTTAACAATCTTAGCCTCCATGGTAATTGATTGAGAATAAATTATAAATGGATCAATTCCCTCATAATAATTGCCAATGTCTTCTGCAATAATTGTGATTTTATCCTTTGAACATGAAATAAAACTAAATAACAGTATTGGTAATAAAAAAATAAATAATAATCTTTTCAATTTCATAAATTACTCCTTACCTCCAAAATCCTTTTCTTCATCTAAATATCTTTTACAATACCCTTTGATAACATTATATAATAATTTTTAATATTTTTTCAATAATCGTTACAGATTATTTATATCCATACATTTTTTGTCTTTTAAATACTAGAATCATTTTTACTCGTCTTTTGCTAAAATAAAAAAAAACTCGTTAAACGAGCTTTTTTCCTTTTTTATTTCTTTTTTCTTTGTTTGAGGTTTTATGATTGCGATTATGATAGCGCTATCACATTTATAATTATAGCACTAAATTCTATATATGCAAGCGTTTTCTTTAATATTTTATAAATATTTTTCATTTGTAAAGTTTATATTTTTTTAACGATATTTTTAATCAATTTTAATAAAAAAAACTAAAGTTTTCTATAACTTTAGCTTTAGTCTTCATCTTTAATTGCTAATTTTTTAAATCCATTGCCTAATACTTCATTTGTTTCACTAACAATCATAAAGGCGTTAGGGTCTTGTGATAAAATCATTTCTTTTAAATGAGGTAATTGATTCTTCTTAACAACTGTAATTAATACTTCTCTTGGATTACCTGTATACATTCCCTTTCCTTCAAGAAGTGTAACACCACGAGGAGAATTATGCACAAGATATTGTCCAACTTTTTCGCCCTCTGTAGTTATTACATAACATAATTTAGATGAATTAAATCCAAGTATTACAATATCGGATACTTTCATTGTAATAAAAATTACAATTAATGCGTAGAATAAATTTGAAACACCTTTAAATGTAAGACCTAATAATACTATAATAGTATCACAGATTCCGTTAAATACAGGAATTGATACTCTTTGATTGCTCCACTCATGGAAGAATCTACCAAGCAATTCTGTACCACCTGATGAACAACGATATCTACAAAAAAGGCCAATTGATATACCTTGGAACAATCCTCCAAATATTGCATGTGGTAATGCTCCTAAATTTATATCTGATAAATCAATAGACCAATTAAATTTGTTCATTAAAGCTGTTAAGCCATTAATTGATAAATTTAGTACTAACACTGTAATCAAACAATTAATAGTAAATTTTTTACCTTCTTGAAAGAAAGCAACAATTAACATTGGTATATTTAAGATAATGACCCAAGTACCTACAGCAATTTGAGGAATAAAATGTTCGAAGATAATTCCTAGTCCTGTTAATCCACCTGCAACTATTTCATTTGTATGAATGAAGAAACAAAAACCAAATGCATACAGAAAGCATGCTAGTATCATCATTAAATATCTTTCAATTTCTAATTTAATCGGTCTTTTCATTTTAACATCTCACTTTGTTCGATATATTTTAAATTATTTTGCTAAAAAATAAAAGATGATTTTACAAAATTATTTAAAAAGCTACCTAATAGTAGCTTTTTAATTAAAATATCTTAACATTTTTTAGTAATGCATATTGAGGAACTTTATAATAAGAATTTGTTACAACTTTATTTGAAAATTCAATTGTCTTTAAAACATCTGATAATTTTGCAGAGATTGATATACCTGTAATAGGATATATTTTATTTAAATCATTATAATATGCAAGTCTTACTTCTCCACCTATGTAATCATTATCAATATCTACTTGAAGTCCTGAGAATGATGCACACTCTAAATAAGGTTCTTTCATAAATTCTTTTAAAGAATGTGTTCCTTTCTTTACTTCAATTAAATTTAATGATCCTGTTGGCTTTTTATGTAAATATTGTGCAAATCTATTAGCTCCAAAATAATTAATAACAATACCGTCTTTAATCACTTTTTTCTTCTTTAAGCTAATACCATCAGCATCAAATGCTTCACTATAGGCACTATTTTTCAATTGGCCATGTAATATAACATCTAGTTTATCACCTTGACTATTTTCTTGAATATTTGAGCCTAAGCTAATACTATTTGATTTATTATATACAGCTTGATAATTCAAATTATTTACGTATGCACCAACTAATTGTGCAATTTCACTTGATCTAAGTAAAACATTACATTTTAACTCACCATTAGGCTTTTTAGCTCGAGAACGCTTAGTAACATCTTTTAATGCTTCATTTATTTGATTCTTAATCCATTTTTTATCATAATTTGAAAAATTAAGTTGTGTATATATTTCAACTGAATCCTTCTTTGTATCAAATGTAGGGATTGTTTCTATCATAGCTTTATATTTAGTTTGTGTCTTATCTAATCCACAACTGTTTACAATATGTTTAAAAGTTTTGTATAAGAATATTTCACTAGCATTTAAAGTAGCTTTCTTATTTGATGTACATTCAACTAATATATTATAAATATTTGTGCCTAATTCTTTCATTGAATAGTCGCCAAAATTAGATTCTAATGAATAAGTATTAACTTCATTTGAAGGTAATTTATATTTCTTATTATTAATTAATAAAGCTTTTTCAATGGAAGATTTTATCTTTTCTCTTAAAGATGCCTCATTATCAGATTTAGTTATTACAAATGTTGAATCTCCTCTATATTTTTTATGGTCAACATAAATTGTTACATTTTTATCCATTGTCTCTGTACTTCTAACTGTTTCAAGTTTTTCATGTACAAAGAATAATTCATAACTTTCTTGAGTTACTGTTGTAATTCTATAATCAGAAACTTCATTAAATTCTTTTAATAATTTTTCTAAATTTTCCATTAGCTTAATTTCACCTTCGCCTTCAAATGAGCACCACCATCAGATACTCTAACCCATTCCTTATAACCTTTACCACATTGACCAGAACCTTCTTCTTCAAATTCATCTGAAATCATAGTGATTGATTTTAATAAATCAGGCACAAATCCTGACATTACTACAGGAGATACATAATTATCAGTTAATTTACCATCGATAATTTCAATTCCATAATTACATACACATTGAATTGCCCAGTTCTTAGGATCTTCCATACCATTATTTGTCTCAAATAGCATGTAACCATGTTTAATAGAAGCTATCATATCAGATAATTTATCTTTACCTTTTTCGAAAAAAGTATTAGTCATTCTTGTATAAGCTTTTCTCT
>Ga0247611_10000522_pt1 | contig 78119 bp, 52 predicted proteins | sample 177DNAGHGhighgp2_FD_192422 | JGI IMG/M metagenome (GOLD analysis project Ga0247611, IMG submission 192422) | Sheep rumen microbial communities from Palmerston North, Manawatu-Wanganui, New Zealand - 1770 DNA GHGhigh gp2 | ecosystem: Host-associated > Mammals > Digestive system > Stomach > Rumen... | reverse complement strand
CGGTAACCCTTTTTACCTTTTTGGCTCTCAGCTTGTTCGGGAGAACCCAGGAATGATATGTTATAAGAAGCTGTCATAATTAATTGATTTTTAGATGTTAATAATCATTGTCTCTGTTGTCGCGTATGACCTTTTTACGGTGCTACTCAAGTAAGGGCTGCTAGTGATACGCCTGCAAGGCTTGACCGAAAAAATCCATCCTGGAAGGACGGGCCAAATTTTATGCGTAGCGTCAAAAAGCGCGCAAGTCGAGAGCAGAACCAAACTCGTTTGGTTTCTGCCGAGGCGCAGCCGATTTTATTAAAATTTTGTGGATTATTTCGAGGCAACTGAGCTTGGCCTTGCAGTATCACGATGCCCGCTAACTTTGCGCCGGAAAAAGTTATACACCCAGCGACAACGGGGGCAATGTCACATCAGAAAATCATTATGGCGGCTTCCCATATCAATTCCTCTCCCGACATGTAGAGAGGCAAAATCAAAGACAAAGCAAGGAGGGATCGCCCATCACGGGCGTTTCCCTCCGTTACCGATGAAACAGATCTTGAGCGCTAGTGACTCATTAGACTAACATGGATTCTTAAATCAGAATAACTATGCCATATCAGTCATTATTTTTCTATTCAGTATGATAGGATAATGATGAAATTATTGTTATTTATTGATGCATTTAACGAAATAATGTTGTAAATTTGCATTTGTGTTTATCCACAAGTGCAAAGCCAAGCAAAAATATAGCGTATAAATATTTTTGAGCTTCCGCATCAAGTCACGTCACATCAATTAATTTCTATTCTGGAGATCAAATATGTTGAAGTTATTAAAACAAGATGCTCGAATTGGTGATACTCTAAATCTTTATCTCACAACTGGAGAAACAATTAAGGGTACTATCATTGAATTAGATGACAATTATCTACTTCTTGAAGTTGATGGGGTCAACAGACGTTACTTTCCCCAAATAATTGGAGGATGGGATGTGGAAAAGAGCACACCTCGGGCTATTGAGAAGCCTGAAAAAGAATTATCTGGCACCGATGAAGTTGATGATATAACAATAATAGAAGATGATGAACTTTTTTCTACAATTATCGCTTTGTACGATAAGATTTATGAAAACGAAGGAATTTTATTGTCAGACAACATAAAGACTAATGCCATAGTAGAAAAAGTAACTGCATCTGGAGTAATTGTTAGTACTGACAGCGGAGAAACGTTTTCCTGCCACAAGGGGTTTATGGCGGGGTTCTCACGTGCTAATTGCACCCCCGGAGAACGTTTGTTTTGCGGTGCCCCCAATAATACCGGACCTCAAAAAGGTGTTTGTTTTATTTCTGTATTAGGAATGACATTTGAGGAATTAAGAAAACGGTTTATCTCTGCCATTCAATCTAAGCCTCAACCCCGTAGGCCTGTTATTAATTCAATTATAGCATATTTCAGAAAAAACAACAGTGGAAAGCCTACAAAAAAAATAATCCAACAATTGCGCAATATGTGTATGTCATTGGACAGCACAGGTCATAATAATAATAAAATCAATCGTTTGGTGTCTTCCAAACTGTATGATGATGCATTTAGGCTACTAGAACAGGAGATTAATTCCAGTAAGACTGACAAACAAAAAAGTAGTTTATTATTGAGAAAAGCCCAATTGTACTCGTCATTAAAAAGGCATGATGAAGCCATATCATCATACAAAGAACTGGTAGCCTTCAACGAACAGATCGGGTCTCCATCAAAATACCTAAGTCACTTATATACTGAATTAGCAAGGCTTTTCCATCTTATTGGCAACGAGGAACAAGCAGTGGTTGCAAGAAGCCATGCTTTGAAGCTTAATCCACAGAATTCCATTGCGAAAAAAATGGGTTCACTTAGTTTGGTGCCAGAAAAAGATGAGACAGAAGAGATATCTACATTTGATAATCAATCTTTTACGATTATAAAATTAACCAACAAAAGTCTTGTGAATGAAGATATTGATAATCATTCTTTTTCTGATTCCGAAATAGTCTCATTAAATGGGGTGGTTACGACTGAAATAGCAAATCGTTTATTAGAGAGCGCCAGCGCTTCCGAGGATTTTGGAATTCATCTTGAAACCGCTAAAGCCCTGAAAAACTTGCCAATCGGGAGTTATGATATCCAAGACTTAGAGGATTCTATAACTAATTATTCTGTTTTCAAATGCCGTTCATTGTTTAATTCATACAAAAATGTTGTACTTGAAAGTGATTCAATTAATAGTATTTCAATTGAACAGCTCAATCGAATTAAGGATTGTGCGATATGCTATTCCCTTGAAACTATTGAAAGACTAATTGATGAAGATAATGATACTGCCACAAAAATATTGACGAATTGCCTTCTGCTAGAATGCGCTTCATTACAGATTGGACAGAATGGAAGTCGAGAAGAAGTATTGAGAGTATTGAATCTAACAACAGAACAATTCGTAACGCAATGTCTAAAGCCTAAATGGGAAACATTAGTTCCTGCTCTATTTGTTAAACTTGTATGTTTTTCTTTACAATGTTCCAATCTCTGGGATATTATCATTTCAAAATCTTCTGATTTCATTAATCTGCTGTCATATGTCAATAATAATTCTTTAATAAAGAGTAGAATAATAAAAATAACTCCTAAAAAGAAGAAACGAAACATAAATGATGATGAATATATACATAATTTTAGAAGATATGTTATTACTAAACTAAAAACATGTTTCCTTCAGTTACGGAAAATTGAATCGACCAACTTTAGTTTGTCATCAATACGTCTATTAAAAAGTCGACTCAAACTCCTATCTGGTAAAAGTAATATGTGGTGTCTTAATGATACCGATCAAAAAAGCATTGTAGACATCAATCATCTCATTACACTTCTTTCACTTTATCAAAGCAAGAATAGGGATGATTGGAAAGAGATTTTGTCGAATGTGATTTTAGAAATAGATGAAGTTCTTAGATGGAATTCTGGCTCAACGACAACAGAGTTAGGCCGTTTCTACTTTTATCCTCTGTTATTATCTTGGAAAGAGACTTTATCAAAACTGAATGTTCAAGGCAATTATGGGGACAACAGCTGTTTACTCTCTTTGGAATTAGAATCGCCATATTATATCGTTAACAAAGATTATAGAAGCATCAAAGTCGTATTATACAACAAGAGCAATTTGATTGCCGAGGGTTATAAACTCACGTCATGGGTTGGAAATAACAAAAAGAATGGTTTTTCCAAGAACGGAGACATTTTCATCTTGCCAAACTCAAATGTTCAATTAGAGATCCCAATATCTAAAAAACCAGATGATGAGCTTAATATCTATGAATTGAATTTTGAGATAAGTTCAAGATATCAAGGCAAATGGTCTACCGCTGTTTTTTCTCGAGCAACCATTACGCGCAAAAGAGACATCTCATTTAATAAAGAAACTGATATTAAGTGGAGAGACCGTGGAAATCCCCCTATAGAACTTTTTAAAGGCCGTGATGGTATCATTCGTGAATTAAAAGATCATTATTGTTCTGAGAATAGACAATACTCATATGTTCTATATGGGCTCTCAAGAACAGGAAAGAGTTCAATACTAGAGTATTTGAAGATTGCAATAGAGGGCGCTGAAATAGATGGAGTAGAATCAGCAAAAATAGTACTTCCTCTGTATATCGACTTAGGAGCTATTTATGGACTTGTAAATAATTATGACCAGTTTTGGAAATTATTTATGAATACCATCTATAAAGCAACTAAGGCATTCATTTTAAAATACAAACCAGAGATAGCATCGTCTTTTCACAAACTAGATGACTTTGATCAGTTTGTTTTAGATATGCAAGTGTTTCATATCCATCCCCTGTTTATACTTGACGAATTCTCATACATGCAGGATATAATAGACGATGGCTATATTAATTCCGCATTTTTACAGTATATGCGAACTATCTCAGCAGACAAGGATCTTGCAAGTTTTATTTTTGCGGGAACATATGATATAAAATATCTTATACATGATCCAAAGTATAACATTTCAGGCGCTTTTACTTATCTAATAGAACCAGAAAAGCCCCTGTATGAGATATCAAGTGATGCTGCAGATGAATTGATTAATATTATGCATGGGAAATTAGATTTTTCTCCCGCTGCGTTACGAGAAATTCATCGTTTAACAGGTGACGTGCCATTTTGGATTCAAAAGTTGTGTCGTAATTGTGCTTTATATGCAATTGACAATAACAAACCGGATATTGGCATTCAAGATCTAGAGGCAGTTGTTTGCAAAATGACAGGAGAGCCAAACAAGAGTTTAAACGACGTATCTTCTGTTAAATCATTGAATGATGGCACTTTCAGTAAGACACAAGTGTTAAGTACGGATACCGATGAGATGAAAATTATTCTTACAAGTATATCATTCTTAATGAAAGATGAGCCGGATGGCGTTACATATGATCATATCAAGGCTTTATGGGCTGATCAGAATGTTGATATATCAGGTTATATGATTAAAGATGCTTTAGAATCGTTGTGTGAGAGAAAAACGCTAAGATATGAAGATAGAGGCAGAGACAATATGCGCTATTATTGGTTCTCCATAGATTTGTTTCGGCGATGGTGGCTTCGGAATCATTATGTGTTTGAATTACAATTATCAGATTTCACTAAAAGAATAAGTCAAAGAAAATGAATACAACACCCTTTAAAAATCGTGGGATCACAGATCCCAAATTATTATTTGGTCGACGAGCGGAATTGAAGACACTTTGTGATTACGCAGATGGACTTCAACAAGTAGAAATTATTGGAGCAAGAAGATTCGGTAAAACTTGCCTGACAAAAGTTTTTATTACACTTCAGAAACATAATCAGAATAGAACGGCCTATCCTATCTATCTAGACCCTTATTCAGACAATATTAAAGGTACTGCCAATGTGTACCGTTATATCACAGCAAATATTATTTGTAATCTTTACAATGATAAGTACATTGATGATTCTGTGTTATCGATTGATGAGTTTAATATCGAACCCAAGGATCAATGGATTAAGATATATAAACAGCTCAATGAAGTCACTGATGTAATAGATAGCTTCAGCATATTTGATGATACTGTATTTACTTTTTCAGAACAAATTGGGCAAACTATTTTGCTGATATTTGATGAGTATGAAAAAGCCGTTGATTCTTTTGACAAGATTGAAGGCCTTTTGCACATAAGAAAACTTTCCACTGAACCATCTAATCCTCCGATTTCTTTTTGGATAGTAGGAGCATCACCTTGGAGGAAGTTTGTTAAGGGAAGTCGTAAAGACGTTCGTGGCTCTGGTGTGTTTAACGGCGTAACACAAGAACTATACGTTCGTCCTATAAACATGAAAGATTTCTCAGAATTGTGGGAGCATGAATGTTGTTTGATTCCTGAAGAATCTAAACAGGCTTTATTAAAATCATTTTGCGAAGAAGTTTACGAATCATCTGGAGGAGTCCCTTGTTTTGCCAAAGAGATTGGTGCTTATATCTATTTTGAAGGGGATCGTCCTAAATACAACAGGTTGAGTAATCATTTTTCTGAAATTGAAAAGAATCTTACCGAGAGTGAAATCAAATGTCTTAGAAAACTCTTAGTTTCTTCCGATGAATTTGAGATTGCAAATATTCCTGACTCAATTGTCTCATTAGAATCATTTGGTCTAATTTCTTTAGATGAGAACAACAGATATATTATATTATCTCGTTTATTTGCAGAATATATTCGAGCAAAGATGAATGACGAGGAGCTTAATTCTATGGAAGATCCTTCTGCGATTGATGCCATTGTAAGTAAAATTGAGGATACGATTTATAGCATAAATGATAAATGGAAGAACATTCATGGTGAATTCATGTTTGATCCTACAAATGACACTCAAAAACTGTATAAAAATTTACGCACAAGGTGTGATAGTAGTGAAATGGCAACAAACTTTGTTAATGCAATTTATTTATTGTATTGGGAAGGATCTAAAAAGGATAACGCTGGAGAAAAGCTTCCCAAGTCATTTAAATGGACAAATTTCAGAAAAGCTTTGGATCAGCTACGCCATGTTATAGGGAAAGCCCATCAACAAGATAAGTTGGAACTGATGAATAGGCAAATGGACAAGCCAACTGCATTGAGAGTAATCTGGGGCTATACCACAGAACCTCAAAGTTCTGAAGATTGGCTTATCTTCCAAGATCAAATGCTAAGTCTTTTTTTAAAAGAACTTGAAGACCTTAATAAGAGCATCTGTATTACAAATCAAGGACGGGTAACTACCTTTAAATCAACGTCAAGAGTTGTCACTGGTGTATTTTATAAAGGCAGGCCTGGTAAGACAGACACAGTTGTTCAAGATTATAATGGTTATACACAAGAAGTCCGCAGCATTAGAAATGGAGTGAGTCTGTCTGGCGGAGAGTCTGTTGAATATAACCTTTGCAGAGATCCTAAAAATAAGCGTTGGTTTGCGACTGATGTCCATTTAAAACAAGATTAAGACATCTATATCTTGGAACTCATTTGTTACTATACATTGTTTGAAAGGTCACTTATTGCTGGTTATAAATGCATAATAATCGATTACCGTAGATAAAACACTAATACCATTAAGTGTTTTCTGCTAATATATAAACAGTGTGAGACGGAGTAAAGTTCCGCCTCACATTGTGTTTCAAGAAGAAGCTTGGGGATCTTAAGCCACTGTAAGAGTATCACTTGTTGCCAGCTCCTGCCGCTTGATGCGACGGAGCAGATAGGAGACAGATTTGGGGGCCTTCTCACGGCATTCCTTGAGGAGTGTTGCAAACTCCTCGTCGGTAATGTCGGCATTGAAAGCATCAACCAGCTCGCAATTGGAGTCCGTAAGCTTATCCAGTCTCAGACCGTGGGTCTTCATGAACCCACGCAGGGCGAGGATGCCTTTGTCGTATTTTGGTCTGGCAACCACCAGAGAACGCATGGCCTCAACACCAGGATCGCCAATCTGTGTCTCGTTGAGCATGGCAATCCAATAGAGCATTTTGGCATCGAGAATCGCCATGTCAAGACCTTCAATCATGGTTCCGTTGACTTCATCCGCCTCCTGATAGCGTTCCAACTTAGCCAGTGCTCGCGACTTCACAAAGAGCGCCTCTTGGCATTGATGCAGAGCGAGCACCTTGTTGGCATACTGTAAGGCCTGCTCATACTCACCCGAATACAGGCTAAGCAATGCAACAAGGAAACGAGGAGCCCAGTGCTCGGCGGTCTTCAGGTCCTCAGGGACAGTGTCGATGATGCCATACAGGTCATCGTCACACACCATGGTGTCAAGCAGACGCTTTGCCTGTTGCATGGCTTCTCGGATATCACCTTCTGATGCCTTTTTGTGTACCAGCAAAAGGTATTGCTTGGCAGCCTCGTCATAGTCGTCATGACGGAGTGCTTCGTACACGGCTTTGCCGCTCTCAATCTCGTTGCTGATCTGGCGATCATCGTTGTACCCTACAGCAAAGCTCAGCACCTCTCTGCTTGTGCGTACGTACTGAGGAATAATGTTCCTTGAGAGGAACAGTCCACCCAGGGAGCGTACACGACTCAACGCCACATAGAGTTGCCCATCGGCAAACATACCGCGACTGAGGTCGAGCGAGAGTTTGTCGAAGGTCAAGCCCTGGCTCTTGTGGACAGTGATGGCCCATGCTAGTTTGAGCGGGAACTGGGTGAAGGTGCCGGTAACCTCCTTCTTCATCTTTCGCTCGTCACGGTCGTACTCGTAGCTGATGGAATCCCAGCTGCAGCAGGGTACAGCGTAGGTCTCTCCACTCTCCAAAGTGACACGGATTTCATCCTTAGTCAGCTTGGAAACCGTGCCCAGTGTGCCGTTTGCCCAGCGCTTTTGCGAGTCATTGCGCGTGAACATCACCTGAGCACCAACTTTGAGCTTGAGCATCTGGTCGACAGGGAAGCGGCGATCTTCAAACTTCCCATCGACAGAGCCCTCGTAGGTAAACTCCGTGGCATCAATGTCAGCCAAGCGTTGCTGGTTGATGGCATCGGCTGTCTTGTTGACTGAAGCAAGCGTGATGACGATACCATCGGCAGTGGTGGGCTGGCACACTCGGGAATTGAGGCGCATCAAATCCTCAGGGGTCACTTTGTTGAGACGTACGTGCTCAAGCACTCGCAGGAAGTTTGGGTCTTCCTGGCGATAAACCTTTTGGAATTCAATCTTCACGAGGCGCATGCGCTGGATGACATCAGCCTTGTTAAAGAAGAAGTCCTCGGTGCGGTAGAGGTCACGCATGAGTTCCTTCTCGGCCCCATGCTTGATTACCGGTGGCAACTGAAACATGTCACCGACGAAGATGACTTGCTTGCCACCGAAGGGCTGGGTCGTGCGCAGCACCTTGCGCATCGTGTAGTCGATGGCATCAATGGTGTCGCATCGAACCATCGAGACCTCATCGATGATGATGGTATCGGCATGGCGCAACGTCAGAATCTTGGTCTCGTTCATCTGGCCACAAGTGCCAGGGACACAAACTTCCAACGGCAACCCAAAGAAGGAGTGAATGGTTTCGCCTCCTGCGAGGATAGCTGCTACGCCTGTTGGGGCAAGAACAATGAAGTTCTTGTCCACCATCTCCTGCACATTGTGCAAGAAGGTTGTCTTACCAGTTCCAGCTCGTCCTGTGAGGAAGAAGCTTGAGTTGGTGTTGGCGATGAGTTCGTATGCACGTACTTGCTGGGGGTTCTGGGTGTCGATGGTAGTTTTTTTCATAGTTTTTGTAGTTCTGGTTTGTAGTTTTGTTTTATGTGTTTTTGTTTATGGCTTGGTTTGTTTGGCTATTGATTCAGAGCGGGGAGAATCTGGGCGAGACGGATGTTGAAGTCCGGGTCGAGGAAGCTCTTGTAGCAGCCCTCGACAATCTCCATGGCACGAGTCTCGACAGCTTCGGAATCGATTGGCGAGCCCTGGGCCTTTAAGACCGCAGTAAGGAAGTCCTTGAGCATCTCCAGGGACTCATGACGGATAAATTCCTCGTTGCGGAATTCCCTGTCATAGTCGCGCTTTTGGACAAGTTCCATCTTTTTACCATTGAAGGCGTACAGCTCAAGGCTATCGATGTAGGTCCAGTTGTGGAACAAACCCACCTTCTCGCGGATAACCAGTCTGTCACAGAAGCGAACGCCACTGTAATAGTAGTTGCCACTTGCAGACTCGTATTCCTCACAGATGAACATTCGTTGGCTATTGTCCCACACGGGGATGTTTACTCTGGGGTTGCCAAAGGTAGGCAGGATGTTGTCGAGCAGGTTCTTGCTGATTGCGTTGTTGATGTTTGCCATAATCGTTTCGTTTTGTTGATGATGTTAATTTGTTGTTGTGGTTTGACACTTGTTAGGCGGTAAGCTTCCTTTGAGTCTCTTCAATGAGAGCGCAAGAGAATTCCTGGAGCTGTCGTTCATTTGCATGCTGACCGTGGGCTTTGTACTGAGCAGCAAGATAGTCCTTTAACATGAGGATGCACTGCTGCTTGGCGAAGTACTCCGAAAAGTCTACCCAGTTATTTGAACCACCCCAGTATCTTTGGGCGATGAGCCGTGCCTTCTGCCCGTCCCAGCAAAACATCTTGATGCCGTTGAGGAAGGTACGTGCATATCCTTTGCCGATATCGAAGTACACTGCCAAGCGTTCGGTGCAGCGCACGGCTTGAAAGTAGGTGTTACCAGCGTTGCTGGTGTAACCCAGGGTGAGATACAAGTTCTTCTCTGCATTGTAGGTGAGAGAACTGCCCGAGAGGGCGGGAAGTGCCTTCGTGATGATGGCGGGAAGAGTTGTAGCGTTCTTCATAGTTGATTTTGTTTATTGTTAGTTTTCTGTTAGTAATTATTGTTAATGTGTTTATTCCGGTAAAGATTTCTGCTGCAAAATTACGGGGCGTTTACGAACTCTATGTTCGCAACTTGACATATCTTTCTATCATTGTTTGAATCTGTTCATAAATTTCTGTCTTGATGTGGTCAGGTGAAATTACAATCACCTCTGGCCCGAAAGAACAGAGCTCGCGAATGAGTTCGTAATTGCGGATGCAACGAATACGATAGAACTTTCCACCCCTCAGGGTCGGATGCTGAGCACGAAGCATAGCCTCCTTTTCGTTCCTGAAACCTGCCTGGGTCCCATGAATGGGCTTGGTGTCGATATATCCTTTAGCGTTATCACTTGCCCAGAAGATAATTTCCTCAGCAGTTTTTCCCTCATAATATGTGACACCTATTATGTCCTCATAACGCTCTATGAGGTCATTAGAACGTTGCAGATAGTTCTTGTCTGGCAGAGGAGTTGCGAAATTGATACGATCCAACGCAAAAGTGAAAATCTTGTGGTCTCTATCGGCTGCACCAATAACAAACCAGCGGTTGTTGTATTGCTTCAGCAGATAGGGATGAAGGACAATCTGTTTCTGTTTGTCACTATCAAAAGTTCGGTAATTTAGACGCACTACTACCTTGTTGGCAATATAGGTAAATAGTGTGCCCAGCAAGTTACTATTATTGAGGTATGGGTTATTGCTGAAGTAAATAATCTTCTCGTGCTCGTTTACACCAAGCTTTGCCTTGAATTCCTCCAGCCACTCGAAATTGTCGAGGCCATCGAACTGACCGATGGTCGCAAGTACTTCACACAACAGATTGCGCTCATCGTTGCTCAACTTCTTATTAAAGATGGAGAACGTGGGATCTGCGTAGCGGACGCACCTCTTCCCAGTTTCAGATTTGTAGCGCTCGATTTCCGCATAGATGGGCGCATATTCGAGATAGACAATGTCCTTCTCAACACATCGACGACTAACTCCCTCAAATCCGTCTTCAGCAAGACGTACTTCAAGGATTTTTGTTAAGTCATCAATGCTATAGTTGTGATGCCTGTCTGAGAGCAACTCATCCAGGATTAGATATCGGTTAAAAGCGTTCTTGTTACTTGGCATAATTCTATCACTTTTGTTTGACGATGGCAAAAGTATAAAATTTTTGCGAACCGTATGTTCGCAAAAATCAGAAAAGCTATATTAATTCTTAAGAAATGAACAGTATGCTTCATTTTCGATCACACTTTTATAACCTTCCTTCTATCGAAGGTGAGGTGTTCGTTGTGGGAGACGTAGCCGAATTGGTTGCAGAGGCAGCGGGTGGTGCCGATGGTTTTGTCGATGTTGCGATGGGAGTGGCCGTAGATCCAGTAGTCGATTCCGCTGTCGGCGATGTAGTCGGCCAGCTCGACGGTGAAGGCGCCGTTGATGCGGCTGCCCTGGAACTCCGGGGCAACCAGTTGATCGGACGGGACATGGTGGGTGACTACGACCTTGTGCTTGGCCTGGCTGGCGCTGACGGACTTCTTGATGAAGTCGAGGCAGCGCTGATGCTCGTTGTTGAAATCGGAATACTTCAACAAGTTCTCGCCACAGACTATGCGGTAAAAGTCGGCAACGCCTCGCTCGGTGACGAAGGCGTTGTCCATGTCAATATGCGCCCACAAGGTGGATATGATGAAGTCTATATCCTGGATTGTGACGACCTTGTTATAGTAGTAGTGGACGTTGGGGCGGATTTCGCCCACCAGCCCGTCCTGCATCGTCTTCAGGTCGTAGTACTTATAAAACTCGTGGTTGCCCAGTGCGACAAGCACTTGCTCGAAGTTCTCGGACGCCCATTTCCAGAACGGGTGCACGCTGTACATGTCGTCTCCCAGGTAACCCGTGTCACCGGCCAAGACCAGGATGTCGCCCTTCACGTCCATGGGGCCGTTGTCCCTTAGATACCGCCAGTTCTCGCGGAACTCCAAGTGCAAATCAGATGCAAACTGTATTTTCATCGCGCTATGTCGATGGGTTTTACTTCTTTTGGTCGAAGAGCCAGTCGCGGACGGCGGTGAGTTTGTAGGCGTAGTCGAAGGAGGCCATGTGCTCCATGCCTTTGCCTGATTCGGGCAGGACGGTGCCCTCGGTGAACACGATGAAGTTGACGTTGTTGCCCTTGGACAGTAGATCCTTGACGTTAGCATCCTGCTCGGTCGCCGGCAACTTGGCGCTCCAGGTGGCTGAATCAAACTTGGCCTGGTTGCGCTGTAGCACGTCAGTCAGCTGGGCCATACCGCCCGAGGCCTTCTTGTCGCCGCCGGCAACGATGTAGAAGAACTTGCGGTTGCCGAAGTCGTCCATCTTGCTGGTGTCCCACTGGCAGCCGACAAAGATGCTGGCAGCAAACAGGTCGGGATGGGTGATGTTGTAGTACATCGACATCATGCCGCCCATCGATTGGCCGGTGGTATATACCCTGGACGTGTCGATGCCATACTGCTTGATGACAGCCTGCAGCAGGCGGATGGTCATCTCCACCTCGTCGGTCGTGCTCCAATCATCATCCACGGCCTTGGCTTTATAGGCTGGAGCCAACACGAAACACGGATGGCGCAGCTGATCCTCGTCGGTAGCCCAAATGAGGGCACCATAACCTTGCTCGAGCGGGAACTTCACTTCCTTGCCCGCGCAGCTGGCGTCACAAATGAACATCACAATCGGATAGCTCTTGCCCTGAGCGTAATCAGCCGGGACAAACAGGTTATACTCCATCGACTGGCCCGTCACCGAATCCTCCCAGGTCATCTGTTGGAACTTGGGCAGGACCGTCTCTTTCAACTGAGCAAGCACAGTGTCGCCGCTCTTATCTACGGCTGCTCCACCACGATGGCGCATGTTCTGTTGGCCCGGTTTACCAGTGCAGCCCAGGATGCCGCCCAATACCATCACGAACAGTGTTGTAAAGATGATCTTCTTCATATTGATTTCAAGTTTTGTGTTGTAAAAAAACGGATGAAACTGTTACAGCAAAACGGTGCATGCTGTTACAGTTTTGCCATGCAAAGATAACTTTTTTCTTCGATTATGCGAACACCTCTATTTTCCTATAATCAGCGGAAACATGTAGAAGAACATGGTTTTCCGCTGATTATAGAAATTCTGTTGCTGCCAGATTTGCTCTCTTGTAACCAACAAAAATCGCAACGTGTTGGGATTTTTTGATGGTTTAGCGTTATCTACCATATAAAAAGCACGAAAATCGCAGTATACTGCGATTTTCGTGTAAGGGAAACGTATTGGGCGTTACTGGAATTTCTTTCCTGCTCCCCAGGCCTTGCCGACGCTGTCGCCGAGGGCGCGGTAGCACATTGCTGCGGCATCAAAGACGATGGGTTTCAGCTTGGTGAGGTCAACATGGCCCTCGGCATCCAGGATGCTCTGGTCGGCGCTCATGTTCACCACCTGGCCAATCAGCATGCCGTCCTCAAAGCTCACTACCTTGCACTCCAGCGTGAGCGGGTACTGGTTGATGATGGGCGCGTCAACGTTGGGGCTGGGCGTGATGGTGAAACCGGCCTTGGCCACCTTGTCGGGCACGTCGTTGCCGCTCACGATGCCGAAGTAGTCGGACTCGGCCACGGTGCGCTCATCGGCAAAGCTCACGGTGAAAGCTTTAGTGAGTTCCAAGTTGTCAGTCGTCTTGTGCTTGCTCAGGCTGATGACGATCTTGTCGTAATCCAGCTGTCCTGCCCATGCGGCCATCATCACATCCGGGTTGTGTTCCTTGTCCCACGTGGCAATCATCACACACGGCTGGGGCGTCGTGATCAAGGCATGGTCAGCGCCAAAGTTCTTACGGCCTTCCACATCCTTAGGCTTCTCTGTCTTCTCCTTGTTCTCATTCACGTTTTGATTGGTTTGGTCGCCGTCGGAAGAGCAGGCTGCCAAAACCAGCAGCATCGCTGCCATTAAAAACACCTTCTTCATATTGATATACTCTTATTTGATGGTTAATACTTTATCTGTCAACTGGCACATATTCCAGGTGGGCGTCGATGTCGGTGGTCTCGAGTTTCATGATTACGGGGCGCAGGCCGTCGTTGCAGCTCACGATGGCGACACCCGGCTTGCGGATCCAGTCGCCGTAGTAGAACAAGTCGCTGCCCGCACCATGGGCGAGCGCGAACACATACTGGTAAATCGCCTTCCAGGCCTCGTCGCAGAAGCCCTCAGGCTTGGCATAGTCCGCCATGAACACATCGCCCTCCTTCATCATCGGGCAAGCCTTGATACCAACGGCACCATACTCACGCGCCAACTCCTCGTTGAGCGTCGTCTTGAGAATCGTAATCATAACTTTCTTCATCGTCTTGTACATTTTGTTTACACGGTGACTCGTTGCCTCAGCCACATGCCGAAGAAACGATCATAGACAATATAACTGCTGTGGTACTGATAAATCAGTTGCTGGTCAATCAGCGCCGTGAGGGCGGTTTTGATGCTGCTCAATGCGGGCAGGCGGTGTTTCCGTTTAAACTCGTTAGCCATCGGTGCCTTCACTTGGCGCTCGCGGGCAATGGCCAGCAGCAGGGCACATTGATTGTTGGTCAAGGACGAGTAATAGTTCTCAAAAGCGGTCTCATTCTCGTCGATCAACTCCTCAATGGCCTGGTCAACCTCGGCCTGGCTGATGACATCGACGGCATGATTGGCATAGATGCGGTTCATGATGGCCTGCAGGTACCACGTCTGTCCATCCAACTTCTCGTACATGTAGTGGAACACAGGTGCCGACAGGGACATTTCTTGTCGCCCGAACAGTTTGGCCGAGAATTCGTGGTAGGCCGTCTCGTCAATCTCTCCCAGGTTGATGATCTGCGAACTCTGGAAGAAGGGACGCTTTGCCGAAATGAACATCTCATTCATCATGTGCTGCTGGCTACCAGCGAAGATGAAATAGACGTTGGGCATGAACTGGATATAGGATCGCAGCAACGCTTCGGTGTTGGCTCCAGCATAGTGGGTGATCTGCTGGAACTCGTCAATGGCGATGTAGCACCGTTTACCCGATTGCTGCAAATATTCAAAGATGCGGCGCAACGATTGTTCCTCCTGGTGGACTGCGATGTCGAGCGAGAACGTCGGCATGCCTGTTTGGGCATCAAAGGTCACCGTTGGCCTGAAGTTGCTGAAGAACTCCGAGACTTTTCGCAGGGCCGTTTGAGTCGGAGAATCCAGTTTGCCCAACACGTTTTGGGCAAGCAGTTGCACGAACTGCTCCAGGCTCTTGGTAGCCATGATGTCGATGTAGAAGCAGCACACATCGGGTTGCTGATCCTTGATCTGGGCAAACACATGACGGATGAGCCCCGTTTTGCCGATCCTGCGAGGGGCTATCAATGTGATGTTGCGCTCATTATTGAGGCCTGTCATCACTTTTCTTGTCTCTTCCTGGCGGTCACAAAAGTACTCTGCACCCTTGTATCCATAGGTCACAAACGGATTGTTTATCAGTTTCATATCGTCACTTCATATTTTACGCAGCGCAAATTACGTAATTTTCTCCGACAATTCCAAATTTCCTAACGAGAAAAAGTGACATTCAATCAAATTTCAGTACAGGAAATAGGATGAAGTGTAACAGCGTGCTCCGTTATTTCACAACCGCTGTTACTGTAATCGTAGTTGCAATAATTGAAGCGCAGGGAATCCTATTCGTTTGAATTGAAATAACTAATTGAATCATTTCTATAATATACCCTATTTCCCAATTGAAATGATCTGAATAAATTCTCAATTGTGTCTATACAACCATTAATATCCTCTTGTATATCAACAGAAGAAAAACGTACAGGAATTATACCATGTTCTAATAAGAGGTTATCTCGTCTTCTATCTGATATATAATTGGATGGTTTTGCATGATACTGCAAACCGTCACATTCCACAGCCAACATTCCTCCATTAGGAGTAGGTATCATATAATCGACTCTAAATTTTCGAGTTGGTGCTAGGGCTTGATACTGTGGCATTGATAAAATACCGGCATCAAAAAGAGCATTACGCATAGTTTCTTCGATGGGAGTACTCGGATCTATAGAAATCCAACTCACTTCACTGCCCTTTCCTTTGATTATCTTATTCAGATTTGTTTTATTATATGAAATAACTCTGGGATGTTCACTATACATGTACATTAGATCAACCAAATCTGCTAAACACTCATAATCGTCACTAGAGTTGAATGGACATTTTCCTCCTTTACATGATAGGGATTTATTAAAACAAAAACCCACAAATGAAACGCTAATCATTTCTGCAGCAAAACTGAAAGGGACATGTGTCCCATTAAAACCTAATGGTTGATTATCAGATAAATATTGAAATGCCTTATCAAGTACCATATCAGCAGAAATATTCATAAAACAGAATCGCTTGAACCAGTTTCTTACTACAAATTGAATAGAATCGATGGATATTAAATCACCTCTATTTGAGCTAAACATAAAATCATGAAACGTTATCTCTCTATTGATTTTATAATCATCCGAAATACTAGACTCTTCAGGAATACCATTGATCTTATGATATTCCAACACCTCAGATGCATTCGTATTCCACTCTCTCCATGATGCTGCAAAATCTGGTCTCAACATGCCATCGAGAAATGTCTTGTCACACCAAACTCGTACAAGATCCAACAACGGGGATTGTACACCTCTAGGATAACAATTACCATTATTGTAAAGAGTGAGATATACCGTAAAGCCGTGTTGATGCAGCTTATATTGGATGCCACCTTGGACTGGAGTACCAGGATCTAAACTGATCTTAAGATTTGAACAAAACAGTTGAAGATTTTCAAATCGGCTTTCCATAATTATCATTTCTTTCTGACATCAGCAGGTACAATCTCAATATTTTACTACAATCCAATTGCCTTTTTAACAACTGATGAAGCTATCTCCATTGTAATATTAAATAATTTACTGAAAGCTTTGTCTTTAAATGCCGTCTTGAAATCATCAAGTAGATTGTCTTTAGTGATTTCCTTATGACGGTCATTTACATTCTTAACAATTTCTTCAATCAGTTTATCATAACCTTCTTCTCCTCCTTCCCCATAAATCATACTGACAATTTTAAGAAATTGCTCGGCATTGAGAACTACCAAGCGTGGATTTATAGAGAAATCTATGACTCCTTGGTTCTCTTCGACCATACGCTCTAATAAATTTTGGACATGCGGATCTGATACATGAATTTTAATTTTACCATTGATGATGTCTTCATTTTCAATGGGTGCAAGACGTAAAGCATTAAAAATATAAACCTGATTTTGAGGGGATCGATAATCCAAATCATTAAGAAATTTTGCTGAACGAGTAACGCGCAGACTGCGTAATTTTGTGGGTGAGATTCTGAGCATTTGCATTAATGCATAATCGAATTCTTTAATATTATCAGAATATTCCCCCTCTAATGCATTGCATATGCAATGAAAGATTAAACCTTCCAGGTCTGATTTTGGCATAACTCCTAACCCGTATGTATCAATGCTCTCGATGATTTTTTCACCCATATCTCTATACGGGTCATTCTGTTCACTTTTTAACTTATCATAAGTTTGTTTAAGATTGTGTTTTAGATTGCTCATAATAGAATATACTAATTTAACAAATAACTAATAGTCTTCACTCATTCGGCCTTAAAAGAATTTGTGGTAGTTTACCACCATCTCTTTTATTTTATTTTAATACAATGAGAGTATGGGCTGACGTTCATTCATTCCTTGAATTCTGTGCTTAATCAAACTGAATTATTTTGCTCCTACAAACTCAAGAACGTTTTCACTGTTGGTGAAGAAATCGTCCTGATGCGACAATTTATCGTTGATGGCGTAGAAGCCGGCATTGGCATACTCATTCAGGGTTGTCATAAGTTTTGAGATGGCTTCTTCTACAGTTATGTTTCCCTTGTCGTACTCGACTAAGTCAAGGTCGGTTTTAGCGATGAGTGCTGCAAAGATGTTCTGCTGGATTTCCGTATATTTCTTGCGACTTGTATTACGAGTGCTCACGTCGCCAAGGCGAAAGATTTCCATGCTGAACGAACGTGTCTGACCAACGAGCGGTCGGCGCTCATTGCGATATAAGCCAACAAAGAACGCATAAATGAAAGCTTCATAACCTGCATTGAAAATCAATCCTTTATCATCACGCCCATTGTCAGTTCCCGAATGCCACTGACAAAACGAATTGACGATGGGGTCGTGAAATATGCTCTCATACCGGAGCGCACTACTTTTCTTCCATTCCTCATATAAGTTCTTTATCATGGCTGAATGTTTTTAACGGGTTCAACAATGGTTTCTACTGTACTCAGATCCTGCTGGTCAAATCCATCGCTATTCTTCTTGATGCGATAAACCGGACAATCTATATTGTTCAATGCAGCTTGATCAATCACAAATTCATTTGTTTCCTCGTCTTTATAGAGGAAGCTCTTGGTAACAATGATGCATTGCGAAGTCAAGCTGTTAAGGCTCTGGTAAAAAGTTCTGTCTTTACCCGCATCGAACGAAGAAGTCGGAGCGTCCAGAATCAAAGGATAACCGTTACCACCTTGACGTTGCTGATTGAAGTCGGCCAAAGCCAAAATCACGCTAATGCATTTAGTCGTGAAAAGAGATTTGTTTGGGGTCGTTATCAATACACCCCTATTGTCCTTGAGCAGCACATCAACAGCTCCGTGTTTCTTGTTATTAGTGCTTTGCTCCATAGTAATGATACCTCGGAAGTCGTCTACCGTGATTTTACGCATATACTCATTGGCACGATTCGAGATTTCCGTTAAGAAGGACTCATAGGTACGTTCCTCAAGAGCATCCAGACTACGACTGAACAGCAAAGCTAGCTTATAGACATCCATATATCGCTTGTTCTTGTCGTTGCTGATCATTTTATCGTACTTATCCTGCTTCTCTCTGAGTTCTTTCCTGATGCCTGGTAGTCGTGAGCTATAAGCGGTAATAATACTTTCGGCTCGGCCATAATCTTCATACCACTTGTTGATCTCCTCGATATTATCTACATACTGCATCAAATCTTTACCGGTTGAAGAATTTGCAAGCTCATTAACAATTTGATCATTTAGCGCATCAATTCGTGCACGCGCCTTTTGAATTGTTGCTTTAATGTCTTCATTGTGTTTGAACGCGTATGCTATTCTGCTTGCATAATCGGTGACTTCAAGTGATCTACAGATGGCTCGACTCATCGATGCAATATGTTTTACATTATCCCCAAGTTCCAAGGTTGGCATGTCATCAACCTTGATTTCTTCTAGGCTCTCTTTCAGCTTTTTCTCAAACTCATCAAGCCTGTTTTTGATGTGCTCAAAAGCGGAAGAGCCTTCTGGAGCTTCCGTTCCGCAATACTTACAACGATGCTCAGTAAGCATCTGTCTCATGGTCTCAATCTCTGGCATGAAACCAGGCATTGCATCGATAGATTCCTTGAGTTTATCTTTGGCTTCTTGCAGCATTTTTCTTTGAGCATATACTTCACCAATCTTACGGTTATGCTCATCGCGGATTTCCTGCACTCTATCCTCGAATGCTTCCATCTTGCGGGCAAACTCTTCGGCTATCGGAGCAAAACCATTCAAAATCCATAACTCATCGAGCAAGCGTACAGAATAGTCTTCATTAATGTCATCCTGTCTAGCCTTGATTAGTTGCTCTGTTTTATTGATTTCGTCTTGCTTTTCTCGAACCAATTTGACAATTGCATAGTCTCCAGAGATACCCTGAATCTTTTCCTTTGTTTCTTGCAATGTTATTCGGTTCTCTTGTAATGCCGTTGATATTCGTCTCTCCTCCGTCCTTAGGCGGTTGATTTCAGACGATAGTGCCTTGGCCGAAGCACTTTCAGTTGCTTTCTTGTCGGCTGAGTTTGCCTTTGCACGAGTTCCTTTTTCCAGCACATGTTGAGCCAAGTCGATATACGGGCTAAGGTCCTTAATCGACGAATACATGTTGATTAACTCCGCTAGTACGGTAGGATCCTCGAAAATGTTAAGTTGTTCCTCACCTTGGAGGATACTGAACTTCTTTACCCTGGCAGGAAAGACAGCTTCTTTCTCAAGAATATCAGTGACTGAAATTGCCGGTTTAGCGATTCCTCCTGCAATGCGATATCCTCTGTGGGCATGGTTGGCAATAGCCATTGTACCATCTTCACGTTTTTCAACGAAAAACTCGCGGACGATACGACGTAACTGGCCGTTTGAATTGAATAACTCTAACGTAACCCTAACTGGCTGTGGGCTTCTTGGTGGCAACTGGGCAAAGAATTTGGCGGACACAAGCGATTTGAGAGACGGTAGTCTGTCTCTATCAGTTTCTTTATGCGTCAAAGCCCAATTGATGGCTTCGAACAAAGTACTTTTACCGTCGCCATTGGAACCCAATATCAAGTTAAGTCTCGGGCCAAAAAGAAACTCTTTTTTCCCGTAGTAACTACGAAAGTTTTCTATGATTAGCTTTTTGAGTATCATACCTATTCTAAGTCTTTGACGAATTTCCTGTAAACAGAGTCTTTTACACTCTCATCAACTACTATTTGACCAGATATGCCCCTGATACGCATATTCATGGCAATTTCCTCGACCTTCTTATCATAGGTGAGCAGCATATTCGCAATAGCTTTTACATACTTATTGCTGGACTTGGCACCTTTTGCTAAGGTGGGATAGTCGTCAGGTTTATAATCAAATGTCGAAACCATTTCGGGGTCCGATATGATTTCATGGAATATCGTATCTATCTTCGCCATATCAAATCGGAATAAGTTATTATTTGAGGCTGATTCCAGTCACTATACCATTATACTCAGGATCGATATTATGAAGCTGCTCCTTGATTACGCCTCGACGATAAATCGCTGGCCGCAAGCAGAACAGTTCAAACTCTTCGACATTGACATCATTTATGTTACGCCAATGAGGGAACAACAGTTTCATATAGGCTGTCGCAATGCGTTTTACAGCCTTGGAGTCTCGGAGATAGGTCTTCGGAGCAACTGTCACTAGCTCATCATAAATCTGGCTATAAATGTTCTGGGTTCTCAGCTCATGGATGATTTCCGAGAAATACTCAACATTGATAGTCCAACCTTTATAAATCATGCTAGAGTTGATGCTTGGCAGTTTCCAGCCTTCAATGAAGCAATGGAAACGGTCGAGCAGAGCAGACTCCCTAAAATTCTGTGGAAGGTTATTAAAATAAAGATTCGACACAGGTTCACGGTCCTTTGTCAATGGGATATTGCCCATCAGCATAAGGCCGCACTCCGAGGAGAATTCTTGATTATCTATGGTTGTCTTGCCGCTCTCGAGGTACGATTTCAATGCAGCTTGTATCTCGGCAGGTTCCTGGAAAATGATGGTCTGGATTTCGTCAAAGGCAGTAAAGTCGTGGTTCTTTATGATGCCATTTTGCTGCTTCTGTTTATCCCAGAACAGTTTGGCACGGGTGACCTTTCCACCGCTGACAAGCCATCCATACTTTGACAAGTTGCCGAATACGTACGACTTACCGGTCCCCTTGGGAGCCAGCTCGATGACGTTCAGTCTCGGCTCAACGAAGATGAGCAAACGAGATATGAACTCCATCTTTTGTGTGATGTTCTCAAAGCCGTCTGGGTCGTATTCCATCGCTGACAGCAACACATCAAGCCATTCGGTAGTCGTGAAATTCTTTCGGGCGTCTGCCAGATAATTCACATCGACCGAAGAATAGGGTTTGAATGGTTTGAAGTCAACCATTTCAACATGGTTTTTCTTGCCATCTGCATCGGGCATGAGACATAGTTTGATAATGCCCCATTTTTCCCCGTCAACTAGTGTATCGCGGTGCTTCTCATAAACGTAGGTTGGTATCTGACCTTCATTTAGCTTAATGCCCATGTCAGGAACAGAGAAACGGCGCACATTCTTTACCAAATCAATGTAGATGATAAAGCGGCATAATAAGGTTAATTCTTGACCATCTTGGATTTTTGCCTTTACCTCGTTTGGCGTTTTAGGGATTACCAAATCAAGGAATCTGGTCAAGCCTGCAGCATTGAGATTTCCGTCGAAATCAATATACCGTTTCAACAAGAAGTCTTTAACAAATGATGGCAGGTTGCGGCCCGTGAAGACACTATTTATCTTGTCCGGGTCTTTGTAAATGGCCATGGTAGAGAAACTCTGCCTTATTTTATCTGCAATGTCCTGTTTCATAACTATTAAATTTCTATACCCATATCGCCAAGTATATCATCGATTTGGCCTCCGGTATTAATTTTAATCTTGAAATATTCACTGTAGTTACCAATGTGCAAGTCAATAGTTGTTTCATTCTCATCAAGAGCCAGGAGCTCACTTTCAAAAATATTATCTCCCTTATTGATAAGCTTGTAAGTACTCTCGTTATAAATAATCACTGGCGAATCGAGAGAAGTCAATCCAGTGATTCGGAGTTGAACGACTGGATTTGTACCAGAGACCTCATCATCGAGAAGCTTTGCTTCCCAAGTTTTATTGTTGGGCGAATTGGAGATAATAAAAATCGGGACAAGCACCTCCTCAGGTGTGCAACCGCCGTGTGCTCCAGTCCCTTTAGGAATTTTATTGCCCAGAGAATGGTGATTCAGGGCACACACCGTTTTGCCGTCGTCAAGTACAAAGTAGTTGTCGTCGGTTGTTGCAGTTCCCGATTTTTTCACAGCATATCTTCCGAAATGATGATAATCAAATCCGCCAAGGTTCAATCCATCAACGCGCTGTGACAAATAAGTCATTCCATGGTCCGAAACGATGGCAATCTTTTTACCTACATATTTGCTGAGTAGCTCATCGATAATATCCCTCAAGGTTTTGATCTCCTCTATGATGTTAGCTGGATATGGGGATTGGCATTGATGAGCCATCGTGTCGATGTCACCGGCTTTCTCCCATTTAGCCTCACCTTGAACTAGTTTCATCAGGTTTTCCTTATTGATGTCGGTTTTTGTCGGGAGCAGCGACCTTGCAATTTTCACGTCATTAAGGAATAACCCTTCGCCTTTGCGTTGATGAACCAAGTGGGTGATAAATGGAATCCAATCGATGCCCAGGCCATCTATCCAGTAATAAACCTCGATGTCTCCACGATTGAACAGCAAGTTGTTTGTTGTTTGAAATTTCTGGTACCAGTTGTTGAAATCGACAGCTGTTTTATTGCGTGTGGCGATGATGTCCCTGACGTCATCGGTATAGTGGTCGGCCACTTTAGCAGCCTTATACTTGTCAATATAATCGAGGACCCAAGTCTGATTAGGATCAATTGTTCCTGTTGATGGTTGGAGATAGTGATACAACTCAGGGAAGAAGGGTTCCAGATCTTTGTCTTTGATTTTCCCCTCACATAACCAACTGATGGCAAGTTCCTTCTCAACGTCCGAAATAGGAGTAAACAGTTGAATCGCCATGTGATAATTGTCGGGATTGGCAATCTCTTCAAGTCGTTTATGCAATCTGCTTTGGATGTCAACATTGAGTTGTACTCCGCGTTGATAAGCCTGCTCAAGACAATAGCGTCGCACTTCCATGTCGTTCTCATTGTCGTTGATAGATAGAGCAATCTTACCCACAAACTCATTATTCGAGAATCCATCTAGTTCTCTCAGCACTTGTCCCAGATAATTGTTGCCCATCCTAAATAGATAGGTGTTGACCAAGAGCCATCGGCTGAATGAATCTTTATATTCAAACCAGAGTTTGATAAAGCCTCGATAATCCTCAAGTTTGCTTGAGGAGAAATGTTTTGAGAAGAATTGGTCAAAATCAAATGGCTGCGATAGGTCGATTTCTTCAGCAAGAGCCTGCCAGTTTTCAAGGTCTTGACTCCGATAGGGAATATGGTCTAGTGCCAAACCCAATCCATCGCAAAGGAATTCATGCACATCATCACACCGGCAGTAGGCAAATGCGTTGTCGGGTTGGGCAAAACATGCATTTGCATAGATAGCCTTTGATGTACAGATAATGTCACCTTTGTCATGACGGCTTTTATTGCGCCATAACTCAAGCCATTCCTTAACGTCGTTGATGATGGTGTATCTCTTATCGATGTTTTTTACACCGTATGTTGTATTGTTGGTGAGCAACAAACGATAAGACAGTTCCTGATTATCGGAAGGCATATACCAGATAGTGGCTTGGGTATCTTGAAAGAAGGTTGACATCTTCCCTTCAAGGCCCACAATTGGGATATAAATCCGCTGATTATTTTCCCAGCCATCTTCATCAGACTCAATGTTTTTGATGGTTCGAATCAGTGCATCAAACTCCTTATTCCCGTTGTTGTCATAGAATCGTGCCAACTCCGAGAAAGGGGTGATGATTTTGCTCTCGCCCTTGAGTGACTTGATGTACTTTTCAATTTCACTAGCCAACTTGTGGTGAGAGATGATGATGTCAGGATATTCGGGATCAATCCATTTTTGGATCTCTTGAATATTGATTTTCAAGTCCTGAACCAAACGAATGGTGAACTCATACGAATCCTTGAAGTTGTCAAAGAGCACAAAACGTATCGGGTATCGTTTTTGCGTTGTGGCAAGAACACCCTCAGCATTTTTATCCTCGAGGACAACCTGCATCAATTCGTCAATATTTGAAAACTGACTATTGTACATACTTCATTACAATATCAATTATTTGCTCATTCTCATTTTGAATCATCTTCATGACAGCATTTCGCAGTGCCTCATCGGTCGTTTTATTCACCTGTTCGGTAGCACTGTTCCTGCGCTTAGCAAGTTCTTCAGATGTCACTGGGTTCGGCTCTGAGGCATTCCCATTCCCATTTCCGTTCCCATTGTTTGACGGATAAGGAGTTGGAGGAACGGGGGGAGTTGGCTTGGGCTCATTTTGTGCCATTCTCCAGTAAAGCTCTTGGCGCTGTACCTCTTCCTCGCTCCATCGGCCAATCTCGCCCTGCAGGTGGGAAAGCAAGAAGGCATAGAGGTCATCAAACTCGCTGTCCTGCACTTTGGCCATCGGATCTTGCTTTAGGTAAGCAAGGAATCCTCGTTTGAATACTTCCGGCTCAACGAGGAGCAGGTTGAGGTCAAGGTCAAGTTTCTTAATGGACTTGGCGGTCTCGCCGATGAGTTCCTGATTGGACAATCCATCGGGATCGCAAATCTTAACAATGTTCTCAATCAAGCGGGCCATGCTTTCATTGCAATTGCTGTACTTGAGGGCCCAGAGAGGATAGCCCTGTTGCTTGGCATACTCCAGTACCGCCCAGCGGGCATCTGTCAGGCTCGACACGTCTTTATAACCAGGCAGCTGGTTCAGCTTGAAGATGCTTATAAGCGACTTACAAAGGCTGGTAGATTCCTTTGATTCAAACATGAAGTTGAGTTTATTGCTCTTCTTGCCATCTTCCCAATACTTGAACATCTCCACAACATCATCAACGATTTGGCGCGCCTCACGGGGTTTACCGTCAAGGGCAAAGATTTGCTTCACCCATTTGCGCATGGCATAGGCGACCATGCCCATACCTGAATAGGATTGATACAATCCATAGGGCGCTTTGGAAAGCGGTGCGAGTTTCTCGCCAAGGTTGAATTCCTGGTTCTTGTTGGTGTTGTGGAAAGTTTTATCAATAAAGTCGCACACCTTCTTCAACGGGTGCTCTGGATCCACATCCGGCTTAAAGTCCAAATTGTCATCGAGGCTGTCTTGGAACAAGTAATCGATATGCTTTCCTTGACCCGGAATGCCAGCAAGAATCTCCTGCTTTGTATTGAACTGCAGGACAACGTCCACGGCTTTCTTTACAGCTGCCTTCTGCCAATACGTTTTGGAGAACTTTGACACAATGAGCGGCAACGATTCGGGGCCAGAAGTGAAAATCATGGGTGCTACCACATTGTTGATGCTAGTCACTAACTTTGTGCCTGAAACGATATTTTCTTGGCCATTGACATACATCGTCAAGTTCCCGTTTCGCATCTTGCCCACCCATTCTTTTACCGTCAATTTGGCATTCTTGTTATTGGATTCATATTGGGGCATCAGATCGCGTTTTTTGGCACATGCAGCGTTGGCCATGAAGTCAATGAAGCGGTCGTAGTTCTTCTGCTCAAGCGTTGCGTCAAAAACGACAATGATCACATCCTTGAGTTTCCCTTCGGTGTTCCAGTCGTGTGCTTTGGTTTTGAGGTAGTTGAGCTCGTCATAGTTGCGGGCAACAAGCAACGCGACAAAGATTTCATAGCCTTTGCTGTTCTTCTTGCCGCCTTCAATCTTGTTGAGCAGGGTGTGCTCATTGGCCTGCTGGCTATAAACTTCCATGTGGAACGGACGTGCGATATTGGCGTAGTTACGCGACAGTTCAGTGATTGCAATATCAGCATATTTTGCGACTTGGTCGGTGAACTTAAATTCGCCACTAATGAGTTCTTGCTTGGTTTTTTCAATTTCATCACCAGGCAGAGCGGTAAACTGAATGGAGAACACATCACCCGGCAAACGTTGAACGATACTTTTATCGTTGAAGAAGTTTAATGCCTCGTCAACAACGGCTTCGGTCTCGGTTCCGCAGAAGAGGTTCTTGATGTTCTCTTCGGTAGGAGTGACGGTGTCCTTGTGGGCGATATTGTTCAACGCATTCAGCAGCAGGATTCCTTTGAAAACCTTAGTGTAGTGCTCTCCCTCATGCTCGACCTTCAGGTGGTAGGAATTGTATTTCTCGGTGACAGCACCAAACTTGCCAGAATCCTCATTAAAAGCCTCGCGAACATAGTCCCACAGGTAATCGGCGGTGATGGTGGCATAGTTGCTGAACATCATCTCGTCGTTAAAGAAATCCCTCACGGCGTCACATGCCAGAAACTCAAAAACGCTACGGCTTGAGGAACCTGCCTCGCGAGCATAGTGAGTAGCGAGGTCGGCTGTTGCTGGATGCAGAGGATAAAGCTTCTTCATGTCTTTCTTGGTTTCCTCTGGCTGATTGGACATGCTGGAGTAGATATCAAGCAATTCAGTATGATGGTCGTAGAATTCATTTACAAGATTATTGTGTGCGGCTTCATCCAGTACGATAAACTTGCGCGACATGATCTTGAAAGCCGACACCGTCTCCATGTTATAGGTGAAGTAATGATAGCGACCAATGGTCTGATTGCGTTTTTGCTCATTCAAGGCATTGAGTGCCGATGGGTGGGAAATGAGCAGGAAATAGCTGTCGTGTTCAGGTGACATGAGCGTATCACAGATTTCTTGTAGTCGCTCCAGTAGTTTCACCCCGATAGCAGGTGTTGTAGCAATCTCAGTAAACTCGTCCCAAACGATAAGCAGACCATTATATATGCCACCTTCACGCAGCTTATTTTGCACCTCGATAATCCAGTTGCACAGGTTCTTGCTGTCCATCCGCACGTCAAGTTGGTTTTCACGCAATGCAACATTTACCCTGTCCAACACACCATAATCACATGCTTTTAGATCTGCTGCAAGTTTATCTACATTGGGAGCAAGTGATGCAAGTTGCGGGCTGCGCTCAATAAGCATCGACCAAAAATCAGGATTCTTTGATATGTGTTCAACATAAGTATCAAAGTCAGTCTTGACGTTGATATTGATTCCGGCAGCTTCAAGGGCTGATTTAATCTCTCGTTGAAGTTGCAATGAAAGGTCATCTTCATGAGTGATGCTCTGTTGGCCGTACAAGCTCACAGGGAACAAGCGTTTGCAGTCTCGCATGGCCAATAAGTTCGAACGTAGCATGGCAAACTTGGGGTCACTGTATTCCAGATCCACATATCTCATGATGTCCTCTACGGCATCGCAAAGTAAATGCTTGATCACGGCGCCGGCATGTGACTTTCCAGAGCCGTAAGTTCCAGCCATCCAGATTGACTTGTGATTATCGAGGTCATTATTGAAAACAGCCTTGACAACTTTGTCGAGTAAGCTGTTAAACTGGTCGTTCGCAATGAATGTTTCCCAGTCACCTGGTTTCTCCTCACGTATGTTATAGACGGTACGCGATTTGCTGAGCGTGATGATATCGTTATATTTTGTTGCCATTGTATTATTCGGTTTTCTTTCGGATAAAGAAGTTAATAATCAGTTCCTTAAATTCCTCCCGTACAGAAGCATCTTGAAGCAGTTCCCAAAAAGCTTCATCAAAAAATGCGTATTCTGCATTATCATTTAGGTACTTCGCTGAAGGCGAGTGGGCGTGTGGTGAGGGATTAAAAGGCTTGCCACTCCACTTAATGTCATAATATGAATCCTTTGATAAATGATAAAAAGGCAGTATAAATGGTGATGGATTATACTGAGGTTCATACTGTTGACATGCAGATAGATATAGTCCTTTCAATATCTCATCAGAATGAAAAAACCTATTATTAAGAAGATGTTTATTTTCAATAGCTTGAATAATCGAAAGAACAAATAACGGTTTTGCATTCACGATTCGTCCTCGTGAATTACCACATCGTGTTTTAGAAACTTCTGCTAAATAATATTTCTTCTGGAATGAGTCCATTAGTCATCTACTAACGATTGTAGTATCTCAATTGGATTCTTGTCTTCTCGGTTAATTGTAATTGAGTCTAATCCCATATTCAGCTCAGCAACAATGACGCGATTATTGTCGGAGTTTAACTGTCTAAGAATCTCAATAAAAGTGTCTTTTGATGTGCAGAATTCTTTATTCAAGCCTCCGGTGGCATCCGATTTATATAGATCGAACACTCGCATTGTTGTGATCTTTCTGGTTGTTGCGTATTTATAGAGAGAATAAGCAACAGCTTCTTTACTAATCTCGTTATATTCGCCCCTTGAGAATGAATCTTTATCTATCTCGATGTATTGTGACATCATATATCCGATAGGCGACTCACGAAGCGTCCTCCTCAATTGGTAAACCGCATTGTGGATAGTTTTCTCTTTGTAACTTGGATACTGGTCTCTGATCATTTCTTCAAGGCTTTTTTGAGTGTTGGCCAAAGACGTATTTATGTTCTGAGAGTACCAATTGACTATAAACGAGTTGTAGCAGAGGTTAATCCAAACGATTTCCCATGCGAGGTTGGGATAATTTGCAGATACATTAGGGTTTGCTAATACTTTGCCCAACTCTGTAATTTGGTTTTTCTCATCAATGATTTCTGCATCACGAAGCCAGGCCTTTAATGAAGGAATCTGGTAATTTTCATTCAATCCATGATTCCCTGACCAATAGTCATCACCATCAATGAGATAAGCACTAAGCCATTCTTCTTTTAGTCCGAAATTCTTGTATCGGTCAATGTTAGCTACTTTATTCGTCATAGAGTTTCCAGAGGTTATGTGTAATGAATTAGCAGCGATGCATCCTTTCTCGTGGAATTCGAGGCATCGGTGGCAATGAATACACTTATCTTTATTTATTTTTACTTCGGGATAAACGCTCAATGCCCCAGTTGGACATTCAACTTCACAAGTTTCACAATGGATGCAATACGTTGATTTATATAGAACCCTTTTAATGAGCCCAGCAACAACTACATCCAGTATATTTTTCAGTTCAAATTTGAACTTGCCTTTTCCTTTATCAGTAAGTTTGAACTGATAAATATCTTTACCTATTCTTATCTCTCCATTTGTGACATTTCCAGATATGGATACAGAATAGTTGCCAACTGTTTGAAGAAATGAAAGAACAGGAATCTTTGGATTAATTATAGTTGCAACAAGATTTGGCGTAGTTTTCTCAAAATTGATAAATGAAGTCTGATCAACTAAATCACCACTTGAACGCCGTTTCCAACCACCTTGTCTGACATAATCTTTTACGTCTCTTACACCTGCTCGTTTTGCAAAATGTTCAATCTTCATTAAAAATGGATGTACGCTCTCAGTATAGTGCCTGTTAGCAAGCATCTCATTCCACTCATTGGCAAACGGGCATACAAGACAGCCAACTCGTGTCATTCCTTGGCGGTAGGCTGGATTAATGGGCAATTTATGTTTAAACAGATATAGGAAAATCTCTGCAGTATTCCAAAAGAGAATAGGACGAGCATTGATCACTGTGTCGTGTTTCACGCCTTTTCCTACGCGTTCATAACGAGAACGACGAGTGCTTTCCTCAGCTCGTACGCCATCGAAGGTGAGAACACGGGCTTGACGGCCATCTTCGGTTTTTAACATGCGATACAACGGGCCCGTTTTCATGACAGCGCAACACCAACGGTGAGTATCACTCGGTGTGCCTATCGTGTCCCAGTAGCTGAGAACTGAAGCATGGTTCCTGGCTACAGAGAATTTCAGTTGTGGGTATAATCGCTGATAATAGTCAGTGATCTCCTTGTAAAGCTCAAGTGACGGCGGCAGCTCATATCCAGTATCACTGTAAATTACCTCAAAGTTCTCGGGCGGAATGGCTCTGGTGCACAAATCCAGGACCACTTGGGAGTCTTTGCCTCCAGAGAAGCTGGCTAAAAACCTATCGATGCGGGTCGTCTGATACACCCGTTTGCCCTCAGCCTCGGCTTTCTCAAGGGGCATGACATCAAAGCTGTCACAATCCTCCTTGACAATGGCCATCTTGGTCTTGGTGCGTTTCTCGGCACGAGCCGCCAGGGCTTCATAGTCCAACTCGTTGGCTGGTGCCGCTTCGACCGTCTTCAAGGTGGAAGCATACATCAAATAGGTATCGCGTATAAACTCAATAGCTTCACTCTCGATAACGAACATCTCATCACGGTTTTGCTTGAGCATCGCCTCCACATTTACCGGTTTCAGCTTCAATCCATTCTCAAACCCTGGTGTGAAAATAATAGTAGGCGCATCATAAATGTTAGCGCCCTTCACTTCAAACACCAGGTCTCCTCGATAAAAGTATTGCTTATTGCAAGCCCACATCAACGGTTCCTGGCACTTAGGGTACTTCCAGCCATAGTCAGCGAGCTTTAGTAAGTCAAGTTCCTCAAAGAACACAGGACGCGGGGAGACGCTCAACGTTTCCTTGGTGATATGACGTTTCAGCACAACTCCGCCCGTCCTCCTGTCCCACTCTATCTTTGACATTCCTTGATGATAAGAATTGTTTCAAATTAGCGTTTCCTTTGCTCCTCAACTACCTACATGTCGGTTTCAGATGCAGGCAGATAGGCAGCAATCTGTCTCATGGCATAAAGCTACCTTTTCAACTCGGCAAATTTACATCTTTTTATTGGAAATAGTACAATTATGGAACAAATAATAACAGTTAGAATGGCAAAACCCTTGAGTTTGATAACAGGAGATTTAGTTGAAGCGTTTGCACAGTTCAATAATATTTGCGACCTTTGCATAGAAATATCCTCGCAAAGGGTACCAATGCTGTAGTAATTATGCCAAACCGATGTCTATATACTGCTTCTTTCCATGAGTTTATTGGGACAGCGCCGCTAGCAATTCTTGGGGCGTTGCACAATAATTATCATGGTGACGCTCTTACGACCACGGATGATGCTTGGATGGGAGAGATCGAATTGCTGCAGCAGGTATTGGAACCATGGAAAGATGAGAAATCGCAGATTATCTTTGAGTATGATATTCCCAGGCTGGGGAAGCGCATTGACGTTGTCCTGCTGCTGCGTGGCATCATCTTCTGCCTTGAATTCAAGGTTGGCCAGAAGGACGCATTACAGGCAGACGTTGAGCAGGTGATGGATTACGCCCTTGATCTGAAGAATTTCCATCGTTTCAGTCATGATAGGGTAATAGTACCTATCCTTATACCTACGAATTATAAAAAGGCCACAACGGTTTTTCAGCCATCGGTCTATGATGATGAGATCTATAATACATTGATTACGGGTGGCGAAAAGCTTCAGGAGTTGCTTATTAAGGTGTTGGAACACGCTGGAGCTATTACCGAGGCCGAAGTGATTGAGAATTGGGTAATCAGTCCCTATACTCCTACACCAACCATCATCGAGGCAGCTCGCACCCTCTATGAGAACCATTCGGTGGAAGAAATCACCAGGCACGAGGCTGACAAGGTTTCGACAGACACCACAATCAACTATCTCCTGCAAATCATACAGCAAAGCAAGGAGAATAAGCAGAAGAGCATATGTTTTGTGACAGGAGTTCCTGGTGCCGGCAAGACGTTGGTTGGGCTTGACGTTGCCATCAAGCAGACTTATAAAGACGGAGAGCTTGACAAGGAGAATGGGGCCGTCTATCTGTCAGGCAATGGCCCTCTGGTCGCAGTGCTGACCGAAGCACTTGCGAAGGACAACCAGATTAAATGCAGGGAGCGCGGAGAACGAAAGAATCTTTCCGATTCCCGTCGAGAGGTAAGCGAGTTTATACAGATCATCCACCGTTACCGCGACAATATGTTGGCCAAGATCAAGAATCCTGTAGAGAACGGGATCGTTGAGATTGATCCAGACAAAGCGGTAAAACAAGTGGCAACTGGCTATGGTGAAGTTGAACATGTGGCCATCTTTGACGAGGCACAGCGCAGCTGGACTCACCAACGCATCGCAAACTATCTGAAGAGAGGCGGCACCTATGGCAACAAACTCAAAGTCCCAAATTTCCCAATGTCAGAAGCCGAGTTCCTCATCTGGTCTCTTGACCAGCGTGAAGACTGGGCTGTGATTATCTGCCTGGTAGGTGGTGGTCAAGAGATAAATACAGGCGAAGCCGGTATAGCGGAGTGGATCAAGGCGCTGAACAAATCTTTCAAGCATTGGGATATCTATATCTCCGATAAATTGACCGATCCTGAATACGCCGAAGGTCAGGTGAATGAGATGCTGAAGGAGAACCCTAGGGTCACTTTTGTAGATGCGCTTCATCTTGCAGTCAGTCTTCGCTCATTCAGAGCTGAAACACTATCATCATTTGTTCATTCGTTGCTGTCATTCTCACAAGATGCAGCATCGCTCTATCAAGATGTATCGCAACGCAATTATCCTATCGTTCTCACTCGTGACATGGACAAGGCCAGGGCATGGTTGAGAAAGATGGCACGAGGCACACAGCAGACAGGCATCCTGGTAACAAAGGTAGCTGCACGTTTCAAGCCATTAGCGGTAAACATTCTTGCTCAAGGAGACGAGAACGCAGTTCACTGGTTCCTTGAGGACAAGACCGACATTCGCTCATCGAACTATCTTGAAGATGCTGCAACCGAGATCCAAGTGCAAGGTCTTGAATTGGACTATGCCTGCGTCTTATGGGATGCCGACATGCGATGCAATGACAAGCAATGGTCGTATTTCAAATTCAACGGCAAGAACAAATGGAATCCAGAGAATAACGTTGAGAACCAGAAGTATATGCTTAACGCCTACCGAGTTCTCCTGACTCGTGCCCGTCAAGGCATCGTCATCTGTGTACCCACAGGCAACAATCGCATGACTGCCGATGGTTTCCCTGAGGATTCCACACGCCTTCCCGAATACTACGACGGCACATACGAGTATCTGAAATCCCTTGGCCTAAAAGAATTGGAATAGCAATGCTATGGCTATCCCTCATTCTTGCCTTGTCTATGTCTAAATATGGGGGAATCAGTACTGTGCCCTCCAAATGCGTTTGATTTCTCTCCCCAAATAGAACTTGCGTGTGTTGGCTCTTCTAATGCCAAATCGGACCTTTCCTTCCTTCACCCAACGTGAAAGTGTATTACGGTGAATGCCAAGTAACTTGCATGTTTCCTCTGCTGAATAACGTGCAAAATCTGATACTTTAGGCTCTTCGTTTACCATTTCGTTATATCTCCTTTCTTAGTTGTTGATGTCAGTTATTATAATCTTGTGCCGACAATCCGCTCGATGTCGCTCTTGCGATAGCGGCGTTTACCTCCTATCTCAACTTTCTTGAGTACGCCACTCTTGTCCCAGCGATACAGTGTCATTTTCGACACATGTAGTAGTTTTGAGGCTTCGTCAAGAGTCATTAACACATCTGCTTTTGCGGCTGCTTCTGCCTCAAACATAGCGATAGACTTGGCCCCGAGAAGGATTTCCTCGGCAAATGCTTTCAATTCTTTGCCAGAAACCTGAAGAATGACGTCTGGATATTCTTCAATTAATGAGTGTAAACTAAAGTACTTCATAATAATTTAAATAAAAACGTGAACCGTTGCACCTAAAGTCGAGGCACTTAGGATAGCCTTATCGACGATGCAAAAGCGGTTCACGCCTATGAAGCGAGAACCACTATGCAGCCCTGTCGATAATTCAAAAAGTTCCTAAGTTTTCGACTTTAAACAGGAGCATAATGTTTCTGTATAACCCACAATGTTTTGTCACTCGAAGTGGAATGACGTGGCAAATATACACAATATCTGAGAAATACTGTGCGCCAGCCAGAAGAATTATGATGATATGAGGGTCAGTCCAAAGCGGAGACCATGTCGCGTTTCAGCTCTTGATCGACCTCACGATAGCGTGCGAAGGCAGCGCTATTAGGAGCATGACCAGTCAGCTCGCTCACAAGAGCTTGGTCTTTGAACGTCTTATAGATGATGTGAGTGAACGTCCTTCTAGCCATGTGGCTGCTTGCAATCTCGTTGATAGGACGTATCTCTTGCTCGCCAGTGAGAGAGTTGCGAATAACCACGTTTCGGGTTATTCCGGCAATGGTCATGATCTCTTTGATGGCCTCGTTGTATTTCTGGTCGCTGATGAAGGGTAGCAGCGCCTTGCGATCTTCATCGGCATAACGTTCCAGTATGGCCGTCGCCATTTTGTTGAGAGGAATTTTCAGTGTGAGAGGGTGCCCTGTGCTCGTCTTGCGAGCAATGTAATGCACCTCGCCATTGATGACGTTGGCCCGGGTCATCGTCTTCAGGTCGCTCACACGGCAGCCGATGCAGCAATGGAACAGGAAGATGTCGCGTTGCACTGCCAATGCAGGCCGACGGCTGAGATCTGTGTCGCGGAGTTGGTAAAGCTCATCATGGGTGAGCATGTAGGGAGTGCCATAGACCTCTTTGGATATTTTGAATTTGCGGAACGGGCTCTTGGTCATGAGTTCCTGATCAATTGCCCACATGACAAACGCTCTCAACTTCTTGAAATAGCCGTTGACTGTATTTTGACCGCGTTCCCCAGGCATTCGGCTTTCGGGCACCGCCTTGATGATTTTGGGGAACTCTTTAAGCAGTGTGAATTCATGCTTCATGTAATAATCCAACTCATTCAAGAGTTCAACATCGATGTTAGCGAACGTGATGCGGAATTTAGGATCCAGCACCTGCTTATACATTTCAAACCGTTGAAATATCCGATAGAACACCATGTATTGCCGATGAGTGCCTGGGGTCTGAGGCCTGTTCTCTAAAAAACGGTCAAAATACTCGAATATACTTGGTTCCTTTTTGGCTTTCGCCGTTTTGGACTGTGACGTGGGCTGCTTTTTGGAGAAAAAAGACTGTACAGCTTTAGCCAGCCACCCATCACCTATCTTATTTTGGTCGCTTTCATTTACCCGTAGGTCAATAAAGGATATGAGCTCATCAAGTTGTTTCTTCACCTCCTCGGTGTGATAGGCTTCAGGTGTTTTGGATCTCGGGACAGTGATGACGAGTCGGGTAGAGGAGCGTCCCTTGATGCTGATGTAGGACTCCTCTCTCACGTGCTTTGTGAAAACCCGTAACCCCGTTTTAGCGCGTTGAGCGGTTTTACCGAGCCTCATTCTGATAAGCAATTCAGCACGGCCGGTTTTGTCAGTTTTCTTTGATAATGAGATTTCGTATGCCATACAATATCAATGTGTTTTACGTCTTCGCTGCAAAGGTAGATAAACTTTCAATAACAACCAAGAAAATTGGACATATAATTGGACATATAGCTTGCTTTTTATTGATGTTTGAGTATATCTCATGTGGATTTTTTAGAACAAAACATTTCACTAAACATCTGATATATAGATAACTATAAATATCATTTCTTCGAATTGAATTTCTTTGTCAAAATAACAGATTACCTATTCAATTAACCCCACGGGTTCACGATATTCTTATTATAAGTGTCTGATTATCAATAAATAAATTAACGAGTGGTTGCAAAATTGACAACCATAAAAAAGACTTGCATCACGTCAAAAAGCACAACTTCCCATTTTTTGGGCTTGATTAATACTAGTTATTAAATATTTTGTATATCTTTGCAATGGCTTTATGCAATCCATCACTATGAGTGATGTGATATTCTATGGCTAAATTTTTAGTGATTGACGACGTTCGCTTTATTCTCTCGGATTCCACGAAAGAGTTTTTGTGCATGAACACCCCGCGTCGTTTTTGTTATTATTTGCCTGACTTTGGGGCGTTATAGGGCACATATGCACATTTGAACAATGAAAAAATATCCTTTTTTTGTTTGTCTATTGATGGCAATGTTTTTGTTTTCTCCGTTAAAAATCTCTGCTGGTGATTACTTGCGTGGTGACAATAATGAGGATGGTTTTGTCAGCATTGCCGACGTGACTAGTTTGATTGATTATTTGTTGTCCAATGAGTGGCCTTACAATCCATTAAAGCCAGTTGTGACTACTTTTACTGCTAATGGAGTATCGTTCAATATGATTGAAGTCGAGGGTGGAACTTTCTCAATGGATAATGAAATAAATTATATGGTAACGCTGTCAACTTTTAACATAGGTGAAACCGAGGTGACCCGCATGTTGTGGTATGCTGTCATGGGGGCAGATCCTAGTGAATTTAAGGGTGATTTGACCCGTCCTGTCGAAATGGTATCTTGGGAAGACTGCCAGACGTTCATAACCAAACTGAATAGATTAACAGGACAACATTTCCGCCTACCCACCGAAGCCGAATGGGCTTTTGCGGCACGTGGCGGTAATTTAAGCCATGGCAACCCATATGCTGGCAGTGCGTCTGTTGGGGATGTGGCATGGTATGAAGGAAATTCCGGTGCGACACAACCTGTAGCAGCCAAAGCCCCTAATGAATTGGGCATATATGATATGAGTGGCAATGTCTGGGAATGGTGTCAAGACTGGTATGGTGATTATCCAACTGGTAGTTACACAAATCCTCAAGGGCCATCTACAGGTACTGCCCGTGTATTTAAAGGTGGTAGTTGGCATAGTCCAGCTTATAATTGTACTATAGGAACGCGTAGTCACACTGCACCCGAGAATCAGGTTAATCACCGCGGTTTACGTCTTGCCCTATAGTCCTTCACACTGAAAAACAGGCATATGTGCCTGTTGAGGGTGAACATGTTTTTGGATTTCATTCCTTCAAACTCAAAAAAGTTGGAATGAAATCCAGAAACTTTATAAAACACTTTGAGGCATCGCGCCTTAGTGTGTGACCTAATGATGATGACGAGGTTGATGTCGGCAATAGTGACCTCGTTGTTGCCGTTAACGTCGCCGACCTCGTTATCGAGTGTCACCAGGCGAGCGTCGGCATAGGCTGCAGAGGCACCATTAGGCTCGCCAGCAGTAAGACAAAGGATTGAAAAGTTTTCTTCAAGTTTCTTGTATTAATTTGGTTAATTATGATTTAACTCAGCTACAAAGTTAGCGATTTATAATAAAAACACAAAATTTCCACAGATCGATAGGACCGAAAGAAGGCGAGACTGGCACCGAAGTGGTGTCAGCCTCGTTAGTTTCTTTCCCTGCCTCGGTGCTGGTCAGCATGGTGTCCCCGACAGGGTTATAATGTCTAAGGGAGGGGGTAGTCGTCGTCTTGTCCGGCGGCCTTGGCGATGCGCTTGCGCTCGAGTTCGTCAAGGACGATCTTGCGCATGCGGATGTGGTTGGGCGTGATCTCGACATATTCGTCGGCCTTGATGTATTCCAGAGCCTCCTCGAGGCTGAAGACGATGGGGGGCACGATCTTCACCTTGTCATCGGCACCGCTGGCGCGCATGTTGGTGAGCTTCTTGGACTTGGTCACGTTGATGACGAGGTCTTTCTCCTTGGTGTGCTCGCCGACGACCTGTCCGCCATAGACATCCTCCTGAGGGAAGATGAAGAAGCGTCCGCGGTCTTGCAACTTGTCGATGGCGTAGGCATAGGCCGTGCCGCCTTCCATGGCGACGAGTGAGCCGTTGGTGCGGCGTGCGATCTCACCCTTCCAGGGCTCATAGTCGAGGAAGCGGTGTGACATGATAGCCTCGCCGGCGCTAGCGGTGAGCACGTTGGTGCGCAGGCCGATGATGCCGCGTGACGGAATCTTGAATTCCAGGTGGATGCGGTCGTTCTGTGTATCCATCATGGTCATCTCGCCCTTGCGACGGGTGACCATGTCGATCATCTTGCTGGAGTATTCCTCGGGCACATTGATGCTGAGTTCCTCGATGGGCTCGCACTTCACGCCGTCAATCTCCTTGATGATGACCTGGGGCTGTCCCACTTGCAACTCGTAACCCTCGCGGCGCATCTCCTCGATGAGCACCGACAGGTGCAGCACGCCACGGCCATAGACGTTCCAAGCGTCCTCGCCCTCGGTGCGCTCGACGCGCAGGGCAAGGTTCTTGTCCAGCTCGCGCTGGAGTCGTTCCCAGATGTGGCGCGAGGTGACGAACTTGCCGTCCCTGCCGAAGAAAGGCGAGTCGTTGATGCAGAAACGCATCGACATGGTGGGCTCGTCGATAGCGATGCGGGGCAGAGGCTCGGGGTTGGCGGGCAGGGTGACGGTGTCGCCGATCTCAAAGCCCTCGAGGCCGATGATGGCGCAGATGTCGCCGCTGCTCACGCTCTGAGCGTGTTGCTGACCCATGCCCTCAAATGTGCGTAGCTCCTTGATTTTTTGTTTCACCACGCTGCCGTCGCGCTTGCACAGGGCGACCTCCATGCCGTCGGTGAGTGTGCCGCGGTGCACGCGTCCCACAGCGATACGTCCCACATAGCTGCTGTAGTCCAGCGAGGTGATGAGCATCTGCGGGTCACCCTCGATCATCTCGGGGGCGGGGATGTGCTCGATGATGGCGTCAAGCACTGCGGTGATGTTGTCGGTGGGTTGGGTCCAGTCCTCACTCATCCATCCCTCCTTGGCCGAGCCAAAGATGGTGGGGAAGTCGAGCTGGTCCTCGTTGGCGTCGAGGTTGCACATCAGGTCAAAGACCATCTCCTGTACTTCGTCGGGGCGGCAGTTGGGCTTGTCCACCTTATTGATGACCACGATGGGCTTGAGGCCGAGTTGCAAGGCCTTTTGCAGCACAAAACGGGTCTGTGGCATGGGACCTTCAAAGGCGTCCACCAGCAGCAGGCAACCGTCCGCCATGTTGAGCACACGCTCCACCTCACCGCCGAAGTCGCTATGCCCCGGGGTGTCGATGATGTTGATTTTGTGCTCTTTATAGGAGATAGACACGTTCTTGGACAGGATGGTAATGCCGCGCTCGCGTTCCAGATCATTGCTGTCCAGGATTTGTGAGCCCATGTTTTGGTTGTCGCGGAACAGGTTTCCTGCCGCTAACATCTTGTCTACCAGAGTTGTTTTGCCATGATCGACGTGTGCGATGATGGCCACATTGCGGATGTTCTGCATAATGCCTTCTTTAATTTTGGCTGCAAAGTTACTACTTTTTCATCAATCTTGGGTAGCTTTCAACAAAGTTTATATTTAATTATGCGGGGAATAATGGCGTGAAGGCCTCTAGTGGCGTTATGGACGATGAAGACTTTAAGGCGAATATTGCCAATAGGGGCCAGTGAGAGTTATGGCGAAGTGAAAAATATGGACGATTTTCTTGTTTTTATTCTGAATAATGGTTATATTTGAGGCGGATAATGTATTAATAACTAATTATTATGAAATCTAAACAGAAATATCGGTATTGGTTGCCGATCATGGCATTTTGGGTGATGTGGATGCCAGGCAAGGCCATGGAGGCCGATTTGCCGCTTGCCGAGGGGGAAACGTTTGAATTCTCCTTCTATGGCGAGACGCTCAATGCCGCCAGCCTCAAAACGGTTCAAGTGAAATCGGTGCAAAATGATGATGTCGCCGAGGCATGGCACAATTACAAGAAAAGTGACATTGCCCCTGTGCTGATGTCGTTGCGTGGATTGTCCGAGGAGTTGGGATTAAACGACTGGTTTGTGTTTGAGCTGGTCAGGAGTTATGCTGATGAATTGCTGGGCCATTCCGGCCCGATGGACAGCGTGCTGCTAGAGCATTATCTGCTCACTAACATGGGCTATGACGTGCGCTTAGCCCGCACCGAGCGCCAACTGGTGCTGTTGTTGCCCATAGAGCAGGAGGTGTATGAGCGCTGCTATGTGAAGATTGGCAATAAGGACTATTATCTGTTCTATGATGACCTGGACTCCAACGAGGACGAGGTGTCGGTCCTTTATCCCTGTGACCCTTCCAAAAACGATATAGGCAAGGGGCAGTCCATCAGCCTGTTGTTTGAAGGCTCGCCCTTGAAAATCCGCTCGGGCAAAGAAAAAGCCTGTGAACTGGATGATGGCAGGATACGAGTCGCATGTTCGGTCGATGAGGGCGTCATGAAGATGTTGCAAAACTATCCGCTCATGGACCTCGAGTGCTATGTCACGTCGGTCGTGCTGCCCCAGTTTCAAGACAGCCTGCTGAGGCAGATGAGGCCCCAAATCGAGGGCATGACGCAATATGAGGCGGCCAACGCGCTGTTGCATTTTGTTCAACATGTGTTCGCCTATGAGACTGACCAGGATTACCATGGGCGCGAGAAGATTTATTTCATTGAAGAGAACTTCTACTATGACTATAACGATTGTGAGGACCGCTCAATCCTGTTTGCTTTTCTCGTACGTTCGCTATTAGACCTTGACGTCCAGCTTGTTGTGTTTCCCAATCATGAATGCACAGCGGTTCATTTCACCGACTGCCTCGCTTATGGCAACGGTTATTACTATGGGGGGAAGTTTTATGTCATCTGCGACCCCTCCTATGTAGGCGCGAGAATCGGCAAATGTATGCCAAAATACCGTGCTTTGGAACCCCGGATATTTTATGTGAAAAAGTCGACACCCAAGGGCGATGATTGCTCACCCTTAAAGCCTAGGCTTGACAAGCGGGTGGTGGCCTATAATGGGGCGTAATGTCGAATTGGGAAAAATAGCCTGGGACGTACTGCTAGTATAGGAAAAATGGTGTATCTTTGTCATGAATAACATGACGGAATTATGGGTAATGAGAATAAGGCGTTTCTGCCCCAGGATGGCCGCTGCGATGACTTGATCGTGTACAAGAAGTCGGAGTGCATCTGATGGGGTGCAATGGGGTTCTCATCACTCCTCATGATTTCCCATCACCCCAACTACTAGAGAAAAACTTTTTAAATTAACAATATATTATAATGAAGAAAATTGCTTTAGTGACAGGTGCGACAAGCGGCATTGGCGAGGCTTGCGCGCGCAAATTTGCCGAGAACGGATACAATGTGATTATCACTGGCCGCAGGGCCGATGTGCTGGATAAACTTGCTGTTGAGCTTCGTGGAGCGGGCGCCGAGGTGCTGGCGCTGGCGTTTGACGTGCGCGACCGTGAGGCTGCGGCAGCGGCTATCAAGGGCCTGCCCGCCGAGTGGCAGGAGATCGATGTGCTGGTCAACAATGCAGGCGGCGCATGGGGCTTGGAACCCGAGTACGCGGGCAACTACGATGACTGGGACACGATGATCGACACCAACATCAAGGGCCTGCTGACGATGACACGCCTCATCGTGCCCGGCATGGTGGAGCGCGACCGCGGCCATGTGGTGAACATCGGCAGCGTGGCTGGCGATGCCGCCTATGCTGGCGGTAACGTTTATTGTGCTACCAAGTCGGCCGTGAAGGCCTTGAGCGACGGCCTGCGCATCGACGTGGCCCACACGGGCGTGCGCGTGACCAACATCAAACCCGGTTTGGTCGAGACCAATTTCTCGGTGACCCGTTTCCATGGTGACAAGGAGCGTGCCGCTGGTGTTTATAAAGGCATCAAGCCGCTTACAGGCAAAGACATCGCCGAGAGCGTATATTATGCCGTGAGCGCTCCAGCCCACGTGCAGGTGGCCGAAATCCTCATCCTAGCCACTCACCAGGCCAGCGGCAGCGTCATCCATAGGGAATAGTGAAGAGTGAATAGTTAACAGATATCAGAGTATATTAAAATAGTTGTCGAGGTTGTACCCCGGCAACTATTCTTTATCATGTAGTATATCAACTATTAACTATTAACTAGTCCTTCTTAAAGGCTTTGACAACCTTGCCGATGTAGAAGGAGTGGTAGCCGGCTGTGAAGCCGTCGTAGAAGTCACGGGGCACCTCGTCCTTGAACTTGGCGGGGTCGAAGGTGCCCGAGTACATCTTCTTGCACTCGATGACGCACTCGGCCTCTTCATAGTAGGGGGTGCCGTTCTCGGTGTAGGCTACGTGCAGACCCAGAGCGGCGGCCTTGTCGCCGTCATGCCCGCTCTTGGTGCCCATGTAACGCAACACGTTCTGGTCCTTAAAGGTCATGATGGTGAAATAGTCACAACGCTCCATGAACTCGTGGGTGTAGCGGGCCTGGGCAACATATACAGTCACCGTGTTGGTCTTGTGACCCCACAGGGTGCCCAGCGCTCCCCATCCGATGGTCATCGCGTTGCTGCCAGTGCGGTCACCGGCACAAACTAGCAGTCCGCCGGGTTGGGTAAAGTAGTTGAACGGATTGAGCAGGAAGTCCTCGTTGACGTTAAACTCGCGGAATTGAGGCGCGGGTTCATCCATTGCGGGTTTGGCACCGCCAAAGGTGTTGTAGCTGATGTTGTTCTCGTCCCACTTGTCCTTGGGCGCCTGAGGCTTCTCGGGATAGCCGATGACGATGGTGCAGAAGGGGACGATGTGGTCGGGCAGGTTGAGCACGGCCGCAACTTTCTCGACGCGCTCGGTAACGGGGTAGGTGCCAGTCCAGACTGCACCCAGACCCATACCCTGAGCGGCAATGAGGATATTTTCGGTGGCTGCGGCGACATCCTGTATCCAATAGTCGGGGACACGCGTCAGCGCTTTGGTCTTGTCACCACACGCGACGATGGCCAGTGGGGCACGTGCCGCCATACCGGCGTTGGGGTTGGCTTGGGCCAGGCCTTGAAGCACTTGCTTGTCGGTAACGACGATGAAGTGCCACGGCCGCTTGTCGACTGCCGACGGCGCCGCCATGCCAGCTCGTAGCAGTTTCTCGATTTTGTCTTGCTCCACAGGGCGGTCCTGATAGGAGCGTATGCTGGTGCGAGCCAGGATGTTGTCAAGAACGATTTCTTCCATTCCGATTGCGTTTTGTCTTTGGTTTTGAGCCGAAGCCTGCTGCAGTCCACTCGCAAGGATGAACGCCAGCAACAGGACAACGGCTGATAAATGTTGGAATCTCATAACTGCTCTGTGATTTAAATGAATAAGACTTAGCGTCTCTGCGCCTTTGCGTGATTATTCTTGCGTCGTGATGTTCGGGTCCTCCAGGCCATAGTGGCGCTTGCGGTCCATCCACAACAGCAAGGCTGCCGTGATGATGGCACCGAGGCCGATGATGGCAAAGATGATGAGCGAGTGGGTGTAGTCCACCTGCTCGCCCACGGTGTCACGCTCGAGCACCTTGCCGATGAGCACGGGGATGAGCATGAGGCCGATGTTCTGGATGTAATAGATGATTGAGTAGGAGGTGCCCAACTGCTTCATGGGCACAATCTTGGGCACGGCGGGCCACAGGGCGGCGGGCAGCAGCGAGAAGGCGATGCCCAGCACGCACATGAGGGTTACAGCTAGACCGCTCGAGTTGCCCGGCATTGCGAACACGATGAGCACCAGGGTCAACATGACGCTACCGACGACCATCATCGTGGCACCACGACCTTTCTTGTCACACCATGCGCCAAAGAGGGGCGTGAGCACGATTGACGTGAACGGCAGGATAGCGGGAATGAGGCCGGCCAGCTCGGCATTGACGCCATACTTGGAGATCATCAGCTTGGTGGCGAAGTCCAGAAAGGGGTATAGTGCCGAGTAGTAGAACAGGCACAGCAGCGTAATGAGCCAAAAGCCCGGATTCTTGATGGTGAGCAGCATGTCGGCGAAGTGGAATTTCTCGTCGTCTTGGACTGCAAGATTCTGCTCTTCTTGGGGCGACGCAAGATTTTGCGTCTCAACATCCAGGCGACGGTCCATTGTGCAGTAGTAGAGGTAGGCGATAAGGCCCACACCCACGCAGAAGACGCCGATGAGGATGGGGCGAGGCAGGCCCCACTTCAAGGCAATGATGGGGCTGAATCCCAGCGCCAGTGCGGTGCCTAATCGTGCCATGGCCACCTGCAAACCCATGGCCAGTGCCATCTCCTTGCCCGAGAACCAGCGCACCACGACTTTGGATACTGTGATGCCGCACATCTCATAGCCGATGCCAAAGAAGGCGAATCCCAGTGCGGCAAGGGCGACCTGGCGCTTAATGGTTCCTAGCCCGATGACGGTCATGACCGGGTCAGGCGAGGTGAGCGTGATGGCGCCATAGACAGCCGCCGAACCGGCGAGCATGAGTACACACGAGAGGACGCCCGTGAAGCGTACACCCATCTTGTCGAGGATGATACCGCCCACAAAGAGCATCAGCAGGAACACGTTGAAGAAGCCGCGCGATCCGGCAAAGATGCCAAACTCGCCGCTCGTCCACCCCATGCCACCGTCACCAACTGCTTTCTCGAGCATAAACTGCAGCGGGGACATCTCCTTGGCGACAATATAGCCTGCCATCATGGTGAAGGATACAATGGCCAGCACCGTCCATCGTGCCCAGCCTTTAGTCGCGATTGTTTCTCGCACTTTTTCTCTCATGTGAATTGTATTGAATCTGTAGAGGTTGTGTCGTAATTTATCGTCGCAATGTTTAACCGTGCTACGCACGGGAAATTAATACAAAATTTGTTTTAATTTCCCGCTCGTTAGAGCGGTTCTTTTTTCGGTCGAACAATTATAACACAGTCTCAAGTTTCTCTGAATTGTAAGTAATAGGGACCTTAAAGTCTTTAATGTCCTTAAGGTCCCTAAAGTCCTTATTAATCTCTAACAGCTGATTAAGCCTCAGGCTTGATGTTGGGCTCCTCGAGGCCGAGGTGCTTCTGGCGGTCAACCACCTTGAGGTAGAGACCGAAGAGCAGAGCGGCGATACCCAGGCAAGCCAGCATCACGAGCGGCCAGGTGTAATTGTACTGGGTCGGGTCGGTGATTCCAGGATTGGTTCTGTCAAGCACCTTGCCGATGGCCATCGGGAAGAGCCACAAACCGATGTTCTGAATCCAGAAAATCAGGGCGTAAGCGCTACCGATAATCTTGGCATCCACCAGTTTGGGTACGCTGGGCCACAGAGCGGCGGGAACCAGCGAGAATGAAGCACCCAGCACCAGGATAGTCAGATAAGCCACGATGAAACCAGCTGCCGTGCTACCCTTGAACATGGGCAGGATGAAGGCGAAAGTCAAGTGGCAGGCAATGAGCAGCAGCGAGCCCAGCACGAGCATCGAGGCGGCCTTACCCTTGTGGTCAACGTAGTTACCCAGGATGGGGGTGATACCCACAGCCAGCAAGGGGAATACGGCAAAGACACTCTCAGCACTCTGGCGCATATAACCCATGTAGCAGTAGCAAATCAGTGCAGCAATCGAAACGATGAGTAGGCCATACTTGGCGCCCTTGTTCTTCATGAAGTTGCTCATGAAGGCGGTGGCGGCTACGACGAGCATGATGATATACTGATAGATGGTCAGACTCTCGCTGGCCCAGAACGAGTTGGGGTCAACCTCGGTGAACGTGAGGTTGCACTGCAGCATGTTCACGGCATACTTCTGGAAGGGGAAGATGGCGCTGTAATAGAGCACGCACAGCATCGAGACAATCCAGAAACCCTTGTTGGTCAAAATCTTGCCGATGTCACTCACCTTGAACGGGTCGTCCTTCTCCTCAGCCTCGCCAGTCTGCTTGTCAAGCTTGCTGTCCATGAAGAAGTAAACGATGAACATGATCAAGGCGATGCACATCAGGACAACACCGAAGGCAACGGCGCGGCTAACGCTGATGTTGCCGCCCAACTTGGCAAAGTAGGGCGAGAAGATCATACAGGTGGCTACACCCAGGCGGGCAAGAGCCATCTCGCTACCCATAGCCAAAGCCATCTCGCGGCCCTTGAACCACTTAACGATACCACGGCTCACGGTGATACCGGCCATCTCGACACCACAACCAAAGATCATGAAACCGAGGGCGGCTACCTTGGCGCTAGCAGGCATACTGGCGGTAAAGGGAGCGATATCCAGTTCCTCAAAACCAGGGATGTAGTTCAGGTTATTGGTGAACCACTGCTCCAGTCCGGTGCCGATAAAGGCATCGGATACGGCATACCACTTGATGCAGGCACCAATGAGCATCACGACGCCCGCGAGCAGCGCGGTGAAGCGCACACCCATCTTGTCGAGGATGATACCTGCGAAAATCAGGAAGAATACAAACACGTTGAGGAATACCTCAGCGCCTTCCTCGGTGCCGAAAGCCGATGAGCTCCAGCCGCGGGTTGACTCCATCAAGTCCTTGATGGGCGACAGGATGTCCATGAAGATGTAGCTGCAGAACATGCCCAATGCGAGCAACAACAGCGCCGTCCAGCGCATTCCTGCAGAATCTCTTAAAGTCTGAATTTTTTCTGACATAAAATGTTGTTTTTAAAAATGTTTGTTATATGGTTTTTAATTAATGGTTCTTTTTTATTAGGCTTTAGCTCCTAATGCCTAACTCCTAACTGATTATGCGATTCCCAGCGACTGGCAGATGCGGTCGATCTTCTTGTCGGCCCATTCGTTCTTGGCGTCGTAGTTCTCCTTCTTGTCGAGGGTGTCATGCACCTCGATGTAGAACTTGATCTTGGGCTCGGTGCCTGAGGGACGGATAGATACCTTGGTGCCGTCCTCGGTGAAGTACTGCAGCACGTTGCTGGTCACGGGCATGTCGAGTTTGGTGACCTCGCCGGTGCGCGTGTCGCGCTGCTCGAGCTTCTGGAAGTCCTTGATGATCACTACGGGTGAGCCGTCGATTTCCTTCTGCGGGTTCTCGCGGAAGTTGACCATCATCTGGGCAATCTCGTCGGCACCGCTCTTGCCAGGACGCACGACACTGATGCCGCGCTCCTTGCTGTAGCCGTAGTTGATGTAGAGGTCGATGAACAGGTCGTTCAGGGTCATGCCCTTGTCCTTAGCCCATGCGGCGATCTCGCACATCAAGGGGATAGACGAAACAGAGTCCTTGTCGCGGGCGAAGGTCTCGGGAAGGAAGCCGTAGCTCTCCTCGCCACCACCCAGGTAGCGTCCCTTGCCTTCCATCTCGCGCATCACGGTAGCGATCCACTTGAAGCCGGTGAAGCAGTCAAACATCTTGATACCCTCCTTGCGGGCAATCTTGGCGATGGTCTCGCTGGTCACGATGGTCTTGACGATGTACTCGTTACCAGTCAAGCGTCCCAACTCGCGGTTGCGCACCATCAGGTAGTAGAGGAAGATGATTTGGATCTGGTTACCGTTCACGAGCTCATATTTGCCCTTGGTGTTCTTGATAACCAGGCCGATGCGGTCGGCATCGGGGTCGCTGGCAAGCACGACGTCGGCATCCACTTCCTCGGCCTTCTTGATAGCCAGGGCCATGGCGCTGGGCGTCTCGGGATTGGGTGACTCGACGGTGGGGAAGTCGCCGCTCATCACGTCCTGCTCGGGCACGTGGATGATGTTGTCAAATCCCCAACGCTCAATCGAGCGGGGCACCATGTAGCGGCCCACGCCGTGGATGGGGGTATAGACAATCTTCATGTCGTGATATTTCTTGTTGACCTCGGGGCTGAGCGACAAGGTGTAGATGTCCTCGATGTAGGGGCCATCGACGTCCTCACCGATGATCTGGATCAGGTCGGGATTGCCGTTGAACTTGATGTCGCGCACGTCCTCGATGGCATTCACGTGCTTGATGATGTTCACGTCGTGGGGAGCAACCACCTGGGCACCGTCGTCCCAATAGGCCTTGTAGCCGTTATAGATCTTGGGGTTGTGGGAAGCCGTGATGTTCACACCGCTCTGGCAACCCAGGCGACGGATGGCGTAGCTGACTTCGGGAGTGGGGCGGGGACCCTCAAACAAGTAAACCTTGATGCCGTTGGCGCTGAAGATGTTAGCGACGGTCTCGGCAAATAGACGGCTGTTGTTGCGCACGTCGTGGCCCACGACAACCGAAATCTGGGGCAGGTCCTTGAACGCCTCTTTCAAGTAGTTGGCAAGACCCTGAGTGGCGCTGCCCACGGTGTAGATATTCATGCGGTTGCAGCCTGCACCCATGATGCCGCGCAAACCACCGGTACCAAACTCAAGAATCTTGTAGAATGATTCCACAAGTTCGGTCTTGTCCTCATTGTCAAGCAAGGCCTGCACCTCGGCGCGCGTTTGCTCATCATAACTCTCGCTGAGCCAAGTCTTGGCCTTAGCGGTCACTTCCTGTAATAGTTTCTCGTCAAACATAACTTGATAAGGTTTTTATTGGTTATTATTCTTTGGTTTTTTCTCTTCAAACTGCCAAAGTTACAGCAAAATCCCCAATCACCCAAATTTATTTTGACTTTTAGTCAAATATTCGCCTTGGGCAATAGGCAAAAAGGCCGACAAAAACATCTTTTGCGGGCTACTACTTGCGAATTGGTCCAATTAGTCGAATTAGACCAATGAGTCCATTTGGCCCCATTCAACTAAATGTTAGTGCCTGAAGGGGTCGGGGATGGAGACTGGGCTGTTAGGGTTGAAGCCGGGCTGGCTGGAGACGGGGTTGGGGATGTTGACGGGGCGGTAGCGCGGGTCGTCCCAGTCGCGCTTAGACTTGCCGCTGCCAATCATGTAGTCCAGCACTTGGTAAATCAGTGGGCCCGCGTCTAAGGAAATGGGTGCACCGAAGAGGTTGAACGTGGGTTGCACGACAGGCAGGGTGCGCCACTGGCCAGTGTAGGGGTCATAGATGCGGCGTGCTCCCACGTCGAGCGAAAAATTGTCGCTGGCGCGCCAGCCCAGGGTGCCGCCATAGGACGAACTGCCCAAGAACGGCATCGCTGCCACCGAGTGGAACTGCTGGTTGACGTAGTACTGGCCAAAGGCGTTGAGCGACAGGCGGTCGTTGAGACGGAACGAGGCGTTGCCGAACACGCCATAGTCATTCCAGGCGCTGCGGTCAAAGTGGTACTTGCTGCCCGTCACGCCCGCCGTGACCTGGAGGCGGTCGCCCATAGGCATGGTGAAAGCCACGCTGGCACTCGCCATGTTACCCATGCCCGGATAGGTGGTGTGGGAGCCCGCGCCCGTGAGGTAACCGTGCCCCACGCGGGTGATAATTCCGCTGGAGGCCCAGTCGCGGCTGTAAGGGCTGACGTCGAATCTGAAGCGGGGCAGGGCGGGTTGGCTCATGCGCCAGTCCTCGTGATAGATGGCGAGTGAGTCATCCAAGGGGTTGTTGTGGTCAAGTTGCAGGTCGGCTGTCTTAGGCAGGTTGGCCTTAAATGAGGGCTTGATGTTTGTTGCTGGGAAGACAACCGATGGCAACTCAGGTTGAGTGAACTGCGGGCTGATTTTAGACTGGTCAAACTGTAACTTGAGGGTCTGGTTCTCCTGGGCCGCCCCGACGAGGGCGACCATTGTCACCAATATGACCACAAGTCGCTTCATGGCTGCAAAAATAGCCGTTAGCCATGAATCGGGCAAGCGTGAAAGGTTAAATAGTCTTATCGGTTATCGATTATCTTGCCCAGGCATGTTCTCCCATGCGTTTCGCAGTGCGGTGACGATGTCCTCATAATCCTGTTGGGTGAACGGCTCATCGCTGCTCGACATGATGGTGAAGGTGATGCCGCTGTAGGTGCGGTTTGCGCCTGTGTCCTTCAGGCCGTTGCGCAGGTAGAAGCCGTGGCGCCTCCTGCGCTGCTCAGGATTGGGCGCATCGGGTTGCCAGGGCGACTCGATGTCGACGACGAAGGGTCGCTGGCTGCTGTACTTGTCGAGCGTTAACGTGAAGATGGCCTGTCCGTAGCCTTTACCTCTCAACTCTTCTCGCACGGCAAAGTACCAGCCCCAGTTATATTTGGGCAGTCTTAATACAATCATAAAACCCACCAATCCGTCACCCTCATAGTAGGCTGTATAGTCGATATCCATGATATCGAGCAAGTGAATCAATTCATTGTATGGGATCTGCTCCTCGGCAGGAAAGGCCGTTTGATATAACTCCCGCAATGCCCTGTCATCGGCATTCCCACTATGGATTTCAACTGACCTCAACATGTCGTTCATTTTTTTACCTTCTCCAGTTCCTCAGATGCCTGCTCCCAGTTGGCCATGACCTCTTCGAGCTCGCGGTTGATCTTGGAGTGGGTGTAGTAGATGTCCAAGTCCTCACTGGAGGCCGAGGATAGCTTGTCCTCGATGTCGGCGAGCTGTTGCTCGAGTTCGGCGATTTTGGCTTCGAGCGTCTTGACCTTTTTCTCGGCTTGGCGGATAAGTCGCTCACGCTCCTTTTGCCGCTGGTAATCTGCTTTGCCCTGGCTGACTGGAGACGCAAGATTTTGCGTCTCTACATCTGCGGCTGAGTCAGGAGAATTCTTTACCTCAAGTTGTTGCAGGGAGTCTAACCGCTTCTTTTGCAGGAAGTCGTAGATGCCTCCCAAATGCTCGCGCACGCGATGATCGCCAAACTCATAGACCTTGTCAACAATGCCATTGAGGAAGTCGCGGTCGTGGGAGACCACGATGACCGTGCCGTCAAAGGCCTGGATGGCCTCCTTGAGCACGTCCTTGCTGGGCATGTCCAGGTGGTTGGTGGGCTCATCGAGGATGAGCAGGTTGACTGGCTGCAGCAACAGGCGTATCATGGCTAGGCGGCTTTTCTCGCCACCACTCAGGACTTTCACTTTCTTGTCTGCTGCCTTGCCGCCAAACATGAAGGCGCCCAGAATGTCGTTGATGCGTGAGCGTATGTCACCCACGGCCACATAGTCGATGGTGTCGTGAACCGTGAGCGTCTCGTCGAGCAGTTGTGCTTGGTTTTGAGCAAAATAGCCAATCTTGACATTGTGGCCGATTTGCAGCTTGCCGTCAAACGGGATTTCGCCCATGATGCACTTGACCAGGGTGGATTTTCCCGCGCCGTTCTTGCCCACAAAGGCAACTTTCTCGCCGCGCTTGATGGTAAATGTCACGTCATGGAACACGTTGAGGGTGCCATAGTCCTTGCGCAGGTCCTCGGCGATGACGGGGTAGTCGCCACTGCGCGGGGCGGGCGGGAACTTGAGCCTCATGCGCGAGCGGTCCACCTCATCGACCTCGATGCGCTCCAGCTTGTCAAGCATCTTGATGCGGCTTTGCACCTGCACAGCCTTGGTGGCCTTGTAGCGGAATCGCTCGATGAAGTCCTCGGTGTCGTGGATGAGTTTCTGCTGGTTTTCATAGGCACGCATCTGCTGCTCCACGCGCTCCTTGCGCAGTTCGACAAACTGGCTATAGCTCACCTTGTAGTCATAGATCTTGCCGAGTGAAATCTCGATGGTGCGGTTAGTCACATTATCTATAAAAGCGCGGTCGTGAGAGACGAGCAGCAAGGCACCATTGCGGTTCTTGAGGAACGACTCGAGCCACTGGATGGACTCGATGTCGAGGTGGTTGGTAGGCTCATCGAGCAGCAGCACGTCAGGGCGTCTCAGGAGCAGTTTGGCCAGCTCGATGCGCATGCGCCATCCGCCGCTGAACTCTTGGGTAGGGCGGTCAAAGTCGCTGCGTTCAAATCCCAGTCCAGTGAGCGTTTTCTCGATTTCGGCCTCCATGTTTTCGCTCTGCATCAAGGCGCGCAGCTCGGTTTTCTGTGCCACGCGGTCGATCAGGTCATGGTATTCCTCGCTGTCATAGTCGGTGCGCTCGGCCAGTTCCTGGTTCATGCGGTCGATGGCGGCATCCATCTGGTTGAGATGCTCAAAGGCCCGTGCCGCTTCCTGCTTGACGGTGAGCGTGTCGACGAGTTTCATTTGCTGCGGCAGGTAGCCAATGGTGATGTCGGCTTGCCGCGCGACGGTGCCGCTAGTGGGCAGTTGCTCGCCAGCGATGATTTTTAACATGGTGGTCTTGCCAGCGCCGTTCTTGCCGACAAGCGCAATCTTGTCGCGCTTGTTGATGACATAGCTGATGTTTTCAAACAGCACTTGGCTGCCAAATTCCACTTTGAGTGCTTGAACCGAAATCATGGTCTAACTTGTAATTTTGGGCACAAAATTACAAAAAAACTGGATATCGTGAATACACTAGATAGCCTAGATTGGCTAGAAGAGGCTTAGGGGCTTTTGCTCGGTAGTGGAGCGGGCGTGCTTGATGTAATCGGGATTGATGTCGATGCCGATGCTGCGCAGGCCCATCTCGTAGGCGATTTTGCAGGCTGTTCCCGTGCCACAATAGGGGTCGAGCAGGACGCCGCCGCGCGGGCATGTAGCCACGATGGGCAGGCGGTAGAGTGTGTCGGGAGCCACGCGGTAATGGGCGATGCCCGACCGTTGCACGCCAATGGTCCACACATCGCTGGGAACCTGGCTCTGGTGCTTGGAGGGCTTGGTTTGCAAGCCTCGGTTTTTGTCGTCGTTACGCGTGATGAGTGTGAACGTGTGTCTCAGGGCCTCGTCGTCATAATAGAAGTCCTCGGTCTTGACCAGATGGAACATGTACTCGTGTACCTTGCGCAGGTGGTCCTGGCTACCTTGAGGCGAAGTGGTGACTCGGTTCCACACGACCTCATTGGCCAGTATCCATCGCTGCTTGTCGATCATGGGCAGGACCAGGCGCCAGGGAATGCCCAGGAAGAAACCGCTGGTGGTGTCGTCACCCACGTTGAGCCACAGTGAGCCTTGCGGCTTGAGCACGCGCCATGCCTGTTGCATGGTTTGGAGCAGTTCTTGGATGAAGTCGTCGAGCGTGGCTGCCGTGATGCTCTCAGTACCCTGGGTGCGACGGCGCCAGTAGGGTGGGGTGGTGACAATGCAGTCGATGCTCTCGTCCTCGATGTTGCGCATGACAGTAGCTGCGTCGCCCTGCACATAGTGCGGCATGGCCGAGCGGCCCAAGTGGGCGACCATGTCGCGAGGCGTAGCGATTTCAGAGTTCTCTGTACTCTCCGGGCTCTCCGAGTCCTCGTGATTAAGCATGCCGGTGAGCAGGGTCGCTGCGCGTGCGGCCATCTTGTCGTGGGCGATGTGGGAGTAGGCTTCATCGGCGAGCCATGCGGCAACCAGTTCATCGGGGTCGGTTTTAAAGATTCTTGCAAGCCTGAGCACTTGCTCCCGCTTGGGCCGTCGTTCCCCGTGCTCATAGCGGCTGTAGGCCGGCACGTCCACCCCAATGGCCTTAGCGAGGTCCTTTTGTCTCTTGCCGCTCTCGATGCGCAGTTGCTTGATTTTGTCGGAAAAAAGCATAACGATTGTCAATTTGTTAGGATATGACAAATTTAGGTGATATTCTTGAAATTAACAAGGATATCACCTAAAAAACTATACGAAATGAATCTTTTTAAATTCCCAAGACGGGATTAGAGCTTGAAACGTATGTCTTTTTTCTTCTTGCGACGGTGCTGATAGCGCCAGTGGTGCTGTACCGAGTGGTAAAGATAATAGCGGAAGGGGTGATACAGCCAATAGTGGTAGAAAAAGAATGCCAGCATAGCACCAACCCAAGCCGCATAGACATTAGTGATATCGTAGTTGTAACCATGACTGTAAATCATGAGCAAGAGCTCCATCACGAATGAGAGCACAGCAGCAACGGTTGCTAATGCGATCTCATGGTTGACCTTGCTGTGATGTGGCAGTTTTGCTTTGGCATAGTCACAAATGAAGACAAGCGCCACCACAAAGTAGAGGATAAGATGCCCTACTTGCTCGGCATAAGGGAATATCTTTAGGCCATTGATTCCAAACGGATTGCGCGCAAGGGTGAAATAGAACACCAATGCCAGCATAACAATCGTTGGAACGCCTTTAGGTATTGATAGTATGAATGATTTCATGTTTTTATTTAGGAGCCAATATTATTTGAGTGTGCAAAATTAATACTTTTTCTTGTTTTAATCATCAAATAAGTTCAAAAAAATGTTTTTCCACAAAAAAAGAACTTGTTAACAGGTTGTTTTTCTGAATTATATCCTATATTTGTAAAAGATTTGTTATGAGCGGTTTAAAACAGTTATTCCAGATGTCGAGGCGCGAGCGGCGGGGAACAATCGTTATCCTTGCTGCTATTGCTGTCTTATTGGTTGGTTCTCAGGTCTATCGTTCTTGTGTAAAGGATACTATAACTCCTATCCCAGCCACCGGAATCAATCAATTTGAGGCTGAAGCCGATAGCGCAGCATTGACCGTCGGGCGGGCAAAAAAGGATGCCAAGAAACACCACCCCAAGCGCTCCGGTTCACGCAGGAAGTCCCCCAAAAGCCCGCGGCCCGAGAAACCGGCCCGTCGCTTGGATCCTGTCCCGCAGTTTTAGAAATGGGCTGTAGATGGACGTGTTGGCACATTTTTTTTGGATGATTTATTGATGCTTTCCCGAATTATGCATACTTTTGTGCAAATTCTTAAAAACTGACAATACTATGGCAAAACGAGTAGGCTTTGCGACACGCTTGGGCGCTATCGCTGCGGCAGTGGGTTCGGCAGTAGGTTTGGGAAACATTTGGCGTTTCCCCTATGAGGCTGGAGTTAACGGCGGCGGTGCCTTTATCCTAGTGTATATCTTGTGCATTTTGGTGATGGGCATTCCAGTGATACTGAGTGAGTTCATCATCGGTCGGTCAACCCATAGCAACATGAAGTCCGCATTGATGAAGCTCTCACCAGGCAAGAAATACTACCTCTTTACTTATATATGTATTTTAGGCAGTTTCATTGTCATCGGTTTTTATAGTGTGGTGTGCGGCTGGATCATCGAGTACCTGTATCAAGCGGCGCTTGGCGGCTTGAGCGGTCACACACCCCAGGAGTATAGCGACATGTTCACCTCGCTCATCGCCAATCCGTGGGGGTGTGTGGGCTGGACCGTGCTGTTCTTGATCCTTAACTTCATGGTGATGAGTCGAGGCATCGAGAAAGGCATTGAACGCGTAGCGAGCATCATGATGCCGCTGTTGTTTGTGATCCTCATCATCTTTTGTGTGAAGTCATTGTTGCTGCCAGGAGCAGGCAAGGGGCTGAAGTTCCTGTTCTATCCTGATTTTTCTCAACTGACGATGCGCGGCGTGCTGGATGCCTTTGGCCAGGCCTTCCTGTCGCTGTCAATCGGTATCTCGTGCCTGGTGACCTACAGCTCTTACTTCAAGGACAACACGTCGCTCACCAAGGACGCGGCCACCGTTGCCATCCTTGACACGCTGGTAGCTATCCTGTCGGGTGTGATGATCTTCCCGGCGGTATTCTCGTTTGGTGTCGAGCCCACAGCTGGCCCGCGCCTGATATTTGAGGTCTTGCCAAGTATTTTCCAGCAGATGTCAGGCGGCTATGTGTGGGCATTGCTGTTCTTCCTGCTGGTGTTCTTTGCCTCGTTGACCTCGACCATATCGTTAAGCGAGATTCCCATTACCTTCCTCATTGAGGAGCATAAGCAGACGCGCCCCAAGGCCATCATGTGGACGGCCTTGTTCACCTTTATGCTGGCCACGCTGGCTGCGCTGTCCTTCAATGTGTTGGACGACATCAAGCTGTTTGGAAAGAACATCTTTGACATGATGGACTATGCAGCCAGCAACATCTTCATGCTGTTGGGCGGATTATTCACAGCGGTCTATGTGGGTTGGATTCTTGATCGCAAGGTCGTTCATGACCAGCTGACCAACGGCGGACGCCTCAAGGGGGCAGCCGAGCCCTACCTGATCTTCTGCTTGCGCTATGTGGCCCCAGTATCGATATTCTTCATCTTCCTTTATCTCACCGGCATCATCTACTGAGTTAACGTGATAGAGTACTGATCAAATCACCCAATCTGTAGAGACTGTGTCACAATTGCAATGTCGCTACATATATCGGCCTACGGCCGAGAAATTAAAACAAATTTTGTGTTAAAATTAAAACAATTAAAATTTTTATATTAATTTTTTAAATAATTTGTTTAAATTTCTCGAGCGAAGCTCGATTAATGTTTCAAGCGAAAATTATGACACACCCTCCATTAGTCCTCCTGCTGCTCTGTGGTTCAGTATTGTGGGTTGTTAACCCGCATTGTTCCAGCGGCACAGTCGTTCTGTATTAGGGATTTAATAGGCGTTGTCCTCGCCAACGATGGCATTCCAGATGGTACGGAAGATGATTTTCAGGTCAAGGAAGAAGGTCCAGTTTTCGGCATACCACACGTCATATTCCACGCGCTTTTCCATTTGCCACAGTTCCTCGGTCTGGCCCCTGTAGCCGCGCACCTGGGCCCAGCCTGTGATGCCCGGCTTGATGGTGTGCCTCAACATGTATTTGTCGATGAGTTCACTATACATCTCAGTGTGAGCGACCATGTGGGGTCGCGGTCCCACGGTGCTCATCTCGCCGCGCCACACATTATAGAATTGAGGCAGCTCGTCGATGCTCGATCGGCGTAGGAAATTACCGAACCAAGTGACCCTGGGGTCCCCCTTGGTCGCTTGCAGGGTATCGCTGTCGGCATTCACGCGCATTGTCCTGAACTTGTAGCAGTTAAATGCCTGACCACGGTAGCCGGTGCGTTTTTGCACAAAGAAGATGGGACCTGGTGACGACAACTTGATGCCTATCGCCACAGGGATGATGACCAGTGGCGAGAGAATGAGTGCCACGGTCGACACTACCAGGTCAAACGCCCTCTTGATGAGGCGATTGATGGGATTCTTGAGCGGATAGGGGTGGACCGCCAGGATGGGCACGTCGCCCACCGAGCTGAGCTCGAACTGTCGGGTCACCGTGCGTCCAAACTGGGGAACATAGTAGAAATCGACAGCGTTGTTGTCGGCGATGCGTATCATGCGTGACACGTTCTGGTTGTCCTCAAGGTCAGGGACAGCGCAGAACATCTCGTCAACCTGATGGGTCTTGATGAACTGCTCCACGTCATCAAGGGTGCCTTGATAAACGGCCGATACTGAGCGGGCCTTGGGGTTGTTGTCAAAGAAGCCCACAATGTGGTAACCATATCCCTGGTCGGCTTGCATCTCGTTGATGAGTCGCACACCCACCGTGCCGCCGCCAATGACGATAATGCGCTTGAAGTTAAATCCCTGGTTGCGGTAGAACTTGAGCACTTGGCGTGAGAGCACCCACCATGTTGCCAGCACAACAAAAAAGAGTACATAGAACAGGATGATGCGTTGCCATGGGGCGCCATAATTGCCCAGGAAGGTTGTGAGGGTAACAAAAATACCCGCGTGGGTGAGCACTAATTTTAGGGCTTCCCCAACAACTTTCTCGGCATAGAACACGCGGCGCTCGTGCACGTTGCTGTAAAAATACAGGCAGACCACCATCGCGACATTGAGCACCAGCAACACAGGGCGGGAATAGGTTAGTCCCGTTTCTATGGGGCGTCCAAAATGCCAGATGAAGACAATGAAAAAGACAAGATTGACAATCAGCAAGTCAATGATGCTGAATATCCATCTGATGAATTGTCCATATCGGCCTTTACTCTTCATTTAGGTTTATGCGATGGTTAGTCGTGGTTGAATGACACAGCGGATTGTCACTCCGCTGTGTCATGTGTTATGGCCTCTTGTGAGAAAAGTTTCCCACAGGCTGGTTTATTCGTTGTCCAGCTCCTTAATTTTCTGCTCGAGCTCGGCAATCTCTTCTTTGAGTCGATTGATGCGGCGTTCCATCTCCTGCACCAGTGAGTTGCCGCTCTTGGTGTTAGCGGTGAGGAAGCCCATGTTGTTCTCAAAGGTCTTCAACTCGTTCATGCGCTGCTCATAGGTGCGCGCGAGTCGGTCGCGCTCGCTCAGGCCACGGTCGCTGCCGGCTGACTGACGTCCGCCACGGGCTGCGCCACCACCATCCATGCGCGGGCGGGAGCCTCGCATGTTCAGGGTGTCAAACGCCTTGTCGATGAGCTCGCGGTATTGTGTGTAGATCTTGTCTTTCTCCTTGAAGGGCACGTGGCCGATCTCCTGCCAGCGGTCCATGAGGTCACGCACGCGCTGTGCTGCATCCTCAGCTGCCTCCTCGATGGTGGCTTTGAGGGTGGCGATCACCTCTTTCTTGGCCTTGAGGTTGTCGTGCTCGACGGCATGCACGTTGACGTGCTGTTTCTTCTTCTGCTCAAAGAAGTGGTCACAGGCAGCGATGAAGCGTTTCCACACGGCGTCGCTGTGCTTCTTCACCACGGGACCGATGGTCTTCCACTCCTTTTGCATCTCGACGAACTTGTCGGTAGCCTCTTTCCAATCGGTGGAGTCCATCAGAGCCTCGGCGCGCTCACACAGGTCGATCTTCTTGGCGAGGTTGCCGCTGAGCTCTTCTTTCATGGACTTGTAGAACTCTGCCTTCTTGCCGAAGAAGTCGTCGCACGACTTGCGGAATCGTGCAAACAGGGCAGCATTGGCCTTGCGTGAAGCGTAGCCGAGCTTCTTCCAGTCTTCCTGCAGGGCGATGATCTGCTTGGTCACCTCGTCCCACTGGGCATAGGTCTTGAGGTCGTCGGTCGAGATCTGCTCGATTTTCTCGCACAGCTCAGTCTTGGCGTCGGCGTTCTCTTTCTCCTTGCTCTTGCGGTCCTCAAAGAAGGTCTGGTACTTCTTGTTAATAGCGCTCGAGGCAGCCTTGAAGCGGGCCCAGAGTTCCTCACGCAGTTCCTTGGCCACGGGGCCTATCTCGCGCCACTTGTTGTGCAGCTCCTGCAACTTCCTGAAGGCGGCGACGATGTCGGTCTCGTCGTCGAGGGCCTCAGCCTCCTCACAGAGCTGTTGCTTGAGCTCCAGGTTCTTCTTGAAATCATAGTCGCGCAGCTCCTTGTTCATCTTGAGCACGTCATAGAAGCGCTCGGTGGCGCGCTGGAATTCCTTCCACACCTCGGTGTCGGCGGTAGCGGGAACCTCGCCGGCATCCTTGAAATCCTGTTGCAGTTGCTTGACGCGGTTGAACTGGCGGTTGATGTTGTCAGGATCATTGGCGATCTCGTTGATGAGTGCGATGATTTGACGTTTTTTCTCCAGGTTGGCCTCGCGGTTGGCCTCTTGGGCAGCATTATACTCGGTGCGTCTTTCCTTGAGCACATTGAGCAACTCCTTCAAGTTGTTCTCGTCGTCGTCCTCTTTGGGAGTGAAATCGCTTTCCTCGTTGCCGTTGGCCAGGAATTCTTCTTTTTCCTTGACCATTTCCTCGCGCTTGAGCGCAAAGAAGGCGGCTTTGATGGCTTGAACCTCGTCTTTCACCTCCTCGATGGGACGAGCAGCTAACTCACGCATCATGTCCACGAGCTCGCTCTTGCTCTTGTCGACAAGTTCGAGCTTGGGCGATGAGTGCTCGTCACTGGCGGGTGCCTCGGCTTTGGGTTCTTGGGCAACGGGCTCCTGTGGAGCGGTTTCCTCTACTTTAACTTCTTCACTCACAACTTCCTGGGTCTCGTTCTGAGGCTCAGAGCTCAAGATTTGATCCTTCTCGAGATTGTTCATCGATTCAGATTGTTCACGCGGTTCAGTCATAATACTTTTGTTTTGTTCGGGAACCAGGCGGTGCCCGATGTTTATATTCAAACCCCAAATTTAGGCATTTTTTCTCAGTTGCGTCGTTATTTTGCCGATTTTTTTAAAAATTTCCTTGATTTTTCAAAAAAACAGGCGCTTATCGGACCAGATGGTCAGAAAAGCGCCCGCTATAAGTGGGTTCAATGCGTGTCTCCCTTACAGGATGCGTGCCTTGATGATTTTGACGTCGGTTGTGGGACGGTCGGCAGCTCCAGTCTCAACATTCTGGATCATGTCGACGACATCCATGCCCTCGATAACCTCACCAAAGACGGTGTACTGTCCATCGAGGTGGGGCGTGCCACCCACGCTGGTGTAGGCGTTGAGCTGCTCGTCAGTCATCGAGAAGGGCGTTTGGGCCGCCTCGGCCTCAGTGAGCTGGATGAGCTCGTTCTGCAGCTCTTGAATTCCGGCTTGATCCTGAGCCTGTTGCAGCGCCTGGATGCGCTCGCGGTTCTCGGTCACCAAGCGACGGAAGATGTCCTGCTTGCGCATGTCGGCCATGCGCTGGGTCATCATCTTGAGATCATCGCTGCCGTAGATCTTGCCCGTGACGATGTAGAACTGACTGCCGCTGCTGCGACGCTCGGGGTTAACCTGGTCGCCCGTGCGCGCTGCTGCCAGGGCGCCACGCTTGTGGAAGTACTTGGGATAGACAAACTCGGCGGGGATGGTGTAGCCAGGGTCGCCGTCGCCCAGCATGTCGTTAGGGCCTGCGGTCTTGGAGTTGCCGTCGCCAGTTTGGATCATGAAGTCCTTGATCACGCGGTGGAAGAGCACGCCGTCATAGTAACCCTCGTTCACGAGTTTGATAAAGTTGTCACGGTGCTGGGGTGTCTCGTTGTAGAGTTCGACAACGATGTTGCCCAGCGAGGTCTGTAATTCTACTTTAGTCATTTGATTGTCATTGGTTTTGGCCGTTGCTTGCGGCTGGCCGGCAGCAATGTTGGCCGAGTAAGAGATGAGCGTGAACACACCCATCACAACAGATAAAAACAATTTCAGTTTCATATCAGATAATAATGGTTAATTGCGCTGGGGAAACGGCTCAGATGCCCACGGGGTAGAGTCGCTTGTAGATGCGGCGGAAGTTGTCGTCCTGCTCGCTGAGCTCGGCTGCCCGCTCCTTATAGTCGCTGCCCCACAGCGAGGAGGCGAGATAGGCCAGATAGACGTGGTCCCTGTCCTTGGCAATGGCGGCTTTGACCAGCAGGTCGATGCTCGAGGCATATTTCTCGCGGTCAATGGCGTTGAGGTAACGTGCAGTGCTCACCACAAACTGTCCTGTGCGGTCTTTTAATATCATGTTGTCCACCAGCTGAGGCATGTCGTTGTCGATGGTGCCCATGTGGTTGGCGATGTACTCATAGGTCAACAAGCCGTTAGTGTCGTCCTCGAGTATCTTTTTGGTAGTATTGTCCATAATAAAATATGTAATGTAGTTTTTACAACCCGCAAAGATACAACATTTTTCAATGCGTCGCCCAGTTCGCCTCAAAAAAAGACCATTTATGATGCTAAGGGGGCGTCTTAGTGGTGTGGATCGCAGGCTGCCCTGCGGGATGTTTAACGGTTTGTTAAAAAAGTGAAGTTAATCGGCCCTAAAAGTTACTTATGGGTAGCAAAAAGTGTCAAGCAAACGTTTTTTTTAAAAATAATGTGTTTTTTGATGCTTGAATGATGGAAAATTGGCATAAAATGACTACCTTTGCACCGCCTTATAAGAATTTTATAAATATTTACAAAATATTCAATAGTAAAAGTTTAGTAAATGAAAGCGATTTACACCTTTGGTAACGGCCAGGCAGAAGGTCGTGCCGACATGAAAGATTTACTGGGTGGCAAGGGCGCTAACCTTGCTGAGATGAACTTGATTGGTGTTCCCGTTCCCCCGGGCTTCACCATCACTACCGAGATTTGCACCCTTTACAACCAGAAGGGTCGTGAGGCAGTTGTTGAGATGATCAAGGACGACGTGATGAAGTCAATTCAGCACATCGAGAACCTGACAGGCAACAAGTTCAATGATCCCAGTAACCCCCAGTTGGTATCAGTTCGCTCGGGTGCTCCCGTGTCGATGCCCGGTATGATGGACACCGTCTTGAACCTGGGTATCAACGACGCCGTTGCCGAGACGCTCGCCGCCAAGTCGGGTAACCCCCGCTTTGCATGGGACAGCTATCGTCGCTTTGTGCAGATGTACGGTGACGTGGTGCTGGGTATGAAGCCCACCAACAAGACCGACATCGACCCGTTTGAGGCGATTATCGAGGAGTTGAAGGAGAAGAAGGGCGTGAAGTTTGACACTGAGCTCGACGTTGATGACCTCAAGGAGCTCGTTAAGCGCTTCAAGGCCGCTGTGAAAGAGAATACAGGTAAGGACTTCCCCACCGATGCCTATGATCAGTTGTGGGGCGCCATCTATGCTGTGTTTGACAGCTGGAACAACGACCGCGCTATCCTGTACCGCCGCATGAACCAGATCCCCGAGGAGTATGGTACGGCTGTTAACGTGCAGGCCATGGTCTATGGTAACATGGGTAATAACAGTGCTACTGGCGTTTGCTTCTCACGTGACGCCGGTACCGGTGAGAACCTGTTCAACGGTGAGTACCTGATCAATGCTCAGGGCGAGGACGTTGTTGCAGGTGTACGCACCCCGCAGCAAATCATGACCGAGGGCAGCCGCCGCTGGGCCAAGCTGCAGGGCATCAGCGAGGAAGAGCGCGCCGCTAAGTATCCCTCTCTCGAGGAGTCAATGCCCGAGTGTGCCGCACAGCTCGTTGACATTCAGCACAAGCTTGAGGAGCACTACCGCGACATGCAGGATATGGAGTTCACCATCCAGGACGGCAAGCTCTGGTTGCTCCAGACCCGTAACGGTAAGCGCACGGGCGCCGCTATGGTGAAAATCGCCATGGACCTGTTGCGTGAGGGCGCTATCGACGAGAAGACCGTCATCAAGCGCATGGAGCCCGGCAAGCTCGACGAGCTGCTGCACCCCGTGTTTGACAAGACCGCTGTCAAGAGCGCTAAGGTGATGGCCAAGGGTCTGCCCGCCAGCCCTGGTGCCGCTACCGGCCAAATCGTATTCTTTGCCGACGATGCCGAGGAATGGGCTTCGCGCAAGAAGAAAGTCATCATGGTGCGCCTGGAGACCTCTCCCGAGGACCTGCGCGGTATGAGTGTAGCCCAGGGTATCCTGACCGCCCGTGGTGGTATGACCAGCCATGCAGCCGTTGTTGCCCGTGGTATGGGTAAGTGCTGCGTTTCGGGTGCTGGTGAGATCAAGGTGGACTACAAGGCCCGCACCGTCGAGATGGGTGGCAAGACCTATAAGGAGGGTGACTGGATTTCGATCAACGGTAGCACCGGTGAGGTTTATGACGGCCTCGTAGCAACTGTTGACGCCGACCTGAGCGGTGACTTTGCTGCTGTGATGAACCTGGCTGAGAAATACAGCAAGATGGACGTTTACACCAACGCCGACTCGCCCCGCGACGCCAGCGTTGCCCGCAAGTTGGGCGCTCACGGTATCGGCTTGTGCCGCACCGAGCACATGTTCTTTGAGGGTGACCGCATCAAGGCTATGCGCGAGATGATTATCGCTCCCAACGAGGAGGCTCGCCGTGTTGCCCTGGCTAAGTTGCTCCCGCTGCAGCGTGGCGACTTTGAGGGCATCTTCGAGGCTATGGACGGCTACGAGGTAACCATCCGCCTGCTCGATCCTCCCTTGCACGAGTTCGTACCCCATCAGCTTGAGACCATGCGTGAGCTGGCCGAGGAGACTGGCCGCACCCTTGAGGAGGTGAAGCTCGTTTGCGACGGTCTTGAGGAGTTCAACCCCATGCTGGGTCACCGTGGCTGCCGTCTGGGCAACACCTATCCCGAGATCACCGAGATGCAGGCTCGCGCCATCATTGAGGCCGCATTGAACATGCAGGCCAAGGGCATCGTTGTGAAGCCCAAGATTATGGTGCCCCTCATCGGTGTGAAGAACGAGATCAAGATGCAGGCCGACATTATCAACCGCGTTGCTCAGGAAGTATTCGCCGAGCGCGGCGAGACCGTGGCCTACAAGGTAGGTACGATGATCGAGATTCCGCGTGCAGCCCTCGTTGCTGACCAGATTGCCGAGGTAGTTGACTTCTTCTCATTCGGTACCAACGACTTGACCCAGATGACCTTTGGTTACTCGCGTGATGACGCCGGCAAGTTCCTGGCCGTCTATAAGAACTTGGGTATCCTCAAGGTTGACCCGTTCCAGGTACTGGATCAGGAAGGCGTTGGCCAGCTCGTTGAGATGGCATGCCGCAAGGGTCGTGCTACCAAGCCCGAGTTGAACCTGGGTATCTGCGGTGAGCATGGTGGTGAGCCCAGCAGTGTTAAGTTCTGCGCTTCGCTCAACATGAACTACGTTTCTTGCTCGCCTTACCGCGTGCCCATCGCTCGCTTGGCCGCCGCCCAGGCAGCTGTTGAGGCCGAGTAAATCGAACTCAGACACATAATTAATAAAGAGGGACCTGTCCGTTTGGGCAGGTCCCTTTATTATGTCCGAGTTGTGATCTTAGATGATAGTATCAACGCCCCCGCCGCTCTTGCGGCACTCTCTCTTAATCAAGAGGAGGCTGTGTCATAATTGCAATGTCGCTACATATATCGGCCTACGGCCGAGAAATTAAAACAAATTTTGTATTAAAATTAAAACAATTAAAATTTTTATATTAATTATTTAAATAATTTGTTTAAATTTCTCGAGCGAAGCTCGATCAATGTTTCAATCGAAAATTATGACACACCCTCCTGATTGACTTAAGACAAATTCGTCGAACTCACCTTAGGTTACTTCAGGACCTCGGCGAGCTTGTCGGCCAGGTCATTGCCCGTAAGGCCGCGTGACAGGATGGTGCCGTCGGGGCCGAAGACGATGATGTGGGGAATGCCCTTGATGCCGTAGAGGTCGGTGGGCTCGGTGAGTTTCCCGGTGCCGATGATAACGGGCCAGGTGATGTTGAGCTCTGTCATGGCCTTGCGTGAATCGTCGGGGTTGTCCCAAACGGCAATACCCAGCACGTCAAACTTGTCGCCATACTGCTTCTTGAGGTCTTGCAGCTTGGGAATTTCGGCGCGGCAGGGCGGGCACCAGCTGGCCCAGAAATCAACAACGACGACTTTACCCTTACCAACGTAGTCTGACAGCTTCTGCACTGCACCGTCCTCGGCTTTGACCTCAAAGTCGGTGAACTTTTGCCCCTCGGCGGTCACTTTGAGTTGGCGTGCGGCATTCTTCGCCTTCTCGACACGCTTGAGCAGAGCATAGTCAGCGGGTGCGTCCTTGACAAGCTTGTCAATCTCTTCCTCGGTGAAATCTTTATACATCAAGTAGTTGCAGAAGGCCCAAGGCCCGATGGCATTGTCCTTGTTGTCGCCATAGAGCTTGAACAGTTCCTCGGCATAGCGCGCGTCACTCTCGGCCTCGGTGAGGGTAGTGTCGTCGGCCAACTGCTGCATCTGCTTGCTCCACTCGAGCATCTTGTCGTTGAGCGGACTAACAGCGTTGCCCTCGGCAATGTTGAGATTGACCTCTCCAGGCTCGACAATGAAGCCGTAAGGGTTGCCACCAGCGTAGAGGCGGGCAAAGAAGCCTTTATCGGCATTGCCCTCAAGGACGCAGACGTTGTTCTGTACAGTGGCAGTGGCGATGGTGTCGCCCGTGTCATAGTTGGTGAGGAAAACGGTCTCGCCGTTGTTGCTCTCGTCAGGGAAGGTGACGGTCACCTTGTAGCCCTTGCTGCATGATGCGAGCAGGAGTAAGGCGGTGAATAGGATTGAGAATTTCTTCATTTTCTTTATTATTATAATGTGATTAGTGGCCTTAAGGCCCTAATGTCCTTAAGACCCTTATAAATTAGTTGCGGATGGCTTTGTAGATGAGCGACTGGATGTGGCTGCGAGCGCTGATGCGACCAAAGTTGGGATTGTTGCGCGTGGGGCAGACACGGTTGCTCAGGAAGATGTAGAACATGTCGTTCTTGGGATCGACCCAGAAGCACGTACCAGTGAAACCCGTGTGTCCGAAGGTCTCAGGCGTTGCCTCGGGGCAGGTGTTGCTGGCATCAGGATTGCCCACCACGGGCTTGTCAAACCCCAGACCGCGATGGCTGTTGGGGCTCTTTTGGGTGGTGAACGTCTCGACAGTGGATGCTTTGAGCATGCGCACACCGCCGTAAACGCCGCCGTTGAGCCACATCTGGAACAACTTGGCCAGGTCGTTGGCGTTGCTGAACAGGCCAGCGTTACCCTGCACGCCACCCGAGAATGCAGCCAACTCATCGTGCACATAGCCGTGGATGTGCTGGCGGCGCAGGTAGGTGTCCACCTCGGTGTAGGCAATCTCGTCGCGCGAGAACTTGCTCAAGGGACGGTACATCGTGTGGTAGGCACCCAAGGGGGCAAAGATGTAGTTGTTCACATAGTAGTTGAGTGGTGAGTGGGTCATGCGCTGCACAGCGTCGGCCAGCAACGAGAAGTTGCAGCAACTATACAGGTATTTCTTCTTGCCCAGCTTGGCGTGGTACATGCGGTTCATGATCGAGTCATAGGTTACCCTGCCTCCCCACAGGCCGTCGGCGATGGCGATGTTGAACTTGTCGGTCTTGACGGGCGAGAGGATGTCGGTACGCATCTTGGCGTCCTTGTGACCCCATGCGCCGTTCATGATCTTGACAGTGTGGGTGGCGTCCTCAGCACCAGCGATGAGTTCGCCGGTGTAGGAATTGGCATCCATCATCATGTACCACATGTTGAGCGATGCGGGCATACCCGTCTCGTGGTAGAGCAGGTCGCGGAAGGTGATGTCCTCCTTGTCGCCGTCGCGCAGGCCGGGGATATACTCACTCGCCTTGTCGTCAAGGCGGAACTTGCCGTCGTCAAAGGCCTTCATCACGCCGCTGATGGTGCCGGTGGCCTTGGAAACCGATGCGAGCCCAAAGAGCGTGTTGTCATTAACCTTGACACTACTGTTGTAGTCGATAGTGCCGAATGACCCCTTGTACACCACCTTGCCATGGCGTGCCACAATCACTTGGCAGCCGGGGAAGGCGTGCTGCTGAACACCCAGGCGGCACACCGAGTCGATTTGGGCTGTCAAGCGGCTGTCGAGTCCCACCTCGGCCGGGATGGAGTAGCCCAGGCGGTTGGCGGCATAGTGGATGCCGTGGCCAGCCTCAAAGCGGGTCTTCTTGCCCTCAAAACTTAGTGAGATAGGCAGGTTGCCGTCGGCTGCATTACCGCCAAAGATAGTTTGGGCGGCATAGTCCTCGGTGAGCGTCGAGTTCTCATAGGTGAGCACCACTGCCTTGACATGCTTGTTGGTGATGGCTTTACCGTAGTTCTTGATTTCATAGGGCTTGCAGGTGAGCACTACGACGAGGTTCTTGCATTTCTTGACCACCGTCTCGAGGGCGGCACGGTTAGTGTCATTGTCGTCGCCCACTTCCACGATGATGGTGTTGAAGTGGCCGTCATGCAGTTGCTCGGCCAGCGTTGCTGCATTTCCTGCCTTGTCAAGGTCAAAACGCTTGACCTGGGCATAGTCGGCACAGCGGCGCTGGAACATGGAGGCAGTACCTTTCTCGTTGCCGATGGTGGCTACAGCAATGTGGCGGCTCTGCAGGTTATGGATGGGCAGGATGTCATCATTGTTCTTGATGACGGTGATACTGCCCGCAGTGAGTTGCCGCTTGAGTACGGTGGCCTGGGGCGTATTCACCTCGTTGGCCAGGTTGGTCGTGCTCACATGCTGCGGGCCGGTGATGCCCAGGGCATACTTGTAGCGGAGCATCTTCTTGCAGCGTTCATCGATGACGCTCTGGCTCAGGGTGCCATTGGCGACTGCATGCTGGATGGCAGCAATCTCGTCGGCAATGTTCTCGGGCATGAGCAACACATCGTTACCTGCCAGCAGGGCATTGACGCAGGCCGAGCCCTTGAGCAGTTGGGTGGCTCCCTTCATGTTGAGCGCGTCAGTAAAGACGAGACCCTGGAAATTGAGTTGGTCGCGCAGCAGGTTGGTGACGCAAGCACTTGATAGGCTTGACGGCGTCTGCTTGCTCTCGATTGACGGTACGAGCAGGTGGGCCGTAAGGATGCCGCTCAATCCCGCATCGATAAAGCGGCGGAAGGGGAGCAGCTCACAGGTGTTGAGCTCCTGCATATTCTTGGTGATGACGGGGAGGGTTTTGTGGGAATCCTGGCTGGTCGAACCATGGCCGGGGAAGTGCTTGCCCACAGCCATGACGCCACCATCCTCGAGTCCGCGGGCAAAGGCGATGGCATGGCGAGCCACCAACTCGGGGCTCTCGCCGAAGGAGCGGTTGCCAATGACCGGATTCAATGGGTTGTCGTTCACGTCAAGCACCGGGGCAAAGTTCACATGGATGCCCATGCGGCGGCATTGGCGTGCGACCTCACGGCCATACTCGTAGAGGAGCATGTCATTATCTATTGCACCCAAGATGAGGTTGCGCTGGAAGTTGGGGACCTCCTTGAGCCTCATGCCCAATCCCCACTCACCGTCGATGGTAATCATGAGCGGCACTGCGGCGAGCGATTGAGCCAGGTTGGTGACCTCGGCTTGCTGGGCGATGGTGCTTTCCTCATAGATGAGGCCGCCCACCAGGTTTTTAGTCACCAGCCGATTAACAATCTCGCGGGTGGCATCGTTGCCAGTTGGCGTGACCGCCGCGACGATGAGTTGTCCGATTCGTGCCTCGGGAGAAAGGCTGTTAAACACGCTGTCAACCCAGGCGTTCATGGCCACCTGGTCCACTTGGTTAAACAGGTTGGGCTGGCCGTTGGCGGGGCGTGCTGTGACGTTGAGCGTCATCAGCGCCGCCATTCCTGCCAGCAATAGATATTTGAATTTGGTCATTGTCGTTAATTATTTAGGGGCCTTATGGGCTTTAAGGGCCATTAAGGACTATAGGGCCAGTAATGGCTTATTATTTCTTTTTAATTCTCACCTCGTCACTTGCGTTGATCACCTTGCCTTGAGCTTGCAAGCGCTTCACATAGTCAAGCACATGGTTGCCATATTTTTGGGTATCGACGAACAGGCGTTTGCACTTGGTCATGGGCACCATGTAGTCTCCGCCGTTGGCCAGGTAATCGATGGTGGCGACATTGTAGATTTTGTTGGGGTCGATTTTCTTGCCCTTGAGGGTGGCCTTGATGAGCTCGCCCTTGTCATTGTAGGTGGCGCGGAGTTCCTTGCTCACGGCATCACCGCCGCGGGCGCACATCAGTTTCACGCTCTCGATGAGTTCGCTGCCCGGCATCTCAAGCACCACAAAGCGGTTGTCAAAGGGGAACATAGACCCGATGACGCCTTCGGTGACGATACCCTTGGGCATATCCACGCGGATGCCGCCCTTATTCATGATCGCGCAGTCGATGTTCTTGATGCCCGACAGCTCCTTGATGACTTCCATGGTCATGTCGCTCACCCAGTTTTGCATAGCGTCGCTGGAGTTCTTCATGAAACGTGCGCTGGTGCCCACAGGGTTGGCCATGATGCTGTCCACACCATGGCGATAGCCTGCAAGCCACTCGTTCATCGCGGTGTAGCGGCTGGCGGCCTCGTCCCAACTGGAGTCAACACTGATGTGGCTATACCTGATGTCGCCCGTCTCGAGGTCGAGGTCATAAGTGGCAACGAGCTTGCCGCTCTTGCCGTTCTGCCCGATGGGAATCAGTTTGCCGTCGGCGTTGGCAATGCGTGCCCAGTCGCTGCCCGGCCTGATGGTGGTGTGGGAGTGGGAACTGATGACCATGTCGATATAGTGGCTGTGGCCGATGATGAGTGTGTCGTTAGGCTCGGAGGGCTCATAGCTGCTGTAGCCGATGTGTGAGACCATGATGGCATAATCCACTTTCTGCACCTCCTTCAGGTACTTGGCGGTGGCATCGGCCACATCGGGGGCCGACAGGTATCGCAGGCCCTTGCAGTTGCTATCGGCAATCAATCCCGCGGGATTGACGTTGATGCCGAAGAAGGCTACCCGCTTGTTGCCCACGGCTTTGATCCAGTAGGGCTGCAACAGTCCATCGAGCGGCGTCTGGCTCACATCGTAGTTAGCCGAGAGTTTGACAGCATTCACATTGCGGTAGTGGGCCGCCAACTGCTCCATGCCGTTGTCAAACTCGTGGTTACCCATAATGATGGCGTCATATCCCAGTGTGTCCATGAGCGCATACTCCACCTCTCCCTTGTAGAGCGAGAAATACAAGGTGCCCTGTACCGCGTCGCCGGCATGGATGAGCACTGTGTTGGGGTTCTGGGCACGCAACTGGTCATAGATGGCACGGCGTCGTGCGATGCCGCCCTTGCCGTCACTGGCTGGGTCGATTTGGCTGTGGGTGTCATTGACAGCAATAATCGTCAAGTGCTCGGCGCGCATCGACGGCATCGCCATGATTGCACACAGGCACAGAGTAATCAAGAAACGGAATTTTGCCATAACGTTTGTCATATTAATCAGTAATTTTTTTATTCTACAAAGGTATAACAAAATTTTTAGAAGAACACTTATCCCTTATTATGATTTTTTTATTGAAATATGATTGTTCTCAAGATTGGAAGGCGTTTAACCTGAAAGTAGTTGATGTTATGAACAATTGTGTAATTTTTTGTGTTAAAAAGTTGCGGATTAAAAAAAATGGATGTATTTTTGTGGCATCTTTTGAGAAAAGTGCGGCCGTAAGTCGTTCTTTCCATGAAAGTAAACCTTAGTAGATTAGAGACAAAACCATTTTATTTTTAACTAATATTTATTAACTCCTAAATCTTTTAATTGATTTATGAAAAAATTCTTAGCATTACTTTTTGTATGCGCAGGTCTGACCGCAATGGCAGCTCCGCACGTTAACAAGGCTGACCTCGTTCAGGCTAACAAGGGTCAGATGGTGAAGAAGGCAACTCCCGCCGCAACCCATTTCACTAGCAATGTGATGAACATGCAGGGCCAGAACCTGACTCCCATGAAGAGCCGTTTCACCCCCAACAACCTGGTTGAGGCTCGCAAGGCTCCCCGTTACCTGAGTGACGCTGACATGATCGGTATGAACTCAGTTTGCTTCCTCTATGCTTATGATGCTTTGGGTGATAGCATTGTCCCTGCTGATCCGTACTATGCTGGTAGCGGTGCTTACTGGTATCCCAACACTGATGAAGGCCTGTACTTCGCTGGTTTCTACTGGGATGAAAGTGGTCACACCTACTATCTGCCTCTGGACATCGACTATTCCACCGGTGAGGTTGCTCTGTCATGGGGTCTCCTGCTGAAGGATGACACTATCACAGGTAATGGTGGTCGTAACCGCGTCGATACCATTAGGTATGAGATGCTCGTTTCTCAGGCCTATTGGGATAACAATGAGAAGACTGACTGTATGGGTACGCTCTACACCGACGGTTCTATCATCTTCCAGGACAACTACGTTTATTACACCTATTTGAAGCTGACAGAATATAAGAACAATGTAGCCCAAACTCCAGTTGAGACTGAGACCGCTACCATGTTTGTTGGTACCGAGATCCTAACCGCTAATGGTGAGCTCACCTACACCTACGAGCGTGATGGCAGCGCCGGCAGCTCTCCCGTGTACATGTATCAGAGCAACGACACTGTATTTGTAGGCAACATGTGGAACTATGGTGTTCCCAGCTCTTACATGGTTCTCACCGCCGATGGTAAGGCCGTTTATCCTTGCGCTGAGTTCGATCCCACCGACTCAATCACCTATCTGTCGAACCCCATCTGGGATCTTCCCGACGCTCAGCTCGATGGTGGTCTTGGCATGGCCTATCCTGTAGGTAGCTACACCTTGGATGCTGAGGGTTACATTGATGACTTCACTTGGGGCTTTGAGGGAACTGCTACTCCCGACCAGATCACTTGGGAATACACCATGCCCAGCAATGGCTACAGCTTCTGGTATGGCTTTAACAACAATGTTCTGAAGTGGACCAATGGCAACCAGTTCGTACTTCCCACTCCCGAGCCTCAGGGCCTGCGTGGTGACGTGAACGACGACCAGGCTGTTAACATTTCTGACGTTACTGCTTTGATCGACTTCCTGTTGAGCGGCGACTTTGACGCCATCAACTATGACAATGCTGACTGCAACCTCGACGGTACTGTTAACATTTCTGACGTTACCGCCCTGATCGACTATCTGCTGAGCGGTGTATGGCCTGCTGCTGAGTAATCTTGAATTACTTGAGCTAGTAAGCTCGTAATGATAAAATCAGGATCCGCATGAGCGGGTCCTGATTTTTTGAATAAAAAACTATTGTTTTCCGCTAAAGTTATTTAATATCAGCATAATTCACTAGATATGAGATAAATAAGCATCATGACTATATCATGGGCATGAATTTTGCCTCGTAGAGGCAGGTCGGGTCGAAGACTCGACTTTTGTGTAAAACACCATGCAAGCTCATCGAAGATGAGCGCAGCTTGGTGGCAGCTATATCAAGTGGAAAGTGCGTCGAAGACGAACTTCTACATCTGTCAAAAGCTTGCCAATTATGAAGTCTCATCGAGGCGCCTGCAGCATTTTGCTCTGTGACCAAGCTGCGAACCTTTCCGAGATTCTGGCATGGCCTTCTCATCGAGGGTGTGTCATAATTTTCGCTTGAAACATTAATCGAGCTTCGCTCGAGAAATTTAAACAAATTATTTAAATAATTAATATAAAAATTTTAATTGTTTTAATTTTAATACAAAATTTGTTTTAATTTCTCGGCCGTAGGCCGATATATGTAGCGGCGTTGCAAGTATGACATAGCCCGATCGATGTTTTACCGGGCACTCTAATGAAATCTAACAGGGCAAGGAGGATAGTGCGGGTCTGTCATTTATAGGGTTTTTTTCTTGATTAGGAGAAATTTATGAGAATGTTTGGGATGATTGCTGCGAAATGTGTACCTTTGCAAGTTGGAAACATTGCGTTAAATCATAATCATATAATATAATGTACATGAAAAGGATATTAGTACTGTTAAGTGTGTGTGTGGGCTTGAGCTCGCTGGCCGGAGTGCCGTTGCAGCGTTCCCAGGTGGTAAAGTTGCAGCAGACATCGCGTGAGTCTCGCCAAATAACTCCCATGATGGGTGTGAGTGCTGGCGATATGCAGGGTAGCCGTATATGCCTTCTCCAACTCTATGACTGGAGCGAGGATGCGATGGGCCGTGTTACCGTTGAGCCTAATGACCTGTTCTACTCGGGCGGTTGGATGACAACATTAGCCGCAGGTAGTGATTCCGAGCACTTGCTGCTGTTGGGCGGCTTCACGATGTATGATGTGACTCAGCCCATCAAGGTGAACTATGCTACTGGTACCGTGACCCTTGAGGTGGGCGATGAGCCGTTTGCCTCAACTAGCGGTAGCGTGACCACCACCACTAGTGTATCGACTACCACAGTTGACAGCACGTTGAACTACTATGTCGTTAACGAGGACTGGCTGGTGAACTACGGTGACCTGGCCGACGTGACCGGCACAATCGAGAGCGATGGCTCTATCGTGATTAATGACGGTTTCTGCTACTATATCGAGAAAGTCAAGACGACGACGGTGACGGCCAAGGGGCATACCGATGTTTACAATGACACGACGTTCTCGATCTCGCTGCTGATGCGTGACACAAAGTTGCTCAAACCCAATGGCAAGCATGAGTATCGTGGCCAGACCAATGGCGTGACCTACACCAACGATGTTTATATGCGTCAATCGGGTGACACGGTATATGTGACCAACCTGTATGGCAAGGGATGGCCTGGCTGCAATATGGTTCTTCATAACGACGGCACGATGTGGTTCCCTGGTCAGCCTATTGCCGACATCAGCGATGCTGAGAACCCCAGTGGCGATGGCGTGTGGTACAATACCACCAACTTGACGCCGGGCAATGCTGGAAATGTGACTCCCGAGATGATAACATGGGGCATGACTATTCCCAGTGACAATAGCACGAGTTGGCCGGGCTGGTATGACAACAAACTGTATTTCACCAATGGCAGTGATTTTGTTATTCCGGGTTCGATAACGGTGATGCGTGGCGATGTGAACGGTGACGGTATTGTGAACATTTCTGACGTTACCGCCTTGATTGACTATCTGCTGAGCGGCAATGCTAGTGTCATTGTTATTGAGAATGCCGATTGCAATGGGGTTGACGGTGTGAACATTGCCGATGTTACCGCCTTGATTGACTACCTGCTGAGCGGTTCATGGTAATCGAGTGAGATTATAGAAATAAAGAATTGAGGCCCCGTGCTTGCAAGATGACGCAAGCGCGGGGCTTGTCGTTGTGTGGTGCTGCTTTTTGTGCTTGCGGTAAGTGCAAGTCATGGGATATTTTTGCGCCCGATGATTGTTTTACACATTATTAATATTATAATATAACATTACCATGAAGAAACACCAATTCAAAGAGACCCTGGTAGAACCCAGGGCGATGGTGCCGCGCGTCAATGGCGAGGCGGCACGATGTGGCGAGGCTGTGCTAGCTCAGAATGTGCGTGAGCAGGAACAGTCGCTGCAAGTGACAGGAATACCCGTGACGATGGGCGCCATCACGCCTGGCGAGCGGTTGCTGCTCGTGGCGGGTGGGCACATCGTTACCGTGGGGAACACAACAGTGAAAATTGACGGTGCGCCCATCGTTACCATCGATGGCGTGATACAGGCCGCTTACTACATCGGCGATGTGGTTGTGGTCGTGGCCTCGAGCGGCTTGACTTATCTGGCCAATGCTGGAGGCGAATGGCTGGTATTGGACCCTGAAGATGCTGTGCCAACGTTATCGTTTCGTACCGTTACCTCAACATCGCGTGCCAATGTGGGAAGCTACACCTTTTCCGCTCCTTACAGCCAGTGGCAGGCGCCGCTAGCCGATGCCGACACGACCGTGCTGGAGCGCCAGCTGAGGGCGGCATGGAATGCCTTGAACGCCGATGCGGTGGCCGAGGGCTATCATGTCGGGCCGATGCTGGTGCGATGGGCCGTTCGCCTGCAAGATGACACCTACTTGTGGATAAGTGACCCCGTGCGCGTGGGTGATGAGACGTTGGCCAATGCTGACCGCATCGCAGCGACTGTGACGACTGGTAGCGGCGGTTTCAACGGCATTGAGAACACGTCCCTTGAACTGACCCATTATCGTCTAGCTGTGGATGTGGCAGGTGGAATTGCGGCCGAGTGGTTGCCGCTGGTCAAGAGCATCGATGTGTTTGCCACCAGCGAGGCACAACTGCTCACGGCAAGCCGTTCTCTGGACTACCGTTGTATCACGCGCACCGTGGGCACTCATGAGTATGTGTTGGAAATGGGGTTGTCGCGCCTGAGCCCCGATGCTATCACGCGCCAGTTGAATGCCTCGCCGTGGCGGTTGGTCGCTACCGCTCCAGCGACAAGTCAACTCGATGGCCATGATTTTACGATTCCCGTCGAGCAACTGACCCTCACTAGTGCCCAATGTGCCGACATCGGGATAATGGAGCGGCTGGAGGACGTGGTCTGCTCCACCATGGCCAGTGGTCGCCTGTATTGCTGCACGATGGCGGGCGAGGTTGTCGTGTCGGTCCCTGGCAATGCCATGGCCCAAGCCCATCGCCGTAGTGTGTCGGGTGCCTTGCCACGGGCGATGGCGGTTACCACCCGTCCGTTGTATTCAAGTGGTTTTGGCCGCTATCCGGTTTATCTGTTCACCGACGACGGCGTGTATGCCATACCCCAAAGCGCGACGGGCGCGCTGGGCGAAGCGCGCTTGGTGGATCGGACGGTCATTGAGCCAGATGTGGCACCTGTCGAGGGTGGGGGAGACGTGTGGTTCATTTCCCGCCACCGGCACTTGTGCCGCATGAGGGGCTCGCAGGTGACGGTAAGCCAGCGTGACGTCCCCTATGTCGCCCTGGCGTGGTGTAACGCTTACCGCGAGTTGTGGATGTTGCCTTCACGTGGTTATCCTGTGGTGATGATGGCCAGTGGCGCCATGAGCCAACGCACTGTGGGGGCAGCCAGCCTGTATTGTGATCCCTTGCATGCCATTGCCGTTAGCGATAGCGGCACCTTGTTGGACCTGGAGCAGGAGATGGCGGCAGAAGTGCCGGTGAAATGGCACACCCATCCCATCGCGTTGTCCCCGTTGATGGCGAGGAAGGTGAGGCGTGTTGTGTGGCATGTGTCGAGCACTGCTGCCGAGTTGACGCTGCGCGTGACGGGGCAATGGGGTATTATGGAGCATGACCGTGACGTGAGCATCATCACTGTGACAGGGGAAATCAGCCAACCGTTGGCATCGGCGCCCATCCTGGTGCCCGCGCGCACGTTGAGGCTACAACTGGCTGGAACGGCCATCACGGGCTCCTTGTTGTTACCCACACTCATTCAGGAGAAGTAGCATGGAGAAGGAGAAAATCACTATAGAGGCGGCGCTTGTCGAGAACGAGCGCCGCCATGCACGTCTGGCGGCTGACCTTTACGACCCGCTGACGGGCGTGGGTTGCTGGGGCGACCGTGTGGACGTGGATGGGAACCTTGTGCCCCGGGTGTTGCTGCAAACGTGCCCTGACTATGCCCGGTTGGAGCCAGTAGAGCAGGAACGCAGGCGCATTCAGGAGGATTTTGAGTTTTGGTGTGCCCGTTGCGTGACCATCAAGGACAAAATGAGCGGCAGGAATGTGCCATTTGTCCTCAACCGTCCTCAACGTCGCCTGGTTGGCGTGATGGAGGGCCAGCGTCTGGCTGGCAAGCCTGTGCGTGTGATCCTGCTCAAGGCTCGTCAGTGGGGAGGCTCGACTCTGGTGCAGATGTACCTGGCCTGGATGCAAATTGTACGTCATAAGGGCTGGAATAGCCTCATCTGTGGCCACTTGCACGCCACAAGCAAGGGCATCAAGCGCATGTACAACTTGCTCTTGCGCTATTATCCACGCGAGTTAATGGCCGATGGCGAGCAGTTGACCTTCAGGAAACTTGAGGGGCAGCCCAACGTGCATGAGATTGTGGCTCGGGATTGCCTGGTACTCACGGGCAGTTCCCGCAGCGAGGATGCCGTGAGGGGCTATGACATCGCGATGGCCCACTTGAGCGAGGCCGCCTTTTGGCCGTCGAGTGTGATGCACAACCCCGACGAAGTGGTGCGCAGCGTGTGTGGCAGCATTGCACTCAAACCCGAGACCGTGATTGTGCTCGAGTCCACCGCCAATGGTGTGGGCGACTTTTTCCATGATGAGTGGCTGCGTGCTCAATCAGGCTTCAGTGACAAGGAGCCCGTGTTTGTTCCATGGCATGAGATTGACATCTACTCGCTTGCCGTGGATGACCCGCAAGCATTGTGGGAACAGATGGACGAGTACGAACGCAAATTGTGGGAAGAGGGATGCACGCTCGAGCAGGTGAACTGGTATCACCACAAGCGGCGCGAGTACCGCAGCCAGGAACTGATGATGGCCGAGTACCCGAGCAATGCCAGCGAAGCGTTCACCGCCACAGGGTTCAATCCGTTCTCGCCCGAGCATCTTGACCGTCTGGAACAAGGTTGCTCCATGCAACCGTTGCTCGTGGGCGACATCCAGGGCAAGGGCCTGGATGGCAGGGAGGCCAAACAGGGCATCCATCTGGTTAAGGAGTTGGGCGGCAAACTCAAGGTGTGGGAATACCCTGAACAGGGTACTCCTGTCGCGGTCAAGTACCTCACCGTCGTTGACGTGGGCGGACGCTCGGCTAACAGCGACTACTCGGTGATTGCGGTGTGGCGCCTGGGCGATGGTCATCGCAAGCATGCTATTGTGGCGCAATGGCGTGGGCACATCGACCACGATTTGCTGGCATGGAAAGCAATGCAGCTATCAAAATACTACAACAATGCCATGCTCGCCGTGGAGAGTAACACACTCACCAACGAAGCAGCCCGGGCTGGGGAGAGCGATTACATTCTAGAGGAGGTGAAAATGGTTTATGGGTGGGTATATGAGCGCGCACCGCACAAGTTGGGCTTCCACACTAACGTGAAGACGAAACGAAAGGCCATTGTCGCTCTGATTGCAGCCTTGCGCGATGGCACCTATGTGGAGCGCGACATCGAGGCCGTGAACGAGATGCGTGACTATGAGGACCACAACGGCCGTTATGCCGCCCGCGCCGGTAAACATGACGATATCCTGATGACCCGCGCCATCGGCCTGCTGCTGATTCAGGACCCGCGCGTTTACTCCGGAAAACAATCGCCCGACAAGTCGCAATTTGGGCTCAGCCGAAAAAAGGTGGGGGCAGATAGTTGTGAAAAGTTGAAAAATGCCGATATTTGCGGCATGGAGAGTAAACTATATGAACAATTGGCCCGTTTGGTTCTGCCCAAAGAGATCCTGGACCG
>Ga0247611_10000521_pt1 | contig 78127 bp, 60 predicted proteins | sample 177DNAGHGhighgp2_FD_192422 | JGI IMG/M metagenome (GOLD analysis project Ga0247611, IMG submission 192422) | Sheep rumen microbial communities from Palmerston North, Manawatu-Wanganui, New Zealand - 1770 DNA GHGhigh gp2 | ecosystem: Host-associated > Mammals > Digestive system > Stomach > Rumen... | reverse complement strand
CAAGTCATAGACTTTATCGCCTGTGTGGTTGCCGTTCTCATTTTCCGAATCTGCATATTTGGTTGTCCAAGGTTCGCGAGAGAGTCGCTTGCCGTCAGCACCTAGGGCGTATATCTCAGCAACAGCTACGACATCATCACCTGCATGAGTAGATGATGCTTCGAGACAAAGCAGACGCCCTTTCTTTGGAGCGCTGAACTTGATGGTTTGCCATCCGTTGCCGCTCTTGAACTCTCCCTGTGCTGCGGGGGTATCACTGTTAAGGTCGGGCTTGTCGCCTATGTTATTATGCTTGTTCGACTTCTCCAGCTGCAGTTTGTTGAGTTCGGGTTCTGCCTGACCCCAAACGACAGCCTCTTTAGGACCTACTACATCAAGCACAATGATTTCGTTCTTTCCTTTCTTTAGCCAACAGCCAGGCACATAGAGTGTTTGCTGAGGACCTATCGACCAGATGCGTCCCATCGGATGCCCATTCACATACACTTGTCCTTTTCCCCATGTCTCGAAGTTCAGGAAGGTGTCACCCACCTTGGTGAGGTTGAAGTAGCCACGATGGTAGCCTGGCATGGTGTAATCGTTAAATTGCTTCACTTTTTCATAGTCATGCATAAGGGCAAGCGCTGGAACGCGCTCTGTCATCTTACCCGCAGCAATATCGTCGTTAACACTCTTCGACCAATCGAGGGCTTTCTTGGCAGTCTCATAGTCGTCAGGGATGGCATAATTCGTCCAGTTCTTTGGTGTCAGCACCATCTCCATGTCGTCGTTCTCAGTGGTCAGCGTGACATCGCCTACGATACCCTTGAAGTCCTTGATGGCACGTCCAAAGTTGATGCGACCCATACCCTCGACAAAGATAGTCAAACTGCATCTCTTCTTAATGGCAGGAATGGTAATCGACTTCTCGTTCTTCACACGGTCAATCTTGCCAATATACTTTCCGTCGATGAACACCTGAGCAAAATCGTGGAACTCGCCGGAGAGGACGCTCTCGGAGGTGATTTCTGGCAGCATCGTTTTGTAAACCATCGTACCCCAGCCCATGTCCATCTCTTCAAACGTCTTCAGACTTCCCTCGACAGGATTGTCCATCGAAATCATGAGGGGTGCGAACTCCTTCAGCTCAAACTTCGGAACGGTGATGATAGGCATGGGGGCCTTGGGCACGGCGGGCATCTTCTTGCCGTCGTTGTATTTCTCCATCATCTTGCGGAGTTCCCAGAACTTAGGCGTTGCTTGACCAAACTCGTTAATAGGAGCATCATAGTCGTAACTTGTCACATCGGGTGCAAAACCAGGAGAGTTCGCACCTGCCCAATGTCCAAAGCTTGTGCCTCCGTGTGTCATGTAGAGCGAGAAACTGATGCCTTTCGAGAGCATCTCGTCCATACCGTCCACCATATCCTTTGCAGGACGCGTTTCATGACGAGCACCCCACTTGTCGAACCATCCGCTCCAGAACTCGGAGCACATCTTCGGTGCATCGGGGCGCAATTGACCCAAACGGCGGAATTGGTCGTTGATATTGGCTCCTGTTCCGAAATTCATGGTCCACACAAGGTCATCCAATCCGTTCTGCTCGAAGTTACTGCTCCAGTCGCATTGGAACAAAGCCATCTCGTTTCCGTAGATGGAGCGGAGACAGTCGCGGATTTCTGATACGTAAGGCTTGTCTGTTCCGTAGCTTCCGTATTCGTTCTCCACTTGAATCATGATAATCGGTCCTCCGTTCTGGATAGTGAGAGGTTTCAGCTGCTCACCTACCTTCTGCTCGAATATCTTCACTCGCTCCATGAAATAAGGATCACGTTCGCGCAACTTGATGTCCTTCTTCTTTAGCAGCCACCAAGGCAGACCGCCCATTTCCCACTCGGCACAAACGTATGGACCTGGACGCACAATGACATAGAGACCGTTTTTCTGTGCCAGACGGCAGAATTCGGCGACGTCGCTGTTGCCAGTGAAGTCGAACTGACCTTCTTGCTGCTCGTGTATGTTCCAGAAGATGTAGATACATACGGCATTCATGCCAAGTGCCTTACACATCTGGATGCGATGTTCCCAGTAGGGGCGTGGAATACGTGGGTAGTGTACTTCGGCTGCCTTCACGATGAAAGGCTTTCCGTTGAGTAAGAAGGTTCCCTTACCGGCTTCAAATGTTCCATTACCAGCTTCAAAGGTTCCCTTACCGGCTTCAAATGTTCCTTTTTGTGCCCAGGCAACACAAGTAGCGAGTGCCAAAGCGAGTGTCAAAATCAGTTTTAGTTTTCTCATAATTATTTTATGAATAGCATTGCAATGTAGTGAATGATAAATAAAATGACTAGAATATAAAGTGTCATATTGAGTTTTCTGAAATTTCCTTTCACCATATTGATGAATACGTAGATGATTACTCCTATCATAATTCCGTCGCTGATGCTGTAAGTCAGTGGCATCAGCAGCATGGTGAAGAATGCAGGTAATGCTTCGGTGTATTCTCTCCAATCGATTTCGTAAATCGGGGTACACATCATCACTCCGACGAGGGCAAGTACTGGACCGGTTGCTTCGTTTGGAATCGAGATGAAGATTGGAGAGAAGAAGAGTGATAGTACGAAACAGATGGCGATGGTGAAGGCTGTGAGGCCTGTACGTCCTCCTTCTGCCACACCTGCCGAACTCTCGATGTAGGTAGTTGTAGTATTGGTTCCGAGACATGCTCCCGCAGTTGTAGCAATTGCGTCTGCCATGAATATCTTTGACAGGTTGTCCACCTTTCCTTCCTTGTCGATCATGCCTGCTTTGATGCTGACACCAATCACGGTGCCCATCGTGTCGAAGATGTCTATGAAAAGTAGGGTGAAGATTACGATGAGCATATCAAGACTGAACACATTTGTCCAGTCGAATTGCCAGAAGATGGGTTCGATTGAAGGTGGCAGGTCGGCAAAACCGTTAATGTGAGTGATCCCCATCGGAATGCCGATGATCGTGGTAATCAGGATGCCGATCAGCATGCCGCCTTTCACCTTGAGCACAATGAGTGCGCTGGTGATGAAGAATCCAATGATGGCTAAAATTACTGAAGTGCTGCCTAAATTGCCCAGAATTACGCATGTGGACTCGTTATTGACGACGATCCCTGCATTCTGCAATCCGATGAATGTGATATATATACCGATACCGACTCCGATGGCATGTCGCAAACTTATTGGTATGGCATCTACGATGAGGTCGCGTACGTGGGTGGCCGATAGGATGATGAAGATGACACCTTCAATCAGGATTGCTGTCAGCGCAAACTGCCATGAATATCCCATCGAGATGCAGATGGTATAGACGAAAAATGCGTTCAATCCCATTCCGGGGGCTAATCCAAATGGTTTTTTTGCATAAACCGCCATAACGAGGGTTCCCACGATGGCAGCCAGTGCTGTTGCTGTGAATACGGCATCGATTGGCATTCCGTATTCTTCTCCAAGCGTTTTGCCGATATTCGCGAACATTGCTGGATTGACAGCAAGAATGTACGACATCGTCAGGAAGGTGGTGATTCCTGCTATGATTTCTGTCTTCACGTTGTGCTTTGACGCATCAAAGCCAAATAATTTCTTCAACATAATATGTCAGTTTGTTCTCTTAATTCCGTTTGGTCTCTTAATAGTTTTATATTGTTGTTTCGTGTCGCTTAGAAATTCCATTTGACGCCTAAGCATGGGTTGCATTTGAATCCGTCGTAAGTGCCGAAATCGTTCGATAGCTCAACCTCGCCTCCGATATTCAGGTTTTCTACTCCGAAGTGGCGCCCTACGTTGTACCATATCTGAGGTTCTGAGATAAACGTGGTGGATTTTGCGACGGCGCTTCCGTCATCCTTGAATCCTACGTGGTCTTCCCACCAGAAGTCGGCAAATCCCGAGAAGGAGAGCCCCTCGACACCGAACAGGTCGTTCATGCCCCAAACGGCTGTGAACTGCATGGGTAGGTCGCTCTTACCGTGAGCGATATTCTTGTTGAGCACTTCCAGCGTGAGTGTGTTCTTGAAATCGTCGCTGTGCATGAAATAGTTGACGCCGAACAGCCACGCGTTCTTGATGGAATATCCTTTGTAAACGCCACCGTTGTATTCTACGTGTAGGCTTAGGGGGGCAAGTTTTGTGTTCTGCCAGAAGTTCAAACCGCGGGCAATTTCAAAATATGTTCCGCTCGGCGCATCGTCTGCTCCGTCTTTCGTGCGGGTTTTGAAGTCGTGATCGATAAAGAAGAAGGTGTCGCCCCACTTGTCTTGTTTGAACATCTCGAAGGTTGTGGTGATTTGCTTGCGGTCCTTCCCGAAGTCATAGAACACCTGAAGATTTGTCTGAGCCATAGCTCCGATAGTCATCCATGTTGCTATTGCGATTGCTAAAAATCTTTTCATCTGGTAAGTTGTTTTACGTTATGAAAATACGATCTCTTTTTTCTACTTGCAAAAATAAGAATAATTTCGCTAACTTGTATCTTTTAGTTGAGTTTTTTTCACAAAAAAGAAGTTTTTTTTGTTTTTTATGCAAAATATGAAAATTTAGTAGTATATTTGCATCGTGAAACTAATAACCGCATACAATGCAATACGAACTATTACCTACAGCTATCCGCGATGCTCGTCAGTTGGGATTCCCCAAAATGATTCTTCTTGGCGTACAACACATGTTTGCCATGTTTGGTTCCACGATTCTTGTTCCTATCCTCACAGGTCTTCCCGTCACTACCGCATTGTTCATGGCGGGTGTGGGTACATTGATATTCCATCTCATCACGAAGTTGAAGGTGCCTGCTTTCCTCGGCTCCTCGTTCGCTTTTATTGGGGGCTATTTATATATTAAGGAGTTGGGCACGGGAATGGGGATGCCCGATGCGATGGCTCTCGATTATGCCTGCATCGGTATTTTCTGTGCGGGTATGGTCTATTTGATGGTTGCCATGATTGTGAAGATGTTTGGCGTCGAAAAGGTGCTCCGCTTCTTCCCGCCTATCGTCACAGGTCCCATTGTCATAGCTATCGGTCTGGTACTTGCCGGCTCGGCTATTGAGAAATGTAACGAAAACTGGTGGATTGCGATGACTGCACTCGCTACCGTCGTCATAGCTAATATATGGGGTAGGGGATTCATCAAGATTATCCCTATCATCTTAGGTGTTATCGGCTCGTATGTGATGGCTGTATGTCTGGGCGAGGTAGATTTTTCCAGCCTCAATGATGTCCCCTGGATAGGATTTCCAATCAGTTACGAGAATACGGTCCTTTCCGTTTTCGAGTCTCCCGACTATACATTGATGGCCTCTTCTGTTCTTGCGATTATGCCGATTGCGGTAGCAACAATCATGGAGCATATAGGCGATTTGAGTGCGATTTCGTCAATTGTGGGAAAGAATCTGTTGAAAGACCCTGGACTTCATCGTACGCTGGCCGGCGATGGTATAGCCACTGCTGTTGCTTCTCTCTTCGGTGCTCCTGCCAATACTACCTATGGTGAGAATGTCGGTGTGCTGAACCTTTCTCGCGTGTTCGATACGCGTGTCATTCGTCTGGCTGCCTATCTGGTGATTATCCTTTCCTTCTGTCCAAAGTTCGCCCAGCTCATCATCATCATGCCTCATGCTACCGTTGGTGGCGTATCGCTCATCCTCTACGGATTGATCTCGTCAGTTGGTGTGCGCAATTTGGTGGAAATGAAGGCCGACCTGTCACTTTCCCGTAACGTCATCGTCATTGCAAGCATACTCGTCCTTGCTGTAGGTATCAGATACGGGTTAAACGACCAGGTCGATATCTTCGGCATTAAGCTCACGGGGCTTGCCGTAGCTGCCATCGTTGGTGTGTTCCTGAACGCGATCTTACCGTCGGAAGAGAAATTAAAAAAGGGGGGGTAGAATGTAAATTATGAAACGACTTCTATTATATGTATTTTTGGTGATGGCGACTCTGTATGCTATGGCTCAGCAGGGCGCTTACAGCGTGACAGGGAAGGACTATCACGGCACCTCGCGCGTTTATCTGCAGGAGGTGGGATTCGGCGCACGACTCGATTCGGCAGAGGTGCGCGACGGCATGTTTACCTTCAAGGGGCATACCGAGCGGACGAAATTTGTTGAAATCATCACCCGTGAGGGCCAACCCATGGGTCAGTTCATTCTCGAGCCTGGAACGGTTAACCTGTCGGGCAACAACTACTACGGCAAGGGAGCGCCTCTGAACGATGCTTTCACGACGCTTGTCAACGAAGTCGCTCCGTCCGAGAAGCTCTATTACGATGGTAAGCTGTCGGATAAGGAGCTCGCGTCTATTATATCTAATAAGGTGGTGGCGCAGGTCGATGCGCACATGGGCGATGCGTTGAGTGCCCGTTCGTTCTATTATTTCAGCTCGTATATCGAGAAATTCACGTTCAAATCGCTCTACGACCGAGGCAGCGAGTGGCTGAAGGCGGTTCCTGGGCTGAAACAGCTGCGTGCCAACTACGAACTGACGGCGCAGACGGAAGAGGGGATGATGTTCAAGGACTTTGCCGTCGAGTACGAAGGCCGCACCCAGCGCCTGTCGGATTATGTAGGCAAGGGCAAGTACGTGCTCGTCGATTACTGGGCATCGTGGTGCGGACCGTGCAAGAAAGAGATTCCCAACATCATCGCCGTGTGGAACAAATACAAGGACAAGAAGTTCGTGGCTGTAGGCATTGCAACGTCGGACAAGCCCGAGGACACCAAGGCTGCCATCAAGCAGCTCGGTATAGACTATCCGCAGATTATGAACAACCAGGGCGAGGCTTCCGAACCCTACGGCGTGACCTACATCCCGCAAATCATACTGTTCGGCCCCGACGGCACCATCTTGCGTCGCGATCTTCGCGGCCCCGAGATTATGGAGGCGGTCGATAAGTATCTGCAAGATTGAGGGCTTCGTAGCGACGTACCCTCGACCGTCATTCCGACTCATCCTCCTTTTCGAGAATGCCGCCGACCGCAGTCAACATCGTTTTCCCGAGCGGAAATCGCCTCCGACCGCAGTCAACATCGTTTTCCCAAGCGGAAATCGCCGCCGACCGCAGTCAACATCGTTTTCCCGAGCGGAAATTGTCGCCGACCGCAGTCAACATCGTTTTCCCGAGCGGAAGTTGCCGCCGACCGCAGTCAACATCGTTTTCCCGAGCGGAAATCGCCGCCGACCGCAGTCAACATCGTTTTCCCGAGCGGAAATCGCCGCCGACCGCAGTCAACATCGTTTTCAAAACAAATTTTTAACAAATAAATTATATATTTATGATTTCTATTCCTTCTTTAGTACAAGATGCCCCCATCGTTCGCATGACCAATTCCGTGCTCGTGGGCACTATGAAGTTCACGCTCGACCAGTTCGATGCAACGTTTAGTTCACAGAATCCCGCTCCTGCGCGCATCGCAGCCCAGCTCGTCGAGTTTCGCAACAAGTACAACAACTTGAATTCCGCCTATGCGCTTTCGCGCGAGAGCCTTCTCACCATCGACATCCAAAGTCTTGACCTCGAGGGCGACCAGCTCTTCATCGGTTCGAGGGAAACGGTCGAGGGCGCACGCCGCATGATTGCCGTTCCTGCTCGCAAGCTAGCAGGCGACCGCCTCTGGGTGTTCTACAAGAAATACTCCATCGATGTGAAGGAGAATATGATTTCCGAATGGTCGAAGCTGCAACAGATGACCGAAGAGGCGAACAACTCGACACAGCTCACTGCCGACCTCGCCACGCTCGGACTCACCGAGTTGTGGGCACGTCTGACCGAGATTACCGGTCTGTTACGTGACAAACTCACCGAACGCTCGGGCGAACTGCCTGCGCAGAAGGCCATGAAGCAGGCCCGTGAGGCCATCTACCCCGAATATCGCCTGCTCGTTCAGTTGCTCAACGCCTACGCTCTGGTTGATAGCGACGTACACAAGTTCGATACGCTCATCTCTACGCTGAACAACAACATCGACTACGTACGCATTCATGCCATGAGCAGCGGCGGCTCAATCGGCAATCAGAACAATCCGACTAATCCGAATACTCCGGAAAATCCGGAAAATCCGGAAAATCCGGACAATCCGACTAATCCGACTAATCCGACCAATCCGACTAATCCGGATAATCCGAATACGCCTAGCAATCCGACCAACCCCGACAACGGAGGCGGCGGCGCAAGCGGCGGCGATAATGGTGGCGACGAGCCGTTCGACGACGGCGACTGACAACAACCCGTTTCCGAAACGAATAAAGGAGAGCACCCCGTCTCTCCTTTATTTCTTTTTGATGGCCTGTCCCGACCCTCGGTCTCTCGCCCTGCAATTACCGCCTGAGCCTTCGACCGATGTCATTTTAGTCCCGTTTCGTGGATTTCATTATACGTTGCATCATCTACCGGCTCACACCATTCGTTCGAGGCTCCTTCCTCCACATCCTTGTGATAGGTGAGGTGCTGAAACCATGAGCCCTTCTGCGCTCCATGCCAATGTTTCGCCTCGGCAGGGATGGCGATAACTGTTCCGGGAGTCATTGCGACGGGAGCCTTGCCCCATTCCTGATACCATCCGCGTCCGGCGACGCAAATCAACACCTGCACCTGCTTGTGGTGGATATGCCAGTTGTTGCGGCAACCAGGCTCGAACGTGACTTTCATCACGCCACCGCCCACATCTGCCAGATAACTCTGTCCGACGAAATATTTGCCGTAAGGATTCGGTTCACCTTTTGGCCACTTGGTGCTCAGGGTGTATCCTTCGCCAGCGAGCCAAGCACAGAGTTCATCGACCAGCTGCTTCGTGTTGCCCATATTCACGGCTCCCTGCTTGTGGGCAGCGAGTTGAGGAGCCACGCCCTCGAGACCGCTCAGGGCTGCTACGGTCACAATCTCACGATCGGCTGCCGTGAGTTGATCGCCTGCGAAGATATCGCCGAAAAGGTGCGACTTCAGGTAGTAGTCGTCCTGCGGACAGAAATCGTAGCTGAAGGGTTTTCCTGAGAGTTGCGTCTGGTTCTTCAACCCCAACTCGTAGGCCTTCTTTGCGTCGTCCCACTCGGCAGGACGCTTCCAGGGCTTGCCTTCTTGCCACATCGACTGCTTGTTCTCCAAAACTTTATTCAACACTCCCAGCGCATTCAGGCTTCGCGGAAATCCTGTGTAGGCATAGAGCTGCGAGAAAGCCTCCTTCAGCTCGTTGATTGTCACACCCTTGTCGAGCGCCTTTCGCACGGCAGGCTCCAGACGTTCCATGTCGCCCTGTGCCATCAGGCAGGCACACGCTGCTAATCCCTTTTGACGCTCGGTCAGCGTCTGTGCGTTTACTGTTATCATCGTCATGATTGCGATTAAAAATAATGTTCTTTTCATCGTTATTTCAGGTTATCGTTGAAAAACGCTGCTACGGTGTCCCAAGGAATCAGATTCTTAGGCTGACCCTTGCCGGCTTTTTCCTCGTAACCACCATCGTAGAGGTCACAGTGCGAGGCATCCGGGATGATGAGCAGTTGCTTGTTCTCCGGATTGGGATTCGGCTCGCCGACAAACTTATAACCCTCTGCTTTTCCGTCAACCATATAGTGATAGGCTGCCTCGCCGAAGTAGCGCGAGTGGGCTTCTGCTCCGTGCATCACGAGAACCGCTGAGCGGATTTCATTGATATAGTAAAGGAAACGACTATTCGCGTAAGCCTGCGTACCGATGATGCGCCAACCGTCGTTCGAATTGCCCGAGCGTGCATGATAGCCGCGTGTGGTCTTGTAATAATCGTAGTAGTCGTGAACGAATTTCGGAGCCTGAGCGGGAACGCTATCGATTACGCCTCCTGCCATCGCCATCGGGTCAGCCAGACGTTGCTTGGCGAGACGCTCACGTGCCGTATGACGCGCCTCCTCCACATCGAACGCATCGTTGTAGTCATTTCCGCTGATGCGAGTCATGTCGTACATCGTTGATGCTACGGTTGCCTTGATGCGCGTATCTGCAGCTGCTGCATTCAGGGCAATTCCTCCCCAACCACAGATGCCGATGATACCGATCCTGTCTGCATCTACCATCTCCAGCTTCGAGAGGAAATCGACGGCAGCCATGAAGTCCTCCGTATTGATGTCGGGCGATGCTGTGCGTCGAGGCTCTCCGCTGCTTTCGCCCGTGTAAGATGGGTCGAACGCAAGCGCTACGAAACCACGCTCCGCCATCTTCATCGCATACAATCCGCTCGCCTGCTCCTTTACGGCTCCGAATGGTCCGCTGACTGCGATCGCGGGAAACCTCTTCACTCTCGACTCTGAACTCTCCTTTCCCTCTTCCCTCTTCACTCTTACCTCTTCCCTCTTCCTCTTCCCTCTTCACTCTCCTTTCCCTCTTCACTCTCCTTCGGCGTATAAAGGTCGGCAGCCAATGTCAATCCATATTGCGTCTCGAACGTCACCTTCTTGTGTTTTACTTTCTCGCTCAGCGGGAACACCTTGTCCCACTCCTGTGTCAGATTCAATGTTTTCATATTCTCGTCTGATTTCGTTTGTTCCTTATTTATGCAGCTGGTGAGCACCAATCCCAACAGCGCTGCTGATATCAAAAGTTTCTTCATCGCATTACTTTCTTCCCGTTTTGTATGACGATTCGTTTATGTCCGACCTGAGCGATTGTGCCTTGCGTAGAATCGCAACTATTATCTTTTAACTTTTCACTCTTCACTGTATTGATGCCAGTTGCTACGTCTGTCAGCGAGAGTGTGACGCTGATATTGTTCTGACCCGCTTTGAGGAACGAGCGCATTTGGCTGTCCGTCAGACCCTCAATCTTGCCCAGTCGGGTGTAGCTCCATGAATTGCTTGCGTAGAAGAGGCAGATATTGCTGCCGTTGTAAAGCACGATGTCCCCTGAAGTAACGTTCATTTGCTCGTTGCTGGTTGTGAGCGACATACCCAGCGAGCCCCAAATCTCAAATCTGTTGTCGTTGAGCTTAACCGTTATCGGTCCGTTCTGAAGGGCTGCAACCAATTCGCGAGTAGCAGCATTATCTACGAGCGTCGCACTCTGTGTCTGCCCGTCAATCGTGATATACATTGTATTCATAGTCGTTGATTCTTCTGCGAAAGTCAGTGTTTTGAGCCAGTCCTCAATCAGCGAAGCGCGCTTGCCGTGATTGCTGGCATTGATCCAAAGCGCATCGCCCATCCATGTTGCTTCTGGCAGCAGACGTTTTGCGTCAGCTACCACGCCGCTGATTCCGCTCGAATGGCTCGACACAATCATTCCCACATGCTTGCCTGCCATCTGCGAAGCGTTCTCGAACAGGTAGGTCTGCATGATTGCAGCCATCTGACTCCACCAAAGGGGAGTGACGATGATGATGTTCTGATAGTCGTCGAGCGAGGTCGTTACAGGGTCAATCGCCGGATAGCTGCTTCCTTCGTTAGGATTTGCCTTGATAGCATTCAGCAGCTGAGTACCCAGCGCATAGTTATTTGCCTCGTACTTCAATCCCTTCTCTGCAGGCACAATCTCGAGCACATCGGCCTGAATCTGATTGGTCAACGTCGTCACAATCTCACGGCTGTTGCCCGTATAGCTATAATATACCACTAACGTCTTACCGATATTGGCAGACACCTCGGCTTTCACTTCGCTGTCTGATGAACAGCTGCAAAGCAGCATTGCTGCAAAAAATAATAAAATCTGTTTCATAACGATGTTCTATTTAGAATCACGGTGCAAAGTTACGTACATTCTATCAAATAGGTATTACACAAATTAGCGGATTTTATACCAGTTTCGCAGAAAATACATAAAGAACATCAAAAACATACCATTATTTGACCGAAATTCGTTTTTTTACGGTATCTTTGCAACAAAATTTTTAGTAAATGCCAATCGTTTGAACAATGAACATCAGATTAGAAACTCCCAAAGATTATCGAGAGGTGGAGATCCTTACACGCGAAGCATTCTGGAATGTCTATCGTCCTGGATGCACGGAGCATTACGTCCTCAAACAGTTTCGGACCAATCCCGACTTCATCCCTGAGCTTGACTTGGTGATGGAAGAAGATGGTAAGATCATCGGTCATGTCATGTTCTCCAAGGCAGAAATCATCCTCGATGACGGTTCCCGTTTCCCTTCTTGGACATTCGGTCCCATCAGCATCCATCCCGACTACAAGCGCAAGGGGTATGGACTCAAGTTGCTGCAATATGCGTTGGAGAAGGCTCGCACGATGGGCATCGGTCTGCTGCAGATGGAGGGTAACATCGAGTTCTACCGTCGTGCAGGGTTCGACCTCGCCAGCAAGCTGAACATTCACTATCATGCAGAGCCGCGAGAGTCTGTAGTGCCATATTTCCTTGCCCAGGAACTCATACCAGGTTATTGGGGCAATCGCGAGGGAACCTATTGTCCTCCCAAGGGCTATTTCGTGGCTGATGAGCATCCCGAAGCCTTCGAAGCTTACGAGGCGACATTTCCGGAGAAGGAGAAAGCATTCCGAGAGGGCCAGCTCCCTCAGTTCTGTCAGAGTTGCGGCATGCCACTGACCCGTATCGAGGATTGTGGTACAAACGCAGATGGCTCTACCAATTTCGACTATTGTCAGTACTGCTACAAGGACGGGCGGTTCCTGCAGGACTGTACCATGGACGAGATGATAGAACATTGTGCGCAGTTTGTCGACGAAGTGAATAAGCACATGCCCAAGCCCATGACCAAGGAAGAGTACAAGCAAGCGCCTGCGGCTCAAAAATACGAAGAGGCATGCGAACGCATGCGCGGCTTCTTCCCGATGCTGAAACGCTGGAGGAAATGAATAAATAATGGATGATAAGCTACATAAGATGAAACAGGAAATCAATCCAAAGGATACCAATCGCGCCATCGCATTCGAGCTGTGGATGAAGTCGCCCATGCCAATGGTGACGCTCACCAAAACCTTCGATGTGACGCGGCTCTGTAAGGTAAGCCGTCGGAGCGGTATGAAATTCAACATGCTGCTTTGCTGGTGCATCGGCCAAGCAGCTTCAGCGATAGAGGAATTCTATATGTTGCCACAGAACGGAAAACTGTACAAATACGACCACATGGCCATCAACGTGATAGTGGATAATGTAAAAGGCGGACTCAGTTTTTGCGACGTTGCCGTCAGCGACGATTTGGAACAGTTTAATGCCGATTACCTCCATCTGACCGAGACCATCCGCCAAACCTGTCAGGACATATTAGACGATGAAGCTGTGATAGTAGGCACATCGGCAGTGACTGGCACGGAACTCGACGGCATTGTCAACCAATATAGCGGCATCTACACCAATCCCTTCCTGGCATGGGGCAGATATCGCAAGCATTGGTTCAAAGTGACTTTGCCCATCTCCTTCCAATTCCACCACGCCCAGATGGACGGCTCACACGCCGCACGATTCTTGGAAGAATTGCAAAAAACAATCAATATAATATGAATCTTTGCAGTCGAGATGAAGCAGATACTGAAAGTAAACAACCCCAACGACTACGCACGTTTTGTCGATGCACCCATTCTCCATCCGTTGGTCAGCATCATCCACTACGACGAGCTGCCACCCTTCCGTCATAGCCTGAACAACTATGGCGTGTATGGGCTGTTCATTCAGCGACAGTTCCCCCACAACCTCTCCTACGGCATGCGGAAACTGCAGGTGAGCGATGCCTCAATCATTGCAGTCGAACCCGGACAGATAGGCGGACTCGAAGACAATGGCGAGCGCATATCATTGTGCGGGTGGGTGCTCCTGTGGTCGCCCGAACTGCTACACGGATCAGAACTCGAAAGCCAGATCGACCACTATCAGTACTTCTCCTATTTCTTCGACGGATCCCTACGCATGGAACCCGACGAATGGCTCAGCATCACACAGCTCGTCAGTCAGATGCGACAAGAGTTGCAGACGCACGACGACTCACCCTCGCTACGCACCATCCTTCTGGGCTATCTGCGCCTCATACTCGAATACTGCAACCGCATCTACCAACGTCAGCTGTCCGAAGAGAATAGGGGAGAGGCAGACCTGTTGAAACGCTTCCACAACCTGCTGCAAACCTATTTCCGTGAGAATCGCCAGCTCTCGCAAGGCCTGCCCACCGTAGCATGGTGCGCCTCCGAGCTAGCCTATTCGCCACGCTACTTTGGCGATTTGATCCATAAGGCCACAGGCGGAACAGCCATCGGATACATACACAACTACATCATCAACCAAGCAAAAAGTCTGCTGATGCAAGGGCATAACATCAGCGAGACCTCACGCCTCCTCGGATTCGACTTCCCACACCATTTCACCCGCCTCTTCAAACGCATAACCGGACTCACACCCACCCAGTTCCTTGGGAAAAGTTGAAATCAAAAATTCAAAGCGGCAAATTCCATCCGCGATAGCCACATTTTAATTTTTATGCGGCCATTTCCATCCGCAATAGCCACTTTCAAAATTTTATGTGGCCATTTCCATCCGCGATAGCCACTTTCAAAATTTTATGCGGCCATTTCCATCCGCGATAGCCACTTTCAAAATTTTATGTGGCCATTTCCATCCGCGATAGCCACTTTCAAAATTTTATGCGGCCATTTCCATCCGCGATAGCCACTTTTAAAATTTTATGTGGCCATTTCCATCCGCGATAGCCACTTTCAAAATTTTATGTGGCCATTTCCATCCGCGATAGCCACTTTCAAAATTTTATGCGGCCATTTCCATCCGCGATAGCCACATTTAAATTTTCTCCCAAGTCGAAAAAGTGAAGGAGGTGGGTGAGTTGCTTCTCATTTTATCACTTTTCGTATGCTTATTGTGTGCTAATTGAAATTATTTTCGTACCTTTGCAGGCCGGTTGATGGTTTACTGTTTACTGTTTACGAAAAAGCATATTGAAAAAAGCATATTAGAAAATGTTACGAATAGCTATACAGTCTAAGGGTCGTCTCTACGAGGAGACGATGAACATCCTGCAGGAGGCGGGAATCAAGATTTCGAGTGTGAAACGTACGTTGCTGGTGGAGGCTTCGAACTTCCCTCTGGAGGTGTTGTATCTGAGAGATGACGACATCCCTCAGACGGTTGCGAATGGTGTGGCTGACATCGGTATCGTGGGTGAGAACGAGTTTGTGGAGCGTCAGGTGGATGCTGACATCGTGTCGCGTCTGGGCTTCAGCAAGTGTCGTCTGTCGCTCGCCATCCCTAAGCATTCTGAATATAATGGTGTGGAGTGGTTCAACGGCAAGAAGATTGCGACCAGCTATCCGAATATCTTGAAGACATTCATGGACGCCAAGGGCATCAAGCTCGACGTTCATGTGATTCAGGGTTCGGTGGAGATTGCTCCAGGTATAGGATTGGCTGACGGTATCTTCGACATCGTGAGCAGCGGTTCTACATTGGTGAGCAACAACTTGAAGGAGGTGGAAGTGGTGATGAAGAGCGAGGCGTTGCTGATCGGCAACAAGCATCTGGATGCTGACAAGCAGGAGACGCTGAAGGAGCTGTTGTTCCGCTTCGAGGCTGTTCGTGCTGCCGAGGATAAGAAGTATGTGCTGATGAATGCTCCTACGGACAAGGTGAAGGAAATTATCGAGGTGCTGCCTGGTATCAAGAGTCCTACGGTGATGCCTCTTGCTACGGAGGGTTGGAGCAGCATTCATACGGTGCTCGACGAGAAGCGCTTCTGGGAAATCATCGGTCAGCTGAAACGTCTGGGTGCCGAGGGTATCCTTGTGTTGCCGATTGAGAAAATGATTTTGTAGGTCACAGAATGACAAAGAAAAAGGAATTGCAAGCTATGAAAGGTAAGTTTTTAGCAATAGCGGCTGTAGGTCTGATGCTGTCAGCATGTAACGGCAATCAGCAGGCAGACAACAAGGGGGACGCGAGCGACCAACCGTCGAATGCAATCAAGATAGAGGAGGATGTGTATCAGTTGAAGTCTGATGACCCAACAGGTATCGCCTCTATTCGTAAGTCGTGGGCTAAAAAGACGCTCAAGGTGGATGCAGGCGACAGTCAGGTGGGTATCGCTCAGCTGGCCAAAGCATTCTGTCAGGAATATACCCGATGCGAGACGAATAAAGCATTGGCGGAGTATCTGAAAGACCCGGACAGCAATGGCGAGACCGTCAATGTGGAGGGTATGTCGTACAATATCGAAGACTTGCAAGCGAATGGCTTTATGTGTTGTCAGATGCTGGTTGAAACCACTCCCAATACTCAGGTCTGCTATTGGAACCGCAAGAACGGGCACAAGCTGTTTGCTGCCTATATGGAGCACATTCATGAGAACGGTGCATTCGCGGAGCACTTGATGGTGTTCTACGACTATGATCCCGCTACGGGTGTGATGACACCTGAACCCGATCTGAATGTGAGGTTGGAAAAACATATAAAGAATCAGGACGAATATTCCATTGAGCTGCCTCGAGAGGGTAAGGACATCGTTGTGTATGCCTACATCGTGGACGATGAGGGCGACTCAGCCGATGATAGTGAATGGGTATTCGTATGGAATGGAGATACATTTGAATGGAAAAAATAACCAGACCACATAAGGAAGCTGCCGAGCTGAATAGCGTAGTGGGTGGCGTGCTTGACGACATAAGGCGTCGAGGAGATGTAGCCGTGAAGGATTATGAGCTGAAATTCGACAAGGTTGCTCTGGATTCGCTGAAGGTGACCGACGCAGAAATCCGTGAGGCCGAGTCGTTGGTGAGCGACGATTTGAAAGCCGCACTTGAGATGGCTCATCAAAACATCAAGACCTTCCATGAGGCTCAGCGTTTTGAAGGTAAGAAGATTCAGACGCAGCCAGGAGTGACATGCTGGCAAAAGGCAGTCGCGATAGAGAGGGTAGGGCTGTACGTCCCAGGCGGAACGGCACCTCTGTTCTCCACCGTGCTGATGCTGGCTACCCCAGCGAAGATAGCAGGCTGTAAGGAGATTGTGCTCTGCTCGCCTCCCAACCGTGAAGGAAAGCTCCATCCCGCCATTCTCGTAGCTGCGAAGATAGCAGGCGTGAACAATATTTATAAAATAGGTGGTGTTCAGGCAATCGGCGCGATGGCTTACGGAACAGAATCGGTTCCTAAGGTTTATAAGATATTCGGTCCAGGCAATCAGTATGTGATGGCAGCCAAGCAGATGGTCAGTCTGCACGATGTGGCTATCGATATGCCAGCCGGACCAAGCGAGGTAGCGATTATTGCTGACGAGACAGCCAATCCGTCGTTCGTAGCAGCCGACTTCCTGTCGCAAGCCGAGCACGGAGTGGATTCGCAAGCCGTACTTGTCACAACGAGTCGGTCATTGCTGGAAGAAACCGATAAGGAGGTGAAACGTCAGTTGGAGTTGCTCCCAAGAAAAGAAATCGCAAGTGCTTCAATCGCAAACAGTAAGATGATTTTTGTTGAAACGATAGATGAAGCGGTTGAACTCATCAACGACTACGCTCCCGAACACTTGATAATTGCCACGAAAGACTATATGGAAGTAGCTGAGAGAATCGTGAACGCAGGCTCTGTGTTCCTCGGAAACTATTCGTGTGAGAGTGCTGGCGATTATGCATCGGGTACGAACCACACTTTGCCAACCAGCGGTTATGCAAAGGCTTACAGCGGAGTGTCGCTCGATAGTTTCATTCGTAAGATCACGTTCCAGGAACTGACCGCAGAGGGTATTCGCAACATAGGGCATACGGTGGAACTGATGGCGCACCACGAACAACTCGATGCTCATAAGAATGCGATGAGAGTGAGAGTTGAGAGTTGAGAGTTGAGAGATTAGAGTTTAGAGTTTAGAGTTGAGAGTTGAGAGTTGAGAGTTTGGAAAATTGAAGAATAAATGAAGGAAAAGATATGATTTCATCTTTAGTTCGACATAATATAAAGCAGCTGAAACCTTATAGTTCGGCACGCGACGAATACAAGGGGAAGAAGGCATCTGTGTTTATTGATGCCAACGAAAATCCTTTTGGAACCTTGCTGAATCGCTATCCTGACCCATTGCAGGAGGAACTGAAACGTGCGATAGCTGAGGTGAAGCAAGTGCCGGCTGAATGCATCTTCCTCGGAAACGGTTCGGACGAGGCGATAGACCTGAGCTACCGAGTGTTCTGTGAGCCGCGAGTGGATAATGTAGTGGCGATTGACCCAACATACGGAATGTATGAGGTGTGTGCCAATATCAACGATGTGGAATACAGAAAGGTGGCGCTCGACGAACATTTCCAGATGAAAGCCGACGATCTGCTGACTGCCTGTGATAGCCATACGAAGTTGATATTCATCTGCTCGCCCAACAACCCTACAGGCAACGACCTCAGCCGTGAGGAAATCGTGAAGGTGATTGAAGGGTTCAAGGGGATTGTGATTGTCGATGAAGCCTACTCGGACTTCTCTACCCAGCGCCCTTTGCGACTTGATTTGGATAAGTATGAGAATCTGATCGTTTACAACACCTTCTCGAAGGCATACGGGTGTGCGGCTATCCGACTCGGAATGGCTTTTGCGTCTGCGGAAATCATCGGTTACTTCAACAAGGTGAAATATCCCTATAACGTGAATGTGCTGACCCAGCATAAAGCCACCGAAGTGCTGAGTACAGAGATGAGCAAGACCTGCAAGCATATCAACCTCATTATTGATGAACGAGCAACGGTCATGGAGGCCTTTGCACAGCTGCCCCTGTGTGAGCGAGTCTATCCATCGAACGCCAACTTCTTCCTCGCCAAAGTGACCGATGCAAACAGCATCTACAACTATTTGGTCGATAAGGGAATCATTGTGCGTAATCGCAACTCAGTCAATATGTGTGGCAACTGTCTGCGTATCACGATAGGAACGAAAGAAGAGAATACCCAACTCCTGAGTGCGCTCAGGGTTTACAAACCATAACCCAACCAAGCTATGAAGAGAGCCTTGTTTATAGATCGTGACGGAACGATTATTGAGGAACCGTCTGACGAGCAGGTCGATACGGTCGATAAATTCCGATTCCTGCCCCAGGTGATCAGTAGTCTGAGCTTCCTTAGAAGCAAAACCGACTATGAGTTTGTCATGGTGACGAACCAAGACGGATTGGGCACGCCTGCCAATCCGCAGGAAGTGTTCGATGCGTTTCAGAACCTCATGCTCCATACGCTGAGTACGGAAGGGGTGACATTTGACGATATCCTCATTGATAAATCCTATCCGGAAGACAATCTTCCAACCCGCAAACCCGGTATCGGGATGATGGGAAAGTATCTCACAGGCGAGTACGACTTACAACACTCGTATGTGATAGGTGACAGAGCTACAGATGCTCAGTTGGCAAAGAATATGGGATGTAAGGCCGTTATTCTCAAAAGCAGGTTTACAGAGAATCTGGATGAACCTCACGTCGTACTTGTGGATTCGTGGCAGCAAGCTACAGAACTGATCTATGCAGGTGAGCGTGTGGCAGAGATGCATCGACAGACCAAGGAGACCGATGTATATGTGCGTATGAACCTCGACGGTCACGGAAAAGGACGGATAGATACGGGAGTGGGATTCTTCGACCACATGTTGGAGCAGATTTCCAAACATGGAGGTATTGATCTGGACGTGAAGGTAACGGGTGACTTGAATGTGGACGAGCATCACACCATTGAAGATACGGGTATCGTGCTCGGAGAGTGTCTGTTGAAAGCGTTAGGTGATAAGCGAGGCATAGAACGTTATGGCTATACGTTGCCTATGGACGATTGTCTGTGTCAAGTGGCACTCGACTTCGGAGGACGAGCGTGGTTGGTATGGGATGCAGTGTTCAAGCGTGAGAAGATAGGCGATATGCCGACAGAGATGTTCCTCCATTTCTTCAAGTCGTTCAGCGATGCAGCGAAGATGAACCTAAACATCAAGGCAGAAGGGGAGAACGAACACCACAAGATTGAAGGCATCTTCAAAGCAGTGGCGCGTTCCATCAAAATGGCAATTCGACGTGACATTTTCAATTATGAACTTCCTTCAAGTAAAGGAATTTTGTAATTATGCACTTTTTTTTCGTTTATCGTTTTCTCATGTGAGAAAAAAAACTTAAATTTGCCTGATTTTTGCGTGCCTCCCTTTGGGAGCAGTTACAAAAGTCAAGCATTTTTTTGTATGATTGTTAGGAAATTTAGATATAAATCAACTTAGTTAATTCACAACAAAATGAAAATTTCACGTATTGATCACCTTGGAATAGGTGTTGAGAGCATCGAAGCAGTGCTCCCTTATTTTGAGAACGTATTAGGTCTCAAGTGTTATGCAGTAGAAGAAGTAGCTGACCAGAAAGTAAAGACCGCTTTCCTGAAAGTCGGTGAAGTAAAACTAGAGCTTCTTGAACCAACATCTCCAGAGTCTGCAGTTGCAAAATGGCTTGAGAAGGGTGGTAAGGGTGTTCATCATGTAGCATTCGCAGTAGAAGACGGAGTTGCAGAAGCACTCGTAGAATGCGAAGGAAAGGAAATACGTCTTATCGACAAGGCTCCACGTCCAGGTGCAGAAAATATGATGATTGGATTCCTGCATCCAAAGTGTACAGCAGGTATTCTTACAGAACTCTGCGAGCCAAAGAAGTAAAAGTAGAATCGTAAATGATAAAATCGTAAATAAAAATGAGTATTCAATCACAGAAAATCAAAGAACTTGTTGAGAAACGTGAGAAAGCACGTTTGGGTGGTGGTGAGAAAGCCATTCAGAAGCAACATGAAAAGGGTAAGTATACTGCTCGCGAGCGTATCGCATTGCTTTTGGATGAAGGTAGTTTCGAAGAGATGGACATGTTTGTCACTCACAGATGTCACAACTTCGGCATGGAGAAAAAGCAATTTGACGGCGATGGTGTCGTAACAGGTTGCGGTACAATTAACGGACGTCTCGTCTATGTGTTCGCTCAGGACTTCACCGTGAACGCAGGTTCGCTTTCAGAGACCATGTCTCTCAAGATCTGTAAGGTGATGGATATGGCCATGAAGATGGGTGCTCCAGTTATCGGTCTGAACGACTCAGGTGGTGCACGTATTCAGGAAGGTATCAATGCGCTTGCAGGCTATTCTGAGATATTTGAACGTAACATCCTTGCCAGTGGTGTTATCCCACAGATTTCAGGAATCTTAGGTCCTTGTGCAGGTGGTGCAGTCTATTCTCCAGCCCTGACCGACTTTACCTTGATGATGGAGAACACATCATACATGTTCCTTACAGGTCCTGCTGTTGTAAAGACCGTTCTTGGTGAAGTAGTCACTCAGGAAGAACTCGGTGGTGCTTCTGTTCACTCTACGAAGTCGGGTGTTACTCACTTTACCGCAAAGACTGAAGAGGAAGCTATGGCGATGATCAAGCAGCTCTTGAGCTACATTCCACAGAACAACCTCGAGAAGACTCCACGAGTTGAATGTACAGACCCAATCGATCGTAAGGACGACTATCTCAACGAAATCATTCCAGACAATCCAAACATGCCATACGATATGTATGAGGTGATAGGTGCTATCGTGGATAACGGTGAGTTCTTTGAGGTTCAGAAAGACTATGCACGCAACATCATCGTAGGTTTCGCTCGATTCAACGGAGAATCTGTAGGTATCGTGGCAAATCAGCCAAAGGCACTTGCAGGTGTGCTCGATTGCAACGCATCACGTAAGGGTGCACGTTTCGTTCGTTTCTGCGATGCATTCAATATTCCAATCGTAACACTCGTTGACGTTCCTGGATTCCTTCCTGGTACAGGTCAGGAGTACAATGCAGTAATCCTCCACGGAGCAAAGTTGCTTTATGCATACGGAGAATGTACCGTTCCAAAGGTAACCGTTACATTACGTAAGTCTTACGGTGGTTCACACATCGTGATGAGTTGTAAACAACTTCGTGGCGACATGAACTATGCATGGCCATCTGCAGAAATTGCTGTGATGGGTGCAGCCGGTGCTGCAGCTGTTCTCTATGCCAAGGAAGCAAAGGCACTGAAGGAAGAAGGTAAGGTTGAGGAAGCAAAGGCATTCATTCAGGAGAAAGAAGACGAGTACACAAAACTCTTCGCTAATCCTTACAATGCAGCAAAGTACGGTTATATCGATGACGTAATCGAGCCACGCAATACTCGTTTCCGCATCATTCGCGCTTTGGCTCAACTCGCTGATAAGAAACTGACGAACCCTGCTAAGAAACACGGAAACATTCCATTGTAATTAATTGTAAATTCGAAAAAGATATGATTAATATATTAGCAGACGTAGTTTGGGCTGATGCATGGGCAAGAACCGGAATGGGATTCGGAGTGGTATTCGCAGTGCTCCTCATCCTTGTGTTCGTGTTGGTGGCATTTGGCAACTTTTCACGTATGTCGGGCAAGAAGCAGACTCAGGCTCCCAAGCCTGCATCTCTGCAGTCAGCCCCTCAAGCTGCTGTAGCTCCAGCCGCTTCTGCATCAGATGCAGACAAGGCAGCCATTGCAACAGTATTGTATTTATATTTCCAGAATGTTCATGACGAGGAAAGCAATGTGATTACGATTCAGCACAAAGCAAACTCTGCATGGCATCATGAGTTGAACCCACGTTATAACTCAGTTAAGTAATAATCGTATAAAGAAAAAAATTAGATGAAAGATTTCAAATTTAAGATAAACGGTACTGAATACACAGCATCTGTAGAAGAGAAAGATGACAATATGGTTCAGGTAACTGTAAACGGCAATGCTTATAGTGTTGAGGTTGAACACGAAGCTCCAGCCGCTCCTATGGCTCGTCCAGCTGCTGTTGCTGCTCCAGCTGCTTCAGCTCCTGTAACAGCTGCAAGCGCAAAGATTACTGCTCCTCTGCCAGGCAACATTACAAAGATTCTTGTATCTGTTGGACAGAAGGTACAGAAGGGTGATGTCGTTATGACGATGGAAGCTATGAAGATGGAGAACAATATCACTGCTGAAGCAGACGGAACTGTTAAGGCAATCGTAGCTCAAGTAGGTCAGAGTGTAAATCAGGGTGATGTACTCGTAGAGCTTGAAGGCGCAGCTGCTCCTGCAGCTCCTGCTGCAGCTCCCGCTCCAAAAGCATCTGCTCCAGCAGCAGCTCCTGCTCCCGCTGCTAAGCCTGCAGCTGGTGCAAAGACAGTCAATGCTCCACTTCCTGGAACCATCACAGCTGTGAAGGTTTCAAACGGACAGGCTGTTAAGAAGGGTGATGTGCTTGTTGTGATGGAAGCTATGAAGATGGCAAACGACATTACCGCTGAGTGTGATGGAACAGTGAAGAATGTATTCGTTCAGCAAGGTGCATCTGTCAATGTAGGCGATGCTTTGGTTGAGATCGCATAGCTTAATACTGCTAATTAAATACACGACATGAAAAGAATATTTTGTTTTATAGTTATGCTGCTGCTCGTATCGGTAGGTTGCTTCGCTGATAGTTTCGACTTCGGAGAGGCTACCTCGAAATTCGTAGACAGCATGGGATTGGTGCAGGTGTTCTCTGGCGACGGATGGAAATCATTGGTAATGATTGCCCTTGCTTGTTTCCTGCTCTTCCTTGCCATCAAGAAGCAATACGAGCCTCTGCTCCTGCTACCGATTGCATTCGGTATGCTCCTCACTAACTTGCCTGGAGCAAACATGTTCCACACAGAGATGTGGAATGATGAGTTCCTGAATCCTGAGAGCCCATTCTACCACAGCTATCGTCACGTGTTGGCTGAAGGTGGATTGCTCGATGTGCTCTATATTGGTGTGAAGACGGGCGTTTATCCTTGTCTCATCTTTATCGGAGTAGGTGCTATGACCGACTTCGGTCCGCTGATTGCTAATCCAAAGAGTTTCCTCCTTGGTGCTGCAGCTCAGCTGGGTATCTTTATCACATTCATCACTGCTCATGCACTTGGTTTCAATAGCATGGAGGCTGCGTCAATCGGTATCATCGGTGGTGCAGACGGACCTACATCAATCTTCCTTACAACGAAGTTGGCTCCACATCTCTTGGGTCCAATCGCTATTGCAGCATATAGCTACATGGCACTCGTTCCTGTGATTCAGCCACCAATTATGCGACTGCTGACTACAAAGAAAGAGCGTATGATTGAGATGAAACAACTTCGCACGGTGAGCAAGACAGAGAAGATTATCTTCCCAATTGCTATCACAATTGTTGTTGCATTTATTCTGCCCGATGCAGCTCCACTTATCGGCTGTCTCATGTTGGGTAACCTCATGAAGGAGTCGGGTGTAGTTGATCGTCTGGCAAAGACCGTTCAGAACGAACTGATGAACATCGTGGTTATCTTCCTGGGAACAACTGTTGGTGCAACTGCAACAGCAAGCACATTCCTCGATATCAGTACCATCAGCATCCTTTGCATGGGTATTGTTGCGTTCGGTGTAGCATCTGCCGGCGGTATCATCTTCGCTAAGATTATGAACCTCTTCCTCAAGGAGAAAATCAATCCGCTTATCGGTTCTGCAGGTGTTTCAGCTGTTCCTATGGCAGCACGTGTTAGTCAGACAGAAGGACAGAAAGCCAATCCGCACAACTTCCTTCTCATGCATGCGATGGGACCAAACGTAGCAGGTGTGATTGGTTCTGCTGTAGCAGCAGGAATCCTCCTTAGTATGCTTGGAAAATAATTCCTGCGTACTTATATATAAATAAGGTGTAGCTCGTTGAGCTGCACCTTATTCTTTTTGTCTATTTCGTAAACGGAATCAGTTTCTCTCGAATACTGGTATGTGTTCTGGAGTAACCGCTACAGTCACATACTGACCTCCTGCATAGTGTTCACGAGTGTAACGATGTGTCCATCCTTTCTTGTTCTTTGGTAGATAGACTTTCCATTCGTTTACGTTGTCTGCCGTAACGGGACATACTAGATACTTAGGTCCGAACATGTATTCAGTTTCTTGGCGAAGCGCCTCTGTGTCATCACAGAAGTCGAATACGAGCGGACGCATCAGGGTATAGTCTTCTGTGGCAACTCGACGTGCACAATCCTTGATGTATGGTAGCAGTTCCTGACGTTCCTTAATGCAGTCAACAAACATCTTCTCGATATCTGCCGGATACTGCCAAGGTTCAGTACGGCTTTGGTAACCGTGTACACGCATGATAGGCAAAAATACACTTGTTTCAATCCATCGCAGCATTCGAAGCTGGTAAGCACGATCTGAGTATTGATTGCCTGGACGGAAGAAACCTCCAGCATCGTAAGTCCACCAAGGCATACCTGTTGCTACATAGTTCAGTCCACCAGCTATCTGACGACGCAGACAATCCATATCGTTGCCTACATCACCACTCCATACAACTGCATTATAGCGCTGCATTCCAGAGAAAGCAGAACGGGTGAGGATAGACGGTATTCGTCCTACATCGTCGCGCAGCAGACCGTTATACATCGTGTGAATGACTTTGAGCGGATATACGTTACGATAGATATCACCTGGCATCTGACGGTCGCCCACACGTCTGCCATGAATATCATCGTTTTCAGGTTCTGTTGCATCAAACCACCAGATGTCGATATCGTAGGGCTTCAGGATTCTCTGACTGAATTGCTGCCAATAATACTCAGTCACAGCTGGTTTGAAGAAGTCTATCCAGTCGGTTCCCTCGATATAAGCGCCTCGCTGCTGTAGTTCTTTTCCAAGAGCCGAGTTCTTATCGACTTTCGACCATACAGACAGCATGAACTTGATGTTCATGTCGTGCAACTCACGAACCATTCCTGCTGCATCAGGGTATTTTCCTTCGTCCCACTGCATTGCATTCCATCCATACTTACCCCACCATTGCCAGTCTTGCACAATGACGTCAATAGGGATGTTCTTATCGCGGAACTTGTGTGCATTCTCCATCAAATCCTTCTGGGTGTCATAGCGTTCACGACAATGAACATAGCCCAGCATGTATTCAGCAATCTGAGGTGCTTTACCTGTCAGCTGGCGATAGGTTTTAATCACCTGATCTGCGTTTCCTGCAAAGACAGTATAATCTACCCCAGTTGCGACAGGTGAACTGAAAGTTGTCTCGTTGTTATCCTTACGCCAATAGACAGTAGGGGAGTCGCCTCTCACACCTTTCACAGTCAACTGGTGCTTTCCTTTGCTGAGGTGATACATCGTAGAACCTGTTGGTGGCAACCATGTGTTGTTCAAGTCGATGATAGCTTTTCCGTCGACTTCCAGATAGAGTTTGCGAGCCATCTTCTGTCCTACATCAAGCAAGAATGAATAGTCGCCTTCTTCGTCAATCGTGATGTCGGCTTTGAACGAGTCTGATACTCGGCGTTCGCGAATAGTACCTATGGTACTTGTTGTATTTACCTCAATAACATTTCCTTGCTCGTCTGTACCTTGCAGTTTTACAGAGTTAGCGGCTGGGTTGAAATCAGTCAATCCATAGTTATTCCACAGCAGTCCGTAACCTTTGCTCGAAAGGATGAAAGGAACAGCAATCTGGGTGTTCACCTGTGTCAGTCGTCGTGTCAGTCCCTTGATATTGAGATAACCATCCTGAAACTGTCCGGTTCCGAAGATGAATTCATCGGCTGGCGATACGAACGACTGCGTTGCTTTCACCCATTTGTTTGTACCATCGACCAATTCGCTCTGTTTCAATTCCCTGCCTGTATATGCCACTTCTTCGAGAATCTTTTTCCCTTTACTGTCGAAGAAGATGAGTTGGTCTGTCCATTTGTTGTACTCCACACTCATCCCTTTCAATTTCACTTTTGTGAAGGTTGCGTTTACGTCTGTCTTCCACTTAGGTAGTTTGAAGTTCTCTGTATAGATTAATTCATCCAACTGAGGTGCATCTGTATTGTATGCTCGAATTCTTACAGCATTGTCAGCCAATGGGATAATACGTACTTTGCCGTTTTTAGTGAAAATGGTAAAACCGTATGCCTCGTCTATGTTATTGGCAACAGCAATGCCCATAAAACATAAGAGCATAACCGTCAGTAATATAGATCTTTTCATTTTTCTTTTGTTTTCGTTTTGTTTTTCTTCAACTCTAAACTCTTCACTCTAAACTCTCAACTCTCTTAGTACGTCCATTGCTTGAAGTAGTCGAAGTCGGCATATCCTCCCACTTTTGTGGTAGCATAGTTGTAGAGAGCAGCCTTGTAGCCGATAAAGAAATCCAGCGTAAATCGCATCTGCAACTGGTTGTCAACATCCACCCAATGCTTGCCGTCGGTAGAGTAGCTCATGAAAGCTTTGTCCGGACCGCAGTTGTCGTCAGCCTGAGGTGTGAAGACATACCTCATGCGCAACCACACTTTCTTTCCTTTGAGCGGCATGCGCAACACTTCCTTTGCATCCCTTCGTGAGCCGCTTGTGGCTACTACGAAACGTTTGCCTGCATTGTCAACCTCAACACCGATAGAGCAGAAGTTGCTTTGGAAGGCAGCCAATCCCGCTTTGTCGCCTGGTTTCATGTTTGTTGCGTCGAGCAAGGTTTCGTTCATACAACGAGGACCTACGGTACGCTGACAAAGGGTATTGCGGGCGTTGAACAGGTTTGTAGCCAACTGACTGGTTGTCAGACGCATCCAACCTTTGCGAGCCGTTACCGACCAGCACTGGTTGATTGGTTTGTGGTTCCATTGCCATACAAGGTCGAGTTCGTCGTTCGATTTATAGTTGAAATCATCGCTTGCCCAGATATGATCTTCACCGTATGGAGCGAGGTTTACGTCAAATTCCTTTACAGGGATGGTGTTGTCACCGAGGATTGGCCATCCGTCCACCCACTTCATTGGCTGAAGGGTAGGAACGCGTCCTACACCTCCGTGGTCTTGGAATATCACACCATACCAGTCACCCTTTGGCGTGTCGAATATAGCACCTTGAGCTACACCGTCGCCACGTCCGTCGAAAGCACCCTGTAGCACAATCTTCTCTTCATACTGTCCGAGAAGTGTCTTACTGCGGAAGCAACGTTCTGTACGTGGTTTTCCGCTTGGCCAGTCAATCACGAGCACATAGTAGTAGTCTCCGATATGATAGAAGTGAGCACCTTCAGCTCTCAGCCCGAATCCCTGTCGAGGGGTATTGATGAGCACCTGGTTCACCCCTCCTTGCTTGATAGCCTTGAGGTCGGGAGTCAGCTCAGTGATGCGCAGTTCTCCGTTTCCATACACCACATACACCTTACCGTCGTTGTCGAACAGCAACGAAGCATCGTGGAAGAACGCCCCCTCAATCTCGTTACGCTCCCAGTTGCTCTTTGTAATGTCGGTTGTTCGATACACATATGTCTTGTGCTGATCGTTTGCAATAAACAGGGCATAATACACCCCGTTGTGATAGCGTAGGGTTGTAGCCCATTGCCCTTTTCCGTAGGCATCCTTCCCATTGCGCAGGTTGTAGATGTCGTCGTCTGCGATGTAATCATAGATATAGCTGATGATTCTCCAATGCACTAAGTCCTTTGAGTGCATGATAGGAGCACCAGGACAGAAGAACATGGTTGTGCTGACCATATAGAAGTCATCCCCCACGCGAATCACATCATTGTCGGGAATGTCCGTGTAAGTAAGCGGATTAACCATCTTGGTCGTTTGTGCCTGAGCGGTATTGATGCTTAGGCCTGCGAGTAGTGCTAGGACTACAAAAGTAGATTTCAGTTTCATATTTGTGATTGTTAAAGATTTGCGGTACAAATTTAGTGATTATTTTTTGATTATCTTTCCTTTTGGCGTGATAATCACCGATTTCTTGGGTGCAGAATCAATATTCTTCAGTTTTTGACCCGATATGTTGTAATAGCGCTTCGTTTTCTGTCCTTCATCCCGACTGATAAATTCAACCGAACTGCCCAGCTCGCTGAACTGCCATGTGTCGAAATTGAAGATGGAAGTCGTGTTTGTTGCACTACCTGCAAAGGTGAAGTAAAGGTCTTGAACACCTGTTATCGTACGTGTTAGGTCGCTACTCACTTCCGTCCATTGATCCAATCCTCCTGTCGGTTCAATTCTTACGCGTCCCACGATAGTTCCCGTTTGCGACTTCAGACGTATGATGAGCGAACCTGTCTTCTCTCCAGCCACACGCACCTTGATGCTTGCTGCCCCCGTGCTGCCGAAGTCCACATTGCGCACCTTGATATAATCACCCGAATGGATGTTGGTCACCCAGCAGCCGTTGTAATCCCCCACACACAATACGCCCGAACTCTGATTGATGGTCTCAGCCTGTTGAAGTGCGTATGGGTTGAGAGTCTGAATCGGATTGACACCCTTCGTCGTGAATTCAATAAACGGGATGCTGCCGTCCTCGTTGCGGGTGAACTCCTCGATACATGTCGAGCGTTTATATCCACCCCCTCCAGGCAAAGCCCCGTTGTGGTAGAACATATAGCTGTGACCTTTGAAGTCCACACTGCCGCCATGAATGGTGAAGCTGTTCTTTGCCAGCCCCATCACCTTCCCTTGATACGTCCATGGCCCGCTCACCTTGTCTGCTGTGGAGTAAGCCCAATGCTCAGGAACTCCTCCTGCAGCATACTCCAAGTAGTACTTCCCGTCACGTTTGTAAATCCACGAAGCCTCCTCGAAGTTGGTCTTCGGACTGCCGTCGTCGTTCTTACCTTTGAAAGGCCCGAAAGCCTTCTCGTCGTTCAGGTCCACTTTGATGGGGTTTCCTTGAAGGGCAGTCATGCTTCTCGACAACTTCGCATACCACAGGTTGTTGTTACCCCAGAACAAGTACGCCTGTCCGTCGTCGTCGATAAACACCGTCGGGTCAATCATGAACCACCCTTGCGCAAGCGGTTTCGTCAACGCACGATAGGGTCCAGCTGGATTCGTTGCGTATGCCACCCCGATTCCGGGATAAGCCTGTCCCTTGATGGTAGCTGTCACATACCAGTACCACTTGCCGTTCCGCTCTATGCACTGACTCGCCCAGCAGTCGTTATCCTGTTTCGCCCATGCCGCGAAAGTCTTCGATGAGATAGGCGTACCCAGATACGTCCAGTTCACCATATCGACCGTGCTGTAGAGCAGCCAGTCCTTCATGGTGAAATAGCCGTTCTCTGTCACGTCCTCATCATGATCCACAAACAAATACAACGTGTCGCCATGCACATACGGCGCAGGGTCGGGTGTATATCTGTCACAAATGATAGGGTTCTGAGCCGTCAGGCTCGCAGTCAGCATTAGGGCAAAAGCCGCAAACACACACTTACAATCGTTCATAATTTCAAGCATTAAAAGTCCGTCATCACTATGAAATAAATTTCTGCAAAGATACCATATAAAATACATAAGGCCTTTCATTAATTGTTCAAATCCTTATAGTTTTGAAACATTATACTATTTCCTTTGGTCGGTTCATAGAATCTTTGTATCTTTGTGTCGCAAAAGTGAGGCTTTTCTATCAACTATAAACTATCGATTGGCAATATGAAAAAAACTATTTCTTTGGTGTTTTCCCTGTTGCTTTCTACAGGGATTGCAGTGGCTCAAGACGAAATGGCAGAGTTTCGTACATGGGCTCAGACTCCGCCGATGGGGTGGAACTCATGGGACTGTTATTTTAGCAGTGTCACAGAGAAGGAGGTGATGCAGAATGCGCAGTACTTGGTGGATAACGACCTTGTGCGTTATGGATGGGAGTATGTCGTTATCGACATCCGTTGGTATTGTAACCATCCGTCGCTGGGTGGCGGCAACTACAACCAACGTGGCGATCAGGGTTATGTGCTCGACGAGTATGGGCGTTACTTGCCTTCGCCAACACGTTTTCCCTCGTGTATGGTAGACGGACGGAATGAGGGGTTCAAAGCGCTTGCCGACAAGATTCATGCAATGGGTCTGAAATTTGGTATTCACATCATGCGTGGCGTGCCCAAGTCTGTGGTGGGAAGCAGCTATAAGTTGAAGGGTAGCGAAGGAACGGCATGGAGTCAGGTCTATAACGGCACTTCATCTCCTTGCACTTGGCTTAAGGACAACCTACTAGTGCGCAACAACGAGGCAGGTCAACTCTACTACAATAGTATCATGGACCTCTATGCCGAGTGGGGTGTGGACTTCCTGAAAATCGACGACTTGAGCCGTCCGTTCTATACCGACGAGATTCACATGATACGCAAGGCAATTGACCAAACTGGGCGACCTATCGTCCTGTCGCTTTCGCCAGGAAAGACGCAGTATCAGTATGCTGACGAATGTTTGGAGAATGCCAATATGTGGCGCATGATGGATGACTTGTGGGACACTTGGAGTGCGGTTGATGCTGTGTTTAACGAAGCGCATGCATGGGAGAACGTCACTCGTCCAGGCAACTATGCCGACTGCGATATGCTTCCATTAGGGCAGATTGCTATGACTATCGGTGACCAAGGTTATACGGCAGCTGACAAGGGGCGTTGGACCAAATTGTCGCAGAACGAACAACTGACGATGATGACGCTGTGGGGTATCTGCCATTCGCCGTTGTTCTTCGGTGGCGAGATGACCAAGAACGATGCCTTTACACTCTCGCTCTTGAATAACGAGGAATATCATCAGATGCATAAGTATGGTGTGAATGCTCATCAGGTGTTTAACGATGAGGATAACGGAAGGGTAGCGTGGACGAGCGAAGATCCTGCAACCGGCAATCGTTACCTTGCTCTCTTTCAACGCGACAACACCCGTTGGGTGGTAGGCAACAAAGCGCTGTACAAGTCGGATGTCATTGCTTACACTACCGACGGACATGCAGTAGATGTGGATATTGAGTGGCCCGAAGGTTCGAAGACATTGGTGCTTGTTGTCGATGACGGAGGTGACAACTTCAACTACGATCATGGTGATTGGATCAACCCTACGCTCATCTTGCGTGACGGTTCTGAGGTGGCACTTACGGGTGCTTACAAGACTCGCAACTTTACTGCTAATTACTTCAACCGCGTGTATGAGAACAAGAATGTGGATAACGGTGGCAAGATGAAGGTGATGGGGGTCGCATACGATCGTGGCTTCTCTACGGATGCAAACGCAGCCATCTTCTTCCAGATTCCCGACGAGATGGATGTAGTACGCTTCAAGGCAAAGGCAGCTGCTGATGATTCGGGAATAGGGCAGACGGGTGCTACTACCTCTATACGTTTTATGGTGTTCAATCAGAATCCGTTGACTAATGAGCAGGACGACTCAGCAGTTCGTTCGGGACTTATCAGTCGTACAGGTGTGAAGTCGAAGTTGATGGAGTGTGACGTGACGGGTGCCGAGCAACTGAAGATTGTGGTGAACAACTATGGTGACGGATTCTCGTACGACCGTGCCGACCTCATCAATCCTGTGCTCATTGATGCAGATGGTAACGAGACCTCGCTCACTTCATTGCAGCAGGCTTCATATACATCGGAATGGGGAACTCTACATGTGAACAAGAATGTGGAGGGCGGAACGCTGAAGGTGGACGGACAGACATATACGACAGGTCTTGGCATGAATGCACAATGTACACTTGTCTACAATCTTCCTTCTGGACACAACTACAAGACGTTCCGTGCGCTATGTGGTTATGACTCCAGCTGCGATACTGATAACAAATCAACATCTGGCACCACGATGGAGTTCTTGTTCTACGTTGTTGCAAACAACAGTTTCGACTTCGATCTTTCCTTGATTGGCTATCCGACTTTCGCTCAAAAGCCTGTCCCTGTTTACGATATTTGGGCAAAGGAGAATGTAGGGTGGGCTACAGGTACACTCAGTGTCAGCATTCCGAGTCATGGTGTGAAACTCTTCCGCTTGGGCGACAAGGTGGCAGAGGGTATTGAAGAAACGGAAAATGACGAGGGAACGAAGAGTCCGAGAAAGCATGACGCCGTTTACGACCTGCAAGGCCGTTCTGTTTCGACACCCATGAATGGCTTGTATATTAATAATAATAAGGTGTACCTGAAGAAAAATTGAGAGTTGAGAAGACCCCCTCTAACTCCCCCTCTAGGGGGAGGAAGGAGAGTTGAGAGAATTGGAAAAAGGTACAAAATAAAACAAACGGGGGTAAGTCCCCGTTTGTTATTTAATCCACCAGCTAAATAGCCATTCGATTACACGTTTTTAACCATTACCTTCTTTCCGTTCATGATATAGATGCCTGGACGCATTATTCGCTGGTTGTCTATGCGACGACCATTCAGGTCGTAGATGGTGTTCGACGTGTCTTGCTCGGTTTGCTTCACTGCTTCAATACCTGTATCTTCCCTCTCAATCATAAAGATATAAGTGTTCAGACTGCGGGCAGGCATATCGACCGTGACATAATTCGTAGGCTCCTCGATGGTGATAGGACTTTCCTGACAGAGGTTCGATCGCTCATTGCCTGTTGACAACAGGTGTGTGCCGCTTACCACGTTGTATGGAAGTCGGATTTTGAGGCTGTAGTCAACCTTCGTGGTATCGATGGCCATTACGATGATTGAGTCGCCTTTGATGTATGCTGAATACTCCTGAGGCGCTTCCTGTCCGGAAGTCATATCGCGCGAGGTCACAAGTCGGGTCGAGCCTGTAACATGTTTAGCAAAATGTGACATCACATAGGCACGAGGTAACAACTCGTTTTTCTTATTAGCTGTTCCGTACTTTGTCTCACCTGTACCCACAAATGCCCAATGAGCACGCAGATACCAATAGATGTAACCAGTACAGCCAGCCAGCATACACTCGTTCACTTCCTCGGCAAAGAGCAACTGCTCATGCCAGTTGGGGAGTCGGTCTTTCAGGTAGTCGGTCACAGAATGCTCTGTCATCCACACTTCCTTGCCGTACTTGGCAGCCAGAATAGCCGACTGCTTCATGTAAGTAAGCGGTGCATGACCATAAAGGTGGCCTGCAACGATGTCAATATGCTTGCGACAGGTAGTATCTCTCATGAGCGGGTCGGTGTAGTTTTGGGTGAATCCCAAACTCTCACCGCTGATAAGCCGAACGCCAGGATAGGTCTCGCGATCGAGCATGTATGCCCAGTTCTTGACCAGATTTACGAGGTCCTGAGGGTCGTACAGACAGCCAGAGTAGTCGACCCACCAGTCGGGCTCATTCTGGATGGAGACGGCATCTACCTTCACCCCCTTCGACTTCATGTACTTCAGATAGGAGTTCAGCCACGGGAAGAACTTCTCGTAGCAGTCCTCACGCAGTTTGCCACGTTGATTGCCTTGTTTATCAGAGTTACCACCTTGAGCCGTACCGTTTGTCTTGTATTCGCCTGGTGGCGACCAAGGGGTACCGAACACGATACCTCCACGAGCCTTCACAATCTTAGCAGAAGGAACACAGCCCTGCCAGTTGTAGTTGCTCCAACTCGCATTATCATCGCCCCTGAAGCTGGGCGATATCTCCATCCGCATGATATTCAGTCCGATTTTTGACGGAGAACCATATAGGAGGGTTACAGGACGTGTGTCTGTACCATAAGGGTTCATGGCTCCATCGCAGCAAGCACCTCCGAAGCCTGTGATGGTCTGCTTCTGGGTCTTGTTCACCGTTAAGGCAATCGTAGCAGCTTGGATTGAAGCTGTTGCTCCAACCAGCAGAAGGATAGATAATAATAACTTTTTCATTGACAGTTTTCTTTTGATTTGATTGTAAAATAGGTCAGTCTGAGCTAATATGAAGTAGTACACAGATGATCTGTTATGTTCTCTTTGCTGCAAAGTTACAAAATAATTGACAAATGACAATTGACAATAGATAATTATTTTGAAAAAAGTGATGTTTTTCTTGGTAGTTTCATGGAAAGCATGTATATTTGCAGCGTCAAGATAATAGCAACAGAAGAAAAGAATAAAAGATTCAGTATGATGAAAAGGTTAGAAAAGGTAGGAGCGTGTGTGGCGCTGCTGATGGGTTGCTGGGTGAGTATGTTGGCAGCCCCGAAGGGTTCGCTTGTCGAGTTTTCGTACACTTGTAGCCGTTCAGCTGGAATGGGTAGTGATATTTACAAGTTGATTGCAGATCAAACGGGAAACGTTGAGGTGGCAATCACGATAGACCATGAGTCCGTCCGGTTTGAGGAGCAGACTCAGTTGTATCGTGTCAATCAAGAAATCGTGAAACGACTGCAAGACATTCTGGCTCGCAACAAGATAGATAAGCTTGTGAAGACTGCCAAATCATATCTCCCACGTCCAGAAGCCTTGACGATTTCCGCCACCTACTCGAAGGGTGCTGTATATAACTTACATTGGGACGGTATGCCCGAGGATAAGATGGCGAGTGCGGCTGTGAGAGAAATTGTGGCGTTCTTTGCTCCTTGGAGAGAGCAGATGACGCATGTGGAACGACGCGTGATTCGTGGTAAACCTCGCGAGACTCCTGCAGCTCCGAAGGGACGACTCACTTATTGTAGCTTCTCGGATTCCCGTAGTGCAGGTATGGGGAAGGACTACTGCGAGTTGATTGCTGACAATCTCGACTCTGCAAAAGTGGTAGTCGTAACAATGGCGCTTACGGATGACAGTACGCAGAAGGAATATGCCGTCGATAAACAGACAGTCGATGAAATGGAACAGATGCTTGCATCGATTGAGGCGTGGAAAGTAGGTGGATACAATTACGATGAGCAGATGCCAGGTGGCACCATCTACAGGGTATATATGGAATATGCGGATGGGTCGAAATACAATGCCACTTGGTGTACACACGAACCTTGGGAGAATGCGCAAGCTGTGTATAATGCTGTGGTGCGTTTCTTCCAGAAATGGAGAAAACAGTAGGGGAGAGGAAGGGTTAATGGTTCAAGATTCAAGGTTCAAGAGTTCAAAGTTATAGAGCAAAGAACAGTAAGCAGTAAACTAGAATCGTGAAACATAGAAAAAGTAAAAGGCTCCGCACTGGAGCCTTTTACCGTATAAGCAGTTATCCGATGTTATTTGCGTATAGCATTTTGAATCTTCTGCATGAGACTTTGGTTGGCTTTTGCGCGTTTCTTTGTCTTTGGTTCGTTTTCGTTGTAGAAGTTGGTAGGCGCAATTGTCAATCCTTGGTAAGCATAGACAGTGATTGGTGCATCGATATTATAGGCTGATGATATGTTGTTGAGCGTGTCATCGCTCCACTTGCTCCATGGGTCGAACTCAATGATGACGATGTTTCCGTCTGTTGCATTATAATAGGCAATTTCTTCATAACGGGTAACTTCTCCACTTTCGTTCAATCCTGAGCCTTCGCCTACATCTTCAACGACTTTCACCCATCCGTTTGCCTGAGTGAGGCTCTGGTCTGCTATGGCTATAAGACGATTGAAGTCGTCAATGGTGCCACCTGTGAATGCCTGTGCGCCGAGGTTGAAGTATGTGCTGTTGCATACGATTCCGACGGGGTATTCGTTGCCGATGTATGGCATGAACGACGGTGCATAGTTCTTGGTAAACGGCTTATGTGTTTCGCCCATCATGACGATGTTGAAGGTAAGCCCTGAACCGATGAAAGCTGCATTGCCTTTTTCCCAATCGATATCTTCCCATTCGCCACCTGGAGTCTCATCGCGGAATACGCCTCGTCCGTTCATGTTGAGCGTGATTTTCTTGTCTTTAATCTGGATTTCGAAGTTAGCGTTTTCTACCTCAGCCATGGTGTGCTTGGTCTGGCTTTCGAGCATGTAGTAGAAGAAACCGGTTGCTGTTCCCTTTGTGCGGTCGTAGTTTTCACAGCTGAAGCTAAAGTGCGTACGCTCGAAATTAGGATCATCCCAATCGATGTTCTGTTCGTCTTCGTAGTTTCCAATCCAGAAGGAGTTGTCGATGATGGTTGCTCCGGAACTGAGCGATTCCTTCGTGATGACGATTGGCAAATCGTAGCTCTTGTTGTTGTCGGTGTTGACATGCACGATACCTCCCTGCGTCTTGGTCGGGTCTATCTTAGCGTTGATGTCGATGTCGCCGAGATCTACGTCCTGACCTGTGATGGTGAAGCTCTTAGAGAAGTATTCACCGTTTGATGCACGAATCTTGAGGGTAGCAGGACCCTTATAGTCAAGGGGTGACATGATGCTGAACTTGCCGTCGAAGTCGGTGTGGTAGTACTTGGTTTCATTGCCTCCGTAGGTAATCCAAACCGTTGAGAGTGCACTTCCTTCCTTGTTGACAATCGTACCTGTGATGTGTGGCAGGTCGGGCAGGGTGATGGTCTGGTTGATGGTGGTAGCACCAGCCTGACCGTGTACATTCACGCTTACGACTGGTGAGTAGTTTCCGTAGTCTTCGGATTCAACCCAGATCTTCACGTCTGTATTTTCAGGAATGTAGCATTGAGCTTCTCCCTGTGCATTCGATACACAAGTGGTCTGTCCGACATGGATAAGAGTCCAAGGAACAACTTTACCTGTTGTGGTTTTTACCTTGATTTTGACTGTTACGCGGCTTTCGGGCCAGTCGAGGTTCACCCATGAGAAGTGCTTCACTGTTCCTACATATACGCCGTTCTGGAGAGTTGCAATACCTTCCTCCTCCCACAAACCGGTACTTTCGTTGAAGCTCCAAAGCGGAATCTGGTTAGGTGTTTTGTCCTTCAGGCTTTCGGGGATTGGGAATGTGAGTTGTGCTTCCTTGCCGTCCTTCAGCTGGAGCGCATTTCCTGCATTGTCTTTCATCTCGACTTTGGTCATACCGTAGCTGACAAGCTGTACGGTCTTGTCGTTTGCATCAACAGCAGCGAGGTCACCACCTGGCATCATGTCGGCAAAGTTGTCGTCGTCGGGATTGAGATACAACATCTCGGTCTGAACCGTACCGTTGTAGTCCTTTCCTGTCTTGGCATCCTTGTAGCCGTCGGCAGGCATCTTCACTTGCATACCGTCAGCAGTCGCAAGTGTCTTTGCTGACGATGCTGAGTAAGTGGCATTGGTGGAAATCGATGAGTTGGTGCGGCTTACCATCACCACTTCCCACTTGTCCTTGCTTGCCTGGTCGAACGAACGTACTACGTCGAAATAGCCGTCTTTTGTAAAATCGACTACAGTACGTCCCTTTACTACTTCGATGTCTGTCAGTGCAAATGCACCGGAAGCATCGGTGGTGGTTACAGCCGTACCACTACCTACCTTTACACCTGCCAAAGCATTGCCGTCAACGTCTTTAACGAATCCGAGCAGTTCGGCTTTCTTCATTTCGCCTTTCACTTCGACTTCACGTTCGCCTTGGTTGTTGTTACCTCCGCCGCCTTTGTCGTCGTCGCTGCTACATGAGAACATCAGTCCTACGGTAGCAATCATGATTGTTCCAAAAAGGATTTTGTTAAGTTTCATAACAAAAAGGTTTTAAACATTAAACAATAAAATTCACCTTATAAATATATTTACAGGTTTTCTGAATCATCTAACGGATACCTCCTCCCGAGCCTCCTCCCGAGAAGCCGCCTCCGCCTCCGAACGAGCTGAATCCTCCGCCTCCGCCTCCTCGGCTCGAGCTGGGATGTTCGCGCAGCATCTTTGCGGAATAAGCATCGGCTGTTCCTCGATGGAATACGGTGTAGATGGTCGGAACGGTCATTCCTTCTGCCATCTGGTTGGCAATGTTGTCCATCTTGAAGTACTCCGGATTTATTTTCTTCATCTCAGCAATGACACGCTTCGCATTACCGAACAGGGTTGCATACACCATATAGTCTTTCCACAATTTGCCCTCTTGAATGCCACGTTCGCTCATGAGTGTGAATTCTTCGAGGAATTTCTTCAAGCCCATCAGGTTGCGTACTTCGTCTTTCTGTTTCGACAGACTGAAGATGTTGACACCATGCAGGACATTCAGGAATGAGTCCATCTCGCTTTGGTTACTCTTGTCTTTCATATACGCCTTGAGTTCCCAAGGTTCGAGCACGGTATCTTCGCCTGCAGCCTGTTTGAAGATGTTGTGGATTTTGCGCAAGAGTGAAGGCTGATTTTTCCCATCCCATTCTTTCACTACGAACGCAGGTACCACTTTTCCTTCACGGTTAGGATGGTTCTCGATACCAAGTGCACCCAGATTGACGAGCTTGATGACGCATGCTGAGAGCAGTTTGTCGTAGTCCGTCCCGAGACGCAGTTTGTTGAGCACGTTGTTAGCTGTCGTAAGGTTCCCATTGAATGGAATGTCGCGATACCACTCGAGGTTTCTCTTATACTTCCACCATCTGACTACATATGTGACGGGCGCATACAAGAGGCCTACCAATGCGAAGAATCCCATTCCAATCATCATGAGGCCGCCGAGAATCATGTCGAACCAATCATCGTCGGATTCGCTACCCTCGTCAAAATCCATTCCGTAGTCGCTCCCTTCTAATGCTCTTTCCTTCAGACTCTCAAACGGTTCGCCAGCTGACATGCTGGGTTGGAAGAGGCTGTCGGTAAACTCTGCCATGATAATCATGCAGTAGTCGCTTTCGAACGGCTCGCTACTTTCTGCGTGGATGCAACCTTCGTCGAACCATACCGACCCCTTAAAACCGAATCCCCAGATGTTGGCAACCGAGTCGTTGATTTCCGTCCCGTCAGCTGCCCACATGGTAAGTGTGACATGCTGAGGTGAGGGTTGTATGTTGCGAGTCACGAACATCCAATTGAATCCGTCGGATGTACCATACGACTTCATAAGGTTTGTGACTTTATAGGTGGTGATGTAGGTGCGCTCACCATCATCGCCAATTCCCCAACAGACTTCGTAGCCATTCGACTTGGTCACCAGACCGCATTTGCCAGCTTTCTCGCTACGTGAGCTGTTGACATCCCAAGCCCCTATGTTCAGATACTCTTTTCCTGTCTCGTCTGACACACTGAGGTCACCTATATCACTTCCGTTGAGATTGCTAATCACAATGTAACACTCCGTACCCCTTGGTCCAATCGTCATCTGCCGTGTCTCTTGAATCCAAGCATCACCATTCGGCTCGAGTTGAACCTGAATGTCGAGATCGTGCAACGTGTGTTGCGCAAATAGGGAAAGGGATAGCAGACCGGCTGCCACCCCACAGATAAGACGCTTCATCTTTAGCTGAATGCTTCCTTTAAGTTGGGATAACTCTTCTTCTGCTCTTCGTCGGCTTTGAGATATTCTTTCACATCGAAGTGGAGCATATTTGCCACAATCGATGATGGCCATTGACGTACCATGCGGTTCATCTTGGTGGCTGTGTCGTTATAGACCATACGTGACAAACGCACATTCTCCTCATACTGCTTCACTCCGTCTTGCACCTCGATAAAGAGGTTGTCGGCCTTGAGTTCTGGGTAGCTCTCGCGGATAGCCATCAACTGACCCATCACCTGACGGAGCGCACTCTGCTGCTCGTTCACAGCCTCAGGCGTGTTGACTTCTTCGCCACGACGCTGCTTGATAACGTTGATAAGGGTTTCTGACTCATGTTGAGCATATTTCGAAGCTACCTGAGCCAATCCAAGGAGTGCGTCCCAACGTGAGTTGAGTTGTACTTCAATCTGACTGAGTGCGTTCTTGCACATCTCGTCAAGACTGACGAGTGAACGCTGTGTGCTAATGAAATAACCGATGATTAAGAGGGCAAGTCCAACAAGGACGCCAACAATAATTCCTATTCCTGTCATAATAGTTTTTGATAAATGGTTGAATAGTTTATTAAATAGTGAGTTTTACTTTTCCACGAATATCGGTACTTGAACTACCGATGTAAAGGGTGAATGAACCTGGTTCGAGTTTCCAGCCTTTCGATGCTTCGTCGTAGAACTTGAGGTCGTCATCCTGAATGGTGAATGCTACCGTCTGTGTCTCGCCTGGTTGCAAGCTGATTTTCTTGAAATGCTTCAATTCTTTCGTTGGACGAAGTACACTTGCCTGATCGTCGCCTACATACAGCTGTACTACTTCCTTTCCTGCAACCTTTCCTGAGTTGGTAACAGCTACGGAAACGGTGCGTCCGCTGATGGTCGGTTTGCCGTATTTGAAGGTTGTGTAGCTCAATCCGTAACCGAAGGGGAAGAGGGCTGGGATTCCCTTTGTGTCGTGCCAGCGATAGCCGACAAGGATGTCTTCCTTATAGGTTTGGGCACCATTCACTCCAGGATATGACTCTGCTCCAAACGACATGGCTCCGTTGTCGTTAAGCTTTACAGGATAAGAGAACGGCAGTTTGCCGCTCGGACAGACCTTACCGGTTACGATATCAGCCACGATGTCGCCTGCATCACTTCCGAGATACCATGCGTGAAGAATGGCTGGCATACGTTTCAGTTCGGGCAGTTCCATAGCATTACCCGACATCATGACGAATATGGTGCGAGGATTGGCATTGAGGAGGGCTGTGATGAGTTCGTTCTGTCCGAACGAGAGTCCCATTGAGCGACGGTCGCTACCTTCGCAGTCCTGTCCCGACTCCTTGTTGAGTCCGCCTACGTAGATGACAATATCTGCTTGCTTGGCTTTCTCTACAGCTTCCTGACGTAGTTGCTCATTGGGATTACGCTCTACAGCATAGCCTTGAGCATAGATGATTTTCTCACCATAGCGGTCTTTGAATGCCTTCAACACTGATGTTTCGTGCTGAGGATTCAACTCCGAAGACTGACCTCCATGTGAGAGCACACGAGTGGCATTGTCACCTACGATGAGGATCTTATTGTATTGGCTGACATCCATAGGCAATAATGGTGCCTTATTCTTGATAAATGGGTCGTTCTTAAGCAATACTACGCCTTCGCTGCCGATTGCTTTCACGATTTCTGAATGACCAACAAAGTCCATCTTGCCAAATCCCTGACGGTTCATCGCTGTACGGAAGATGAGGCGTAACACACGGCGTGCTTTGTCGTTTACCAGTTCCATCGGGTAAGTGCCATTACGCAGACCTGCAAGGAAATCGTTGCCGAGATAGCTTTCGTCGAAACGGAAATTGCGACCGAAGATACCTTTGTCAGGACGGCTCGAAGTACCCATCTCGATATCCAAACCATTGAAGGCAGCCTCTTTGGCATTGTGAGTTCCGTCCCAGTCTGACATTACCACACCGTCAAATCCCCATTCGCCCTTCAGGATTTTCTGCAATGTATATTCGTTATGACAAGCATGCTGACCACGAATCTTGTTGTAAGCACCCATCAGTGCCCACACACCTGCTTCCTGAACGGCAGCACGGAAAGCAGGAAGGTAGATTTCACGAAGGGCACGCTCGCTCACTTCTACGTTCACACTCATGCGGTTCGTCTCCTGATTGTTCACACAGAAGTGCTTCACACAACTGGCTACACCATTCGACTGAACACCTTTGATATATGGAACCACTAATGTGGCAGCCAAACAAGGGTCTTCACCCATATACTCGAAATTGCGGCCGTTGAGTGGCGTACGATAGATGTTGACACCAGGACCGAGCATCACGTTCTTGTTGCGATAGCGGGCTTCCTCACCGACACCTTTACCATAAGCGTAGGCCAACTCTTCGTTCCACGTGGCAGCCAGACAAGTGAGGGTAGGGAAGGCTGTACACGAGTCGATTTCCCATCCCGAATGTCCCCAATCGGCCCAGTTCATCTCGAAACGGACTCCATGAGGGCCGTCGCTCGACCACAAGCCAGGAATACCCAGACGGGGTACGCCGTTCGAGTAGAACTTACCCTGAGCGTGACATAGTTTCACTTTCTCTTCGAGCGTCATACGACTCAATGCATCATTCACACGTGCTTCAATGGGCTGTTTCTCATCGAGATACACGGGATTCCCCTGCGTTTGGGAGTTTTGGGCTTGTAGCGACATGTTCATCAGCACGATGCCCAAGATTGTAAAGATTTGTTTCATGTTTTTACGTGATATACTTAAATTATTAACTTTTTCAGCTTTCAATATTTATATTGACAAGACAAAATTAATACATTTGTGTGAGAAATGCATGCTGATTGACTAAAAACTTGCTGTTTAATACCTTATTTTATGAGTAAAAGGGTCTTTTTTTCTCTTTTTTTGAAAAAAAAGTGAATAGTAAGTTGCTATATGCTAAAAAATTCATACCTTTGCACAACTTATGAAGATCAGGCAAATTATTTGTGCCCTTGAAGACTTTGCGCCTTTGGCCCTGCAAGACGGATATGATAATGCTGGAATGCAGATTGGATTACCGGAGGACGTAGATGCTACAGGGGTATTATTGTGTTTAGACGTGACAGAGGCTGTGGTGGATGAGGCCGTCAGTCTTGGATGCAACATGGTGGTAAGCCACCATCCGTTGCTGTTTCATCCGTTGAAGTCAATCACAGGCAAGGACTTTGTGGAGCGAGTTGTCATCAAGGCCATCAAGAACAACATCACTTTGTATGCTGCCCATACCAATCTCGATAATGCTCCCTTCGGAGTCAGTCATCGTATGGCTAAGAAACTGGGATTGACCCACCTCACTTGGCTCGAACCGAAAACAGGTATTGAGGGAGGTAGTGGAATCATAGGCGATTTGCCTGTAGTCTGCGAGAAAGAGGCGTTTGTCCGTCGTGTCAAAGAGGTGTTCAAGGTCGATTGCGTCCGCTTTAATAACTGGAACGGCACCCAGGTTCGCCGTGTTGCCGTTTGTGGAGGAGCAGGAGCCTTCTTGCTGCCCCACGCTGTTGCCGACCATGCTGATGCCTTCATCACAGGCGAGATAGGCTATCACCGTTTCTTTGGTCATGAGAACGAACTGTTGATGTTGGAAATCGGACATTACGAAAGTGAGCAGTTTACGCTAGAACTGTTCCGGGATATCATCGGTAAGTTAACACCCGATTTGCCCATTTTCGATACACAGATAAAGACCAACCCTATACTATACAAGTAATAACTATTTATCACTATCATAAACAAAAGAAAGACAATGAAAAGAAAATTAACGCCCGCAGAATTATCAGTAGAGGACAAGCTGAAACTCCTTTACCAGCTTCAGACCGTGCTGTCTGAAATCGACAGAATCCGTACCCTTCGTGGAGAACTCCCTCTTGAGGTAGAAGACTTAGAGGACGAGGTGGAAGGACTCAACACTCGTATGGAACGTACACGCAACGAAATCACAGAACTCCGTTCAAGCGTGAATGCTTTGAAAGGCGATATCGAGATTGCAAATGGTAAGATTGCTACCTATAAGGAGCAGTTGGATAATGTGCGTAACAATCGTGAATACGATACGCTTAACAAGGAAATCGAATTCCAAACCCTCGAAGTGGAACTGTGCAACAAGAAGATTCGTGATGCCATCAATGCTGAGAAACAGAAGGAGGAACTGCTCGTGTCAAGCCAGAACCAACTGGAAGAGCGTCTGCAGGACCTTGAGGTGAAGAAGAATGAGTTGGACGAAATTGTTGCTGAGACCAAGGCTGATGAGGAGAAGTTGCGTGAGAAAGCAAAGAACCTCGAACTGTCAATCGAGCCAAACCTGCTACGCTCATTCAAGCGCATCCGCAAGAGTTGCCGTAACGGATTGGGCATCGTGTATGTTCAGCGCGACTCATGCGGTGGATGCTTTGCACAGATTCCACCACAGCGTCAGCTCGACGTACGCATCCACAAGAAAATCATCGTTTGTGAGTACTGTGGACGTATTCTTATTGACCCTGAGTTGGCAGGTGTGAAAATCGAAAAGCCAGTTGAGGAGCCAAAGAAGCGCAGACGCAACAAACGTGCTGAGACGAAGGTTGAAGAACAGCCTATTGAGCCAATCGAAACTGATATTGACGAAGCATTTGAAGTTGAGGAGTAACAGAAAATGAAGAACAATATTGTACCGGTCTTGCTGCTTACGGGTTATCTCGGAAGTGGCAAGACTACTTTACTTAATCGCATATTGTCAAACCGTCGTGGCATCAAGTTTGCCGTGATTGTCAACGATATTGGCGAAGTGAATATCGACGCTACACTCATCGAGAAAGGTGGGGTAGTGGGACAGAAAGATGATAACCTCGTTGCCTTGCAGAATGGATGCATCTGCTGCACCCTCAAGATGGACCTTGTCGAACAGTTGCACGACCTTGTGAAGATGCATACCTTCGACTATATCGTCATCGAGGCAAGTGGCATCTGCGAACCGGCTCCAATAGCCCAGACCATCTGCTCCATCCCATATATGGAAGAGAAATACCGCAAGGACGGATATCCTGTTCTCGATTGCATCGTCACAGTCGTTGATGCCCTGCGTATGCGTGACGAATTCGGTAGCGGAAGCGACCTGATGCGCGACCATATCGACGACGAAGACATCGAAAACCTTGTCATCCAGCAGATAGAGTTCTGTAACATCGTGCTGCTAAATAAGGCTTCAGAAGTCGAGCCACACGAACTCGAACGCATTCGTCAGATTGTGCGAGCATTACAGCCAAAGGCAGAAATCATCGACTGCAACTATGGAGATGTGGAACTCGAGAAACTCCTTGATACCAAGATGTTCAATTTCAACAAAGTAGCATCTTCTGCTGCATGGATTGACGAAATTGAAGGACATCACGACGAGGACGACCATCATGACGATGAGGACGATGATGACGACGAGGACGAAGATCATGACCACGATCATGATGAACATGATGAGCATCATCACCATCACGACCATCATCATCACCACCACCACGACGATGAAGGCGAGGCTGAGGAATACGGCATCGGAACCTTTGTCTATTATCGACGTCAGCCGTTCGACCTTATGCTGTTCGACCAGTTCGTAGCCCAGCATTGGCCCAAGAATGTCATACGTGCAAAGGGTATCTGCTACTTCTGCGACGAACCCGAGACGTGCTACATCTTCGAGCAGGCAGGACGTCAGATGTCAGTCAGCAAGGCTGGACAATGGTACGCCACAATGCCAGAGGACGAACTCCAGCGACTCATGGAAGCCGAACCGGCCGTTCGCAAGGATTGGGACGAAACCTATGGCGACCGAATGCAGAAAATCGTGTTTATCGGACAGCACCTCGACAAAGAGGCCATCACACGCGAACTCGATCGCTGCATCCGTCTCATTAAAGTGTAAGTTCGTGTAAGAGCAAGATAGTAAGGGGCTAACGGTTAGCTGTTAAGGTTAACGGTTGGCCCCAATTTCTTCATATCTCGGAATGTGCTCGAGAAACGTGTACGCCTGATGCTCATAATCCATTCGGCAGCAGTAGTGTTCCATCCCATTGCTCACGATGAGGTAATCCACATGCATCACCAGGTTATAGCGGCAAATCTGGCTGAATACACGCTGGGTGATTCTGACGTCTGGACGTTTATACTCGATAATCATTCGCGGAGTCAAGTCCTTGCTGTAAAGCACCGTGTCACATCGGCGTGACATGCCGTTGAGCTCGATACACACTTCATTTGCCATGAGGGTAGGGCTGTAACCCTTTTCGTGAATGAGAAAAGACGTGAAATGCTGGCGAACCCATTCTTCTGGAGTCAGCGCAACAAACCGACAACGCAGGAAATCCCATATCTTCTGCTTGCCGTTCACGTTTTTAGTCCTCACCTCAATAGGTGGCAAATTGAGTGTCGTCATATCAATAGAGCAACTTTGTCATTCTGAATAATAATTCATCTTGTTTTCGGGCGCTATGATGGAAACGCATCCGTCACCCTGATTGCAAAGGTAAGAACATTTTCTGAAACGCCATTGCTTTCATCGGATTTATTTTCTTTTTTGGGCTTTTTGTTTCTTTCAAGTATTATAAATAGGGGAGTGAACAGCAAAATACAACGTTTTTTCTATTTCTCTAATCTTTAAACTCTCAACTCTCCACTATTTTTCGTAACTTTGCAACAGATTGCATGGGCATGAATCCACACTTATTTCGAAGGACTTGCATTGGTGCAGGTCCTTCTTAGCCCCAATGGGGCGGAATAATACAGGGTAGGATGTGAGCCCTATTTTGTGTAAGTAGTTTTTCTCCTTATTCTAAAAATAATTCGCAAATTGTTTTGCCGTTTCATGGAAATGCATTAACTTTGCAGGCGAGTTCTTCGGAACATGACATATTATCTGCTCTATTGCCATCCGAATTAGCACCTCAGTAAGCATAGCGAGCAATTAACTACACGTTGGAGTTGCGCATTTGCGCAGGCTTCTCATAGTGTAGTTAGGGGCGTGCTAACCCTGGATGGCGTATGACGATAGTCTGCGCTTTTTATTTTACACTATAGAGCCGATGGGTAATGGTATATAAGCTCCCAAGAGGAATAATGAAGAAAACAATGATTACAATCTTGCTTTTGACTATTTGTGCTATGGATTTAGATGCACAAGTTGTATTTAGTAAATTTAAATTTAACAAAGATAGTCCTCTTGGATGTTGTCCAACACGCAAGATGACGGATACAAAGTTCAAGGTTACTGCAGATAAAGCAATCAAAACGATGAAGGTTCATTATTCAGGTGTAGACCAAGTAAATGATGCTGTTTGCAGTGACATTGTCGGAGGCGTAAATGCAAATGTAAAGCATACTAAATATAAAATAATAAACATAACAGGTCCATTTGAACCAGGAAAGACGTATTCTCGTTGGGCTTCGGCTACATTCTACTATCCCCAGAAAGTAACTGCATTTCCAAGGTCTATCGAAATTGACTATATGGATAGAACATCTGATACCATTACTATTACTAAGGATAATCTTGCAGAGTTCTTTCCTAAACTCAAATGGATTGACGTGGATTATGAACACGGATTTCAGCCCTCAAATTAAGAAAAGCATTTTTTGAATCTCACTTTCAAACCTTGATGATAGATAGGTTATCCCCAATGCATCGAACAAAATAAGAGAATTTCACCAAATAATTAATATATGATTATGAAAGAAAAGTTATGTTACAAACTGTTTCCTATTGGAGCTATTTCATTTGTTCTTTTGGTTTTTATTATGTGTGTTACACCAACTAACAAAGACAAAGAATCCGATTCTACAGGAATTGACACGATTGCTTATTCTGGAGAAGACAATAGTATGTCCTCACTTGATTCTATCAAAATGATGATGTCAGATGAATTTTGTCGTACACTTATTGCCAAAGTTGTAAAGGAACGCTTTGATATTGAACCAGAAGCAATTGTAATTGAGTGGAAGGATGTTAAAGAAAAAGAAAGTTATGTAGCTGGCAGCTTTTTTACCGATTGGTTATATAAAAAAGATAGAAATACAAAACATTTTTATGTAAAGATAAAAATATCGGGCAAATCATATAATCAAGCAGAATTAGTAGACGCAAAAGTAAGTAGCGTCAATACCGAAGGCTATTCATCCTTGACTAAAATTTTTGAAATAAGGGATGGACAAGAGGTGAAAATATATTTGAAGCCAGGCAGTGTAATTACCATAAGCGGAATAAAAGTGCAAATGGCAGCTCAACATTATCCTATCCAGGAATTTATTACAAGCCAAAAACTCTCACGGTCTCAGATGCAACAGGTTTGGGAATGTGAAGACAGAGATCCTGCTTGCAAGACGCTTCAATTTCGCTTGCCTAATCGAGACCGACATGATTGGTATGCAGAATTGGAAGAAAAATCATTATATATAATGGGAGCTACTGCGAATCAAGATCAATGGTATGAGATTACAAAGAATGGGAAAAACTGGTCATATAAGAAAGTTCGGCTCTAAAGTCGATTCATTCATAAGATAGTGATGATGATTTTAAACAATGTTTTATGAACATAGAACTATAGCTATTCAGAATTGCAAAAGAGATTTAGACCCACTAATTAATACAGCACTCCAATATAATAGACGAACTTTATATGATTATGCCAAAAGACCTCTCTTCTTTTGTTGCCATCGATTTTGAAAAGATGAACTCTAATCAGACTTCTGTTTGCGAAGTCGGGATGGTTAAATACAAGGACGGACAAGAGATTGAACGTTTCCATAGCTTGATTCGTCCTGCAAAGGGACTTGTGTGGGGAGAAAAGTACAGATCTCTACTGCCGCACATTAAGGAAGAAGAACTGCTTAAAGCTCCAACATTCCGCAATCTACACTCAAACATGTGTCAATTTGTAGGAAAGGATATTCTCATATGTCATAATGCTGCGGCTGACATGAACTATATTTTCTATTGCGAACGTGAAGCAGGTGTAAAGATTAGCCTATGTAAATCTGGATATATAGATACCCAAGAAATGGCCAAACAAATATTGGGTCCAGAGAATAAAGGACTTTTTCTATGCTATCGTAGTCTGCTTCACAAAGACCCAGTAAATCACCATTGTGCTGTTGATGATGCTAGTTCTTGTGCCGAAGTTTTTTGTGCATTTCAACAACTACGAGATTGGCGTAAATTCTACCATATAGAAAAATATAAACCTTCAAAAGACAAGCATTGGGACGATAGAGAATATGATGGAAAAATTGTTTTTGTCGAAAATAGGACAACCGATACTAATCATGTATTAAGCTACCAAGACGAAGTACTATTAACATATAACTTTCAAGGAAAGCGAGTCATTGTAACCAGTACAGGAAAACAAATCAAGAACCATATTTGCACAAATCTATTACCGAAACTTGGCGCAACTAATCAAGGTGAGAAAGTTAATTCGCGAACAGATGCTCTTATTGTAGGAGAGAACGGAGAGGGTTGGCGCAAGTTAGATGATGCACTTGTCCAGAAGGAAATGCGTCCTGATAGTTTCTATATGTTTTCGGCGAAAGCGTTCCTTAATCTATATGATAAAGCTTATGAGGCAGATAACTGCGAAAAACTTCAGATTATTGATGTTCCTGTAAACGATAAACCACTTAAGGACAATATAAAAGAAGAATCTGTTGTTGAAGAAGAACAGCATACAACCCATATAAATTGGTCAGAGGTGTGGAGCGGCATAGTAGCCGTATTGGTTCTCATCGTTAAAGGAATCACGTTTGTGTGTGGGTTAGCAATCTGTGTGGTATTTTGGTTAATTGGGATTCCTGTGAAACCCAGATAAATCCCCAAAATAGAATAAAACCATACAGGATTTATGCTCTTACTACCTAAATGCAAAGATAAGTTAAGAAACCCGTTAATTATTGTTAAATATTGGGCATTTTTTGGGGTACAAATGTCACTATAAGTGTCACCTGCGCAGAGTATGCTACAATAGGGTTTTGAGTTTTGCTTGATTTCCTTGATTAGAACGAATGCCTCGCTCTTTTTAGGTATTAATGGTCGAGGTAGGCTATTACAATTTCTCTTTACAGTGCTTTTGAGTCACACTTTCATGTGTGACCCAGCCTTTTTTTTCGTGTGACTCGGCATTTTTTTCGTGTAACCTGGACTTTCCGCGTGTGACCCGAACTTTTTGTCATCATTGTTTGCTAACGATTTCGTAACTTTGCGCTCAGAAAGCAACCCGCTATCGATTCAGAAGCCTACTTCGTAAGATAGGGAACTGATGGATATAGAGGAGCTTCAGAAACGCGCGTTTCGTTTTTATTGTTTAACTCATAATAAGTAATGGAATATGAGTACACAAAACGAAGCTGCCTGCTCTTTTGAGCAGGAACTGACCGACAAGGTCAACGAGTTGGAGTCTCAGCGAAAAGAGCGCGAGGGACAGATGGTTGAGATTGTGCTGAAGGTGATAGCCGACAGGGTGGTGTCGAAAGAACAGGACATCATGGCGTTGATGTCTGGAAACAAAAGTTGGCAACAGGGCGTAAGGGAAGTTGTTGTGAAGGAGATTCTCCGTTCAGCCGATGACAACCTCTGGTGTCCGGAGTATGTAGAGAAGCTGAAAAGCGATCAACTGGTGAATGTCTTTACAGGCACTCACTGGGATAGAGTGGAACAGCAGCTGTGGAAGGACTTCGTCAATCTGTGTGCAGAAAAGTGTGGAGTGCCTGAGTCTCAGCGAATGATACCATCGTTCATGAAGGCTTTGTACGAGGGTGTGGCCTTCAATCTGGCAAAGAACCGTAAGCAGCGCATTCCTGATGATGAGGTTTGGCTGAACATGGCTAACGGTACGTTGGTAGTTTGTCAGGATGGTAATATCACACTTCGCGAGCATCGCAAGGAGGATTTGTTCTTCTATACTCTGAACTATGTATACGATAGTATGGCTGAATGTCCGTTGTGGCACCAGTTCCTCGGTCGTGTGTTGCCCGAAGCTGAATCTCAACAGGTACTTGCAGAATTCATCGGCTATTGCCTTATGAAGGGTCATGACTTGGAGAAGATGTTGTGGTTCTATGGTGAAGGCTTGAATGGAAAAAGTGTGACGCTTGAAATCATAGAGGCACTCTTGGGGTCAAGTAATGTCAGTTTCCTCAGTCTCTGCGATTTGACGAACGATGACGTGAAGCGTGCGGGCATTGAACACAAGATGCTAAATATCAGTCATGAGAGTGGAAAGGAAGTAAACGCCAATGTATTGAAGCAACTCACTTCAGGCGAGCGAGTGCTGATAAAACATCTGTATTTAGATCCGCGAGAAACCAACGACTATGGCAAGTTCATCGCTGCTTTTAACGTATTGCCAAGGGCAGAAATCACATTTGGGTACTTCCGCCGACTGATCATCTTGCCCTATTTGGTGACGATACCGGCAGAAGAGATTGACCGCCAGCTGACATCGAAGCTCAAGCAGGAGCTGAGCGGCATCCTCAACTGGGTTCTGGAGGCACTGCCTGACTTGATGCAGAGGGGTGAGTTCACGGTAAGTGATAAGTGCGAGAAGGCGCTCGACCAGTACCGACTTCAGTCCGACAATGTGCGTCTGTTTGTCAACGACCAATGTGAGACATCAGAAATGACCACCATTGCTTCCGAAATCTACGCTGCATATCGCAACTACTGTTTTTGCTCATCGTTAAAGCCTATAGGCAAGCAGAAGTTCTACGAGCGTTTGGAAGGTCTGGGCTACGAACGAGTGACATATGCAAACACCGTTTATTTCAAACTTAGAGTTAATGTAGAATGATGAAGGAGAAGTTTGAACATTTCGACATAAACCGCATCAATGCCATCTCCATCACGGAGGTGGCAAGGCGGCTGGGTGAAGTCAAACGGGCCGGGTCTGTCTATAAGACTCTCTGCCCTTGGCATGATGACACGCATCCTTCGCTTACACTATATGAGCGTACCGACGAAAACCGATGTCATTGCTTCAGCTGTGGCAAAGGGGGTAGCGTAATCGACTATGTCATGCAACATGAGAACTGGACGTTTCAGGAAGCCTGTCAGTGGCTGTCACACGAATATGGCATCTTGACAACTACAAACCAGGGCATCATGTTACGACCAAAAACAAAGCCGAAGCCAAAACCAGCACTGCAGGATTACACATACATCCCGATGGAAATGTTGGATGGAATGGTGTCGTCAGATAGTTCTTTCTGCAGGTGTCTCATGCAGTTGTATCGACCAGAGGCTGTTGAATGGGTTGTTGAGGAATATAAACTAGGTGTATATTCCATGTACGGTAATGACGGGTTCACCGTATTCCCGAATATCGACGCCGCAGGTCGTGTTTGTAATCTGAAAGCGCAGAACTACGTCACAGATTATATGTCAGAACGATTTGCACACAGCATCAAAGGCAGTTGCTATTGGCTTGGCTCGATATGGAGAGAAGAGGGGAAACTGCCTGCTGGTGCAGAATTCCAGGCTAACTGCCTATTCGGAGAACATCTTTTGAGCAAATATTCCAAAGAACCCGTTGTTTTGGTAGAAAGCCCAAAGAATGCCATTATTGGTGCCCTCACATTTCCATATGTCGTTTGGGTGGCAGCAGGGAATAAATATCAGTTGAAACGCAAAGTACTCAAACCATTACTGGGGCGTAATGTCATTGTCATTCCCGACCGTGATGCAATCAAAGAATGGACAGAAGCCATAACAAAAATGGCTGATCTTGCCAATTTTGTCGTCAGTGATTTCTGCGAAAGAAAAACGCTTAAAGATGCACCAAAGTGTGACATAGCAGACATCCTAATTGAAGAGCGGCATAGAATCGGTTCGTGATACTTTTGCAGTATTTGAGTTTTTACATGCCGTCTGTGGGGTAAAAAACGACCTCACAGGCGGTTGTGATTATGATGCGCTGAGTTTTTGACCTGTTTTTTTAAGAAACTATTCTATTCTTCTCTTTAAAAACTTTTTTTTTCAAGAGAAGTTATCAAATACTCAAACAAATCAACATAAATCGTTACAACACAACAAATTATAATCGTATTATCGTCAGTAAAAAACTCAAAGCAACAATTCTACTCAATGATTTATAATTCTCCCTAAAAAATCTTCATTTTTATTGAAAATAGTTGCTGAAAAACTTGCATATGTCAGGAATTTTTCGTAACTTTGTGGTGTCAAAAGAAGAAGTGAAAATGTTGCATGAGTGTAGTGGAAATATTGTTAGAGTGCACGCTGACCAATGACAGACCGCACGGCAGCAAAACCCTTCGGAGACAGAAGTAACCAGATTGTTTAACAGAAAAAGTTTTTAGCTTATGGCACTAAAAATCAAAGCAAGAGAACGATTGTTCAAGGTAGGCAAGTTTGCCGGAACATATCGTTATGTGATGCAGCCTGATCTGTATTCAGCGCTGACACAGGAGAAGGTCATCCGTGAGGCTGCTCTCCGCAGTGGTGTCTCTGAGGGCGTGATGCACGCTTGTTGGGACGCTGCTGGCGAAGTGATCGAAGCATGGGCAACTGAAGGGCACAGTGTGGCACTTCCTGGTCTTGGCACCATGCGCTTCAGCTTGAGCGCGAAGTCGGTGGCAGATGTGAACGATGTGAAGTCATCGCTCATCAAAACCCGCCGCATCGTCTTCACTCCATCCGTGGAGCTGAAGGAAGAGCTGAAGTCCACCAGCGTCATCATCACCTGTTACGACCGCAATGGCGAAATCGTGAAACGTGTCACCTCAACCGATGATGGCACTATCGAGGACAACAGCGGTGAGGACACTACTGGCGAGAACGACGGTGGTAACACTCCTTCAGGTGGTGGCTCTCAGAACCAAGGTGGCACTCAGGGTGGCAATACCGGCCAGGGTGGTGACGAAGGTGGTGACGAACCGTTTGACGGAGGCAACTAATGTGAGAAAGGAGGGCTTTGGCTCTCCTTTCTTTTCTGCAATCAAATGATAGGCAAAGATGACAAATCGTGCCTTTATTCAGAAAAAAATGCTACGTTTTCATCATTTCTCTCAACTCTAAACCCTCAACTCTCAACTATTTTCCCTATCTTTGCAAGTGATCTATTTTTAGATTAGACAATAAATCCTCCTCCGCCCGCTGTGACAGTTCGCGGAGGTTTTGAAAAAATTTAGGCGTAAGCCTAAATGATTAACTCATAGAGTTATTTTTTCATATCAAAATTTCCTCGCTCAGTCGTGATGACACAGCGAGGTTTTTTATGCTCGGCAAAGGAATACAAAGGAGAGCAATGATATCAATGTTATTATGATGAAAAATGAAGCAGTAAGTATTTTTTACACTTTTTTGATGATTTGTTGGCAGTTTCGATTGAAAAGTGTAAATTTGCAGCGTGAAATTTTGTTGAAAAGTGTAGTTTTAGGCCACAGAAATACATTGCAAAAAGTGCGATTAAGCGAGCGCAGAGTCAAGTAGCTACTTGAACAATGCCGAGCGAAAGCTTAACTCCTAATTTGTTATCAATTCGAGTCAATCCGTGACATTCGTGTTCGATAACACTAAGAATAATTATTATTTTCAACTTTCTCCTTTCACCTTTCAGCTTTAATTCGTTATCCACAACATATTTTCCCATTTTTTTGTCTAAATCTTTGGCTGTTTCGTAGAATCGTCGTATATTTGCAAAGAAATCAATAATGCATTTATCATGGAATCTACCGTTTTCAATCCATTGCAGATACATCTGCTGCAAATGTTCGCCCTAGATAAGAGCCAGAATGGGCTCAATGAGTTGAAGGACGTACTCTATCGCCATTATTCAGCAAGAATGGAGGAACGGCTCGATGAATTATGGCAGTCCGGAAAGCTGAATCAAGAGAGGCTTGATAAAATTAACGAGATGGATCTACATAATCTGAAATAGGCAATGAAGATTGTCCTTGACACAAACAGCCTGATTCAAAGCGTACCCCGTCAGAGTCAATACCATATCGTATGGGAGTCTCTGGTGAAGGGTGAGAATAAGCTTTGTGTATCTAATGAGATACTAGAAGAGTATCTTGAAATTTTGCATCGTCTGACAGACTATGAAACAGCAGAGCTGGTTATAAAAACCATTGTCAATAGCCCTTTCGTAGAACTAATCACTCCATATTATCATTTTCAAATGATTCAGGTGGATCCTGATGACAACAAATTTGTCGATTGCGCTATAGCTGCTGGCGCCAAATATATTGTAACCAACGACAGGCATTTTGATGTACTACGTCAAACTCCTTTCCCATACGTAGATGTCATTACACTGAAAGACTTTGCAGAACAGTTGATTCAAAAATAGTTTACTGTCTTTTTACCGTACCTTTCTTTATAGTTCTTTGCTTACCTCCTTATTTGTTATCAATTCGAGTCAATCCGTGACATTCGTGTTCGATAACACTAAGAATAATTATTATTTTCAACTTTCACCTTTCTCCTTTCAGCTTTAATTCGTAACTTTGCAACCAATTTCATGGGCATGAATCCACTCATTATTTACTATTTGTGGTTCTGCCCTTGTTTGTTGATATTGTTAAAGTATATAGTTTATGGTTACAAACACAAAGAAAAAGTACGAGCGTCCAAACATGGCGGTCGTAGAATTGAGGCAGCAATCTTTGCTGCAAGTTGGTAGTCCTAGTGCTACAATGCCGGACTACACCATCAATCCTGATTCAGAAGAGTAAATAACCCATTAAAACGAAGAAAGCATGAAAATCTCACAATTACTTAGTATGGCTGCCCTCGTATTGGTGGGTACTATCATGATTGGCTGCGCTGAAGAGGATAATTTCATCGACGGACAGCCTACGAACGTGAAGAACGTAGTTACGCTGACCACTACCATCAACTTGCAGGGTGGGGAAGCTACAACCCGTGCATTGGATGCTAAAGGTCACAAGACTTTTGCTGAAGGCGATGCTATTGCCGTATTTTATAAAAATACGTCTGATCAAACTATAAAGGTTGCTGCTGGTGTAAGCAATATCAGTGCCGGCGGAAAGACGGCTACCATCAGCGTGACACTCACTGATCCTGCCGAGAATAGCCAATTGCGCTTTGTATATCCTTTCACGATGGCTAAAGATCAAAATGTAGATGGAGCTATCGACGATGCAAATACCATCGACTATGATTACCTGAAAACTAAACAGAACGGCTTGCTGGGTGATCTTGGTAGCTATTTCGACCTCGCTGTCTTTGATGGCGCGATGAGTGGCAACGCACTGCCTGCATCTATCACGTTGGAGAATAAACTGACCATCTGTGCGTTCACCATCAAGAATTCCGACGGTTCGCAGGATCTCACATCTTCTATCACGAACCTGACAGTCAGCGACGGAACTGACACTTACATCATCGGGCGCTCGCCTAATGTGGGTCCTATCTATGTAGCAATGAAACCTGTTGCAAATGCGAATATTGAGCTTACTGCTACTCATGACAATGGTCAGCACTACACGAAGTCACTGACTGACAAGACTTATGCTGTCAATAATCTCTATCCACTCGGCATGAGAATGACGGAGTCGTTCAAGACATATACTACCGTGCCCGACGGAACCCTTCTCAAACTGGGTGACCAGATTAGTTCCGGGGCTGTTTTTCATATAAATGGAGATATTCCTACTCTTTCGGCAAGCAATGCTCCTTTCACGCTGGTAAGAGCCAATGTGGCAGGAAGTACAGTAACCGAGGCTGACGATGGAACGCATTATGTGTTCAAGGATCGTTATGGCTATTATTATGGTAAAGATGTAAATCTTATTGCGTCAGAGGGTTCCGACGGACTCTATGTGGTTGGGTATAATTCACAAAATCAAAGTTATACGATGTTATCTCACGTCAATCTGGCTAATGTTACAGCAGCTTACACAGCTCATACTTACGACTATATCTACGGTACTCTTGGTACAAACGTGAAAGTCAGCATCGCCGTTGGTGCCACGGTTTGGCTGGCTGGCGTAAGCATCAACGCTACTGGTAGTTGGACAAGCGGCGACTATGCAGGAATCTCCTGCTTGGGCGGTGCTACCATTAATATTGAGGGAACAAACACAGTGAAGGGAATCAATGACACTTATCCTGGTGTATTTGTGCCTTCAGGCTCTACACTCACCATTCAAGGCACAGGCTCACTCAATGCCAGCAGCAATGGTTATGGCGCTGGAATCGGTGGAGGTGATAGAATCAACTGTGGCAATATTGTGATTGAGAGTGGATCTATCAATGCTACTGGAGGAGACTATGCGGCAGGCATCGGTAGTAGTGATACTGGTGAGTGTGGTGACATTACCATTAATGGCGGTTCTGTTACGGCGGAAGGTGGTTTAAATGCTGACGGTATAGGTATAGGTAGAGGTATGAGTGGTAAATGTGGTGACATTACCATCACTGACGGAACTGTTACGGCCACTGGCGGTCAGTATGGTGCTGGTATAGGTGGTTGGAGTAATGGAATAAGTCGTAGTACGATCACCATCTCTGGTGGAACTGTTACGGCTACTGGCGGTGAGAAAGCTGCAGGTATCGGTAGTGGAGATGATTTATGTTGCAATATTACCATCAACGGTGGTTCTGTCAAAGCAACAAAGGGAACAGGTGCTAAATACTCTATAGGAAGGGCTGAGGTTTATACTGATTATGATAATCCTTATATAGTCCCCTGTGGAACAATTACCGTCGGTGCGATACATTACGAAATCGAAGACAGCCCATTCACTTGGCCAAACCCATAATCTACAAATTATCTTGATAAGACAGAAGGACTTGCATTGGTGCAGGTCCTTCTTCTGTCTTCCGAATATACTTTCATTTATTACTCGCATGCAGAGGGAGTAAACGAGGCTTAACTCAAAAAAGAAGAGCACAACATGATGTTGTGCTCTTAGGTTGCGGTGCGTACGAGACTCGAACTCGTGACCCCATGCGTGACAGGCATGTATTCTAACCTACTGAACTAACGCACCTTTTTGCCTTGATTTTGATGTCCTTTCGGATTTGCGACTGCAAAGGTAGTACTTTTTTCTGAACTGACAAAACTTTTTTGAATTTTTTTTGCTTTTTCTTGAAAAAAGTTTCAAATCCTTAGTTTGCAGCCTCGAATTCGCGTAAGAATCGTGCGTCGTTTTCGCTGAACATGCGCAAATCCTTCACTTGGTATTTGAGGTTTGTGATGCGTTCAACTCCCATTCCGAAGGCGTAACCTTTGTATTTCTTTGAATCGATGCCGTTGAGTTCGAGTACTGCTGGGTCAACCATTCCGCATCCGAGTATTTCTACCCATCCAGTGTATTTGCAGAAACTGCAGCCTTCGCCACCACAGATGTTGCAACTGATGTCCATCTCGGCAGATGGTTCTGTGAATGGGAAGTAGGATGGGCGTAGGCGTATCTGTGTGCCTTCGCCGAACATTTCGCGTGCAAAGAGGAGGAGTACTTGCTTAAGGTCGGTGAAACTGACGTCTTGATCGACATAGAGTCCTTCGACCTGATGGAAGAAGCAGTGGGCACGTGCGCTGATGGCTTCGTTGCGATAGACACGTCCTGGGCAGATGATGCGAATGGGTGGTTGGGTGTGTTCCATTACGCGGCTTTGTACGGAACTGGTGTGGGTACGAAGTATGACATCGGGTTTTGCTTCGATGAAGAATGTGTCTTGCATGTCGCGAGCGGGATGGTCGTCGGCAAAGTTCATGGCTCCGAACACATGCCAGTCGTCCTCGACTTCGGGACCTTCAGCAAGTGAGAACCCGAGACGTGAGAAGATGTCGACGATTTCGTTGCGTACGATTGTCAGTGGATGGCGTGTGCCAAGCTGGATAGGGTAGGCCGTACGTGTGATGTCAATGTCGTTGGTATCGGTATCGGCAGAATCGAATGCTGCCTTCAGCGAATTAATCTTGTCGAATGCTTTGGTTTTGAGTTCGTTGATGCGAATACCTACTTCTTTTTTCTGTTCTGCGGGTACATTGCGGAAGTCGGCCATGAGGGCTGGGATGCTTCCTTTCTTACTTAAATACTTGATACGGAGGTTTTCGATATCCTCTGCACTATTGGCCTGGAGCGAATCGATCTCGGCCAGCAACGCTTCTATCTTTTCTAACATGATTCTCTGAAAATTTTTGCAAAGTTAGGAATATTTCATGAAAAATCGTACGAAATCATCGACTTTTCGCAAAAAGAAGTGTAGTAATGTGTCTTTTTGTCAAGTTTTTTAGGTTTTGGTGACAATTGAGGGCATTTTGTAAAAAAAAGTATGTGATTTCGATTTTTTTTGTGAAAAAATGTAAATTGTGTGGAGTATTTTGTCTATCTTTGTACGTCAAAAATTGAGAGAACGTAAGGTGAATGACAAAACAACTATTTGACGGATGTAAATTCGTTTGAAAAAGAAATGATTGCTTAGTGTCGTTCCCTTATATATAGAAAATAAGGTGCATATATGAAAATTGCAGTAGCTGGAACGGGATATGTGGGCTTATCGATAGCTACACTTTTGGCACAACATAACGAAGTTGTGGCGGTTGATGTAATTCCCGAAAAGGTTGATAAGATTAACAGCAGAATCTCTCCTATCCAGGACGATTATATAGAAAAGTATTTAGCAGAAAAAGACTTGAACCTTAGAGCAACCCTCGATGGCGCATCGGCTTATAAGGATGCTGATTTTGTGGTGATTGCAGCTCCTACGAACTATGACCCTGTTCAGAACTATTTCGACACTTCGCATGTGGAAGAGGTGATTGATTTGGTGTTGAGTGTGAATCCTGATGCGGTGATGGTGATAAAGAGTACCATCCCTGTGGGGTATTCGCGTAGTCTGTATGTGAAGTATGCGCTGCAGTTCCTGTACAAACCAGAGTTGAAGGGCAAGAAGTTCAATCTGCTGTTCTCTCCGGAGTTTTTGCGTGAGTCGAAGGCACTGTACGACAATCTGTATCCTTCGCGTATCATTGTGGGCTACCCGAAGTTGATACATATTGACGACAAGAACTTCACCGAGGAGAATGCTGCTATCACAGCTATTGGAAATCCGGAGGCAGAGAAATATGCGCACCAGTTTGCAGCGCTGTTGCAAGAGGGTGCACTGAAAGAAAATATAGATACGCTGTTCATGGGTATGAAGGAAGCGGAGGCAGTGAAGTTGTTTGCCAATACCTATCTGGCCCTTCGTGTGAGCTACTTCAATGAACTCGATACCTACGCAGAGATGAAAGGTTTGGACACAAAGGCCATTATCGATGGTGTAGGACTTGATCCCCGTATCGGAACCCACTATAACAACCCAAGCTTCGGCTACGGCGGCTACTGTCTGCCTAAAGACACGAAGCAGTTGTTGGCCAATTATCAGGATGTGCCGCAGGACATGATGACTGCGATTGTGCAGAGCAATCGTACTCGCAAAGATTATATAGCAGATGCGGTGCTGAGAAAAGCAGGATATTACTCGTATTCGGGTAATAGTCAGTGGGACTCTTCGAAGGAAAGGAATTGTGTGATTGGTGTGTACCGCCTGACGATGAAGTCGAACAGCGACAATTTCCGTCAGAGTGCCATCCAAGGTATCATGAAACGCATCAAGGCAAAGGGTGCAGAGGTGATTATCTACGAACCGACATTGAAAGATGGCGACAGTTTCTTCGGATCGCTGGTTGTGAACGACCTGAAGGCATTCAAGGAGAAGTCCCAAGCCATCATTGCAAACCGTTATGACACTTGTCTCGACGACGTAAAGGATAAGGTTTATACGCGTGATATATTCAGGCGTGATTAATTACCCCCCCTGTACATTTGTATAGGGAGGGCGTTTTTTTGAGATACAAAACGAGTATTAACAGATTATTATCGAAACGAATTATATGGGGATTTTCCAAAGAATAACAACATGGTATTTTTCTAAGAACGCGCTTCCGTATTGGTGTGTGTTGATGCTTGACTGCGCGATTATCGTCGTTTCCGGAATGGTGGGCATATACATCATGCAAGGTGGAAGTCCGTTGCAAGGCAGTGGTTTTTGGCATTATCTTTTAGCATGTGTATGCGCCTTGCCCTTCTTTATCATCGGCATGAGGCTGTTCCGCACCTATTCGGGTGTGCTCCGTTATTCGTCGTTTGTGGATTTGGCGCGTGTGGCAGGAGCATTGGTTATTGGCTATTTGATTAGTCTTATCTTTTGGATATTCCCTCTAAATGATATTTTGCCTGAAATCCGTCTGAAGAGCATGATGGTGGCAGCCTCGATTTCGCTGATACTGATGTGGGCAGAACGAATCATTGTGAAAAGTGTGTTTGTGACGCTCCATAGAATCGACAACGCTCCTCACATTTATATTTATGGTGTACGTGAAGGTGGTATCGGATTGGCAAAGAGTATCTTGAACGAGAGCCAGTCGCAATATTCGATAAAAGGATTCATCAGCGGTGATAACGAGATGGTGGGCAAGTACCTGCTGGGTATCAAGGTGTATGCCCCAACCTTGGATATTGTCAAACAGATGGAGTCGGATTCGGTACGTGCTGTGCTGATTAGCCCGTTGTTGAGTGAGTCGTTCAGGGAACGTCAGGATTTGGTTGACGCCATTTCGGATGCTGGTATCCGTATCATGATGATGCCTACGGCACAGAAGTGGGACGGAAAGACGCAACTCAGCTATTCACAGTTGCAGGAGGTGGAGATTGAAGACCTATTGCCACGCGACGAGATAACGGTCGATATGGAAGCAATCGGTCGTTTGCTGTCGGGTCGTGTCATCCTCATTACAGGTGCAGCAGGTAGTATTGGAAGCGAGATGGTGCGTCAGATAGCACAGTTCGGTCCGAAGCATCTTGCCTTGATTGACGCTGCAGAGACTCCGATGCACGATTTACGTCTGTTTATGAAGAACAACTATCCCGACATAGAGTGCGAAACGATCGTGTCGAGCATTACGCATAAGACACACATGAATTCGCTGTTCGAAAGGATAAAACCAGACTATGTGTTCCATGCAGCAGCTTATAAGCATGTGCCGATGATGGAAGACAATCCGAGTGAAGCTGTATTCAACAACATATTCGGAACGCGTGTGATTGCCGATTTGGCTGTGAAGTATGGCACAAAGAAGTTTGTGATGATCAGTACGGACAAGGCTGTCAATCCGACGAACGTGATGGGATGTTCAAAGCGTATCTGCGAAATTTATTGCCAGGCGCTCAACAAGGCTATCGTAGAAGGAAAAGTTGAAGGTGTGACGCAATTCGTCACGACCCGCTTCGGAAATGTGCTGGGTAGTAACGGCAGTGTGATTCCTATCTTCAGGGAGCAAATCAAGAAAGGCGGTCCTGTAACGGTGACACATCCAGATATCATCCGATTCTTCATGCTGATACCAGAGGCATGTAAACTTGTGCTCGAAGCAGGAACGATGGGTAAAGGCGGTGAGATCTTTGTGTTCGATATGGGCAAGCCTGTCCGCATTGCAGATTTGGCAAAACGTATGATCAAGTTGAGTGGAGCTAAGAATGTGGAGGTGCAGTTCACAGGTCTGCGTGACGGTGAGAAACTCTATGAAGAGGTGCTCAACGATGCAGAGACGACCAAACCAACCGTTCATAAGAAAATCATGGTAGCATCTGTTCGTGAGTATGAGTACGAGGTGGCATTGGCAAACGAAGAACGCCTTTACGAGGTAAGTAGGTTGTACGACGATATGAAGACCGTAAGAGTCATGAAGGAAATTGTTCCGGAATTCAAGAGTCGCCAGTCGAAGTATGAGGCGATTGATGCCGAATTGGAGGCAGAGGAAGCAGCAAAAGCGGCAACAAAGGAAGCATAATACAGAGAGTTAATGAATCTCTGACAAAGACATACACAACAAAATAAATCATTGAACCTTTAATTTAGAAACTATTATGAGAGTAGTAATTACAAAGAACTATGACGAAATGTCAAGGTGGGCTGCTCATTTCGTAGCCAACAAAATCTTAGAAGCTAACCCAACAGAAGAGAAGCCTTTCAAGCTTGGTTGTCCAACCGGTTCTTCACCTCTTGGAATGTACAAAGAATTGATTCGCCTGAACAAAGCAGGTGTTATCTCATTTAAGAATGTGATTACGTTCAACATGGACGAATATGTGGGACTGCCTGAAAGTCACCCGGAGAGCTATCACAGCTTTATGTGGAACAACTTCTTCAATCACATCGACATCAAGAAGGAAAATGTTCATATCCTCAACGGAAATGCTCCTGACCTTCTCGCAGAATGTGCTCACTATGAGCAGATGATTGAAGAGGCAGGTGGTATCGATCTCTTCATGGGTGGTATCGGTCCTGACGGACATATTGCCTTCAACGAGCCAGGAAGTAGCTTGACTAGCAAGACCCGTGTGAAGACATTGACAACCAATACGTTGCAGGCAAACAGCCGTTTCTTCGATAACGATATCAACAAGGTTCCAAAGCAGGCATTGACAGTTGGTGTAGGAACAGTGATGGCAGCAAGAGAAATCCTGATCATGTGTAATGGTCACCAGAAGGCACGTGCCCTGAAGCACGCAATTGAGAACGGTGTGAACCACATGTGGACAGTTAGTATGTTGCAGATGCACCAGCATGGTAATATCGTATGCGACGAGGAATGCTGCTGCGACCTGAACGTATCAACATATCAGTATTTCACCGACAAGCAGAGAATCGAAGGACTGGTAGAACATTATGTCAACATGTTCGAATAATCAATTTGCGACCATAACATTTTGAGACATATATTATTAATAATATTATGTAGCCTTACAGGAGTTTTATCGGCACAAGATAGCGTGTCGGTAAAACTTCCTTTATTCCAGTACATGCAGAAGAAAAACATCCTGAATCATCTGGATGTTTCTGCAACCGTGGGAACTACGGGACTTGGTTTCGACTTTGCTTTGCCTATAGGTAATTATGTGCAGATTCGAACAGGTGCTGCCTTTTTCCCACATATAAAGTTGAAGATGACCTATGGTTTGGAGATGACAGGCGACAATACCGTCACAGAAGGTACAACTAGTTTTGAAAAGGCCGCTCGAGTGCTCAAGGAGACCACCGGACGCGAAGTGAAACGCGAGGTGTCGATGTGGGCGGTTCCTAACTATAGTAATTTCAAACTGCTTGTAGATGTCTTTCCTTTCAGAAACAAAAACTGGCACCTTACGGCTGGATTCTATATCGGTAACACGAATTTTGCAAGGGCATATAACCGAACTGAAGATATGTCAAACCTGCTAAGTGTGAACCTGTATAACCATATCGTCGATAGAATCAAGGAAGGTGGCGATGTGTTTACGTGGAAAGGCGAAACAATCAGCATCCCCACACAGTTGCAGGAATCTGTCAAACGTAACGGATACATTGGTGTTCCGTTTGGTACCTTGAAAAACGATGTTTACAAAGACGGTCAGCTTATCTACCAAAAAGGAGAAACCTATTATGTGATGCCTGCCGATGACAACATGATTCATACGGAAGGCTATATCAATAAGTTCAAACCCTATTTAGGTTTCGGTTATGGCGGCCATTTATTTAAAGGAAGTGATACAACCATATCGTTCGATGCAGGTATGATGTTCTGGGGTGGTAGTCCGAAATTGGTAACACATGACGGAGTTGACCTCGTACACGACTTGCCGAAAATACGTGGACAAGTGGGGAGTACCGTGGAATTTGTTAAGACATTCCAAGTATTTCCTGTTATCAATCTGCGTTTAACTCAGCGAATATTCTAAACCGATCCGAAATGGCAGAACAGCGTAAGAAAGTATTTGTCAGCGGATGTTATGATTTACTCCACAGTGGACATGTGGAGTTTTTCCGTCAAGCGGCACAATATGGTGACCTCTATGTCGGTATCGGTTCTGACAATACAATTCTACATTACAAAAACCACAAGACCGTTTATTCTGAGCAAGAGCGACTCTTCATGGTGAAGAGCATTCGCTATGTGAAGGATGCATTTATCAATCAAGGAGATGGAGTGTTGGATTTTGTGCCTACACTCGATATTGTTCATCCAGATATTTTGGTTGTAAATAGCGACGGAGGTAGTGAAGAGAAACGCCGCCTGTGTGAGCAGCGAGGCATGGAATATGTCGTACTGCAACGTGATCCACACGAAGGACTTGCTGCACGAAGCAGTACGGAACTGAAGAAAAGTCCATGTCAGTTGCCTACTCGTTTAGATATAGCAGGTACATGGATTGATCAACCTTATGTAAGCTGCCATGCACCAGGATGGGCCATTACGATTTCGCTTGAACCTTCGTTTGAAATCCGCGAGCGCTGTGGTCTCTCTACGTCCACTCGCAATCTGATAAAGACCATCTGGCCCTATCAACTGCCAAATATGGACCCTGAGACATTAGCTCGACTGGTATTCTGTTTTGAAAATCATCCAGAACGTGAGGATGGTATCATCAGCGGAGCACAAGATGCTATCGGTATTTGTGTGCCCGGGCTATGTCGCCATTTCTATGACAATCATTTCTGGCCTATAAAGATTGAAACCTGTGAAGACGAAACGATTCTTCAGTGGTTGGAGAGCCATTTGTGTATGATACCAATGGAACCTCGTCGTAAGGGGTGCTCGGTTGTGGAAGGCATGGACATTACCAAGCCGAAGGTTGAAACGCTTGCTGCAGCTGCTGCATCGTGTTGGGATGCTATCATGGCGATGAATCTCTCTGATTTTGCAAAGGCATACAAAGCTTCGTTTGAAGCTCAGGTGGCAATGTTCCCAGCTATGATTCAAGGATGTGTGCAGCAATATATCGATCAATATTCAATGATGGAAGATGTCCTTGCCTGGAAGATGCCAGGAGCGGGTGGGGGAGGTTATCTTGCTATTGTCGTAACGGATACGGAGTCCTTCTGCATGAAACATCCGGAGGCAATTCCTTTAATAATAAGACGTTCGGGCATGTAACCCGAACGTTATTTGTTTTTAATGGATGGTTGTCTGATACCAATCGAAGAGTTTCTGAACACCTTCTTCTATCTCCACTTTATGTGTCCATCCCAGCGAATGCAACTTGCTGACATCAATCAGTTTTCGCATAGTTCCATCGGGCTTTGAAGCATCGAATTCTATCTCACCTTCAAATCCTATGGTCTTCACAATCAGTGCTGACAATTCGCGAATGGTGAGTTCTTTTCCTGTCCCTACGTTGATGTGGCAGTTGCGGATTTCTCCCAGTGCAGGAATGGCTCCTCCACGACCTGTACTGTGGTTGCGGTCGACAGCTCCGTCGGTACTGGCTCCATAGTGGACACTCGAATATTTCTCGATGCCGATAATGTCGCTGAAGTTCACATTCAGCAACACATGTACGCTTGCATCCGCCATGTCCTCGCTCCAGAGGAATTCACGTAACGGACGTCCCGTCCCCCAAAGGATGACTTTGTTGTCCGATATACCATAATTCCGTAATATTGAGATTATTGCCTCCTTGTCTGCTGATCCATTCACTCCCAACACAGGACGCTTGTCTAAATCCCTACGGATAGCTTCCCAGTTTCCGTCGTGAATCAACTTTGCCAGATAGATTTTGCGCATCATGGCTGGCATTACATGGCTATTCTCCAAGTGGAAGTTGTCGTTCGGACCATAGAGATTTGTTGGCATGACTGCGATATAATTGGTGCCGTACTGGAGGTTGTAGCTCTCACACATCTTCAGACCGGCAATCTTGGCAATCGCATATTCCTCGTTCGTGTATTCCAACTCGCTTGTCAGCAGGCAGTCTTCTCTCATGGGTTGTGGTGCATTTTTGGGATAGATGCAAGTGCTGCCTAAGAACAACAGTTTCTTCACCCCATGTGCATACGCCTCGCTGATGACGTTACACTGAATTTTCATGTTCATCATCATGAAATCGGCTCGATACAAACTATTTGCCATTATGCCACCAACAAATGCAGCTGCCAGCACGACAGCATCAGGCTGTTCTTCATCGAAGAATGCCTTAACGGCATACTGATCAGTCAAGTCTAGTTCCTTGTGAGTTCTACCTACCAAATTCGTGTATCCGCGGCTAAACAAGTTGTTCCAGATAGCCGAACCAACCAATCCGCGATGCCCTGCAACGTATATTTTTGAAGTCTTGTCCATAATCAGATCATCCATCGTCTCTCCTTGGAGAGAACCATACATTCCTTATTCTATTTTACGATTCCTTTTTCGAGATACTCAGCCAAGTTTGTTCTTACCTTCGCAGCAGCACCTTCGGCAGCTACCTTGGCGATGTCGCTTTCTACCATGATTTTCACCAAGTCCTCGAATGAAGTCTTCGATGGGTTCCAACCCAACTTCGCCTTTGCTTTCGTGGGGTCACCCCATAAGTTCACCACATCAGTAGGACGATAAAAGTCTTCGCTGACACGTATCAGTTCCTTTCCGAGAAGTTCTTTGCTTGCTTTGCCTTTCACCTTGACACACACACCTATTTCTCTCAGCCCTTCACCACGGAATTCCAATTCGATTCCTGCATGTTTGAACGCGTAATAGGCAAATTCGCGAACACTATGCTGAACACCTGTAGCAATCACGAAGTCCTCGGGTTTGTTGTTCTGAAGAATGAGCCACATACATTCTACATAATCTTTGGCATATCCCCAGTCACGAAGTGATGACAGGTTTCCTAAGTATAGACAATCTTGCAGCCCCTGTGCGATACGCGCTGCTGCAAGGGTGATTTTCCGAGTCACAAATGTTTCTCCTCTGCGTTCGCTTTCGTGGTTGAACAAGATACCCGAGCAACAGAACATGTTGTAAGCCTCGCGGTATTCCTTCACAATCCAGAATCCATATAGTTTGGCAACAGCATAAGGAGAGTAGGGGTGGAAAGGAGTGTTTTCGTTCTGTGGCACCTCCTCTACTTTGCCATAAAGTTCAGAGGTCGATGCCTGATAGATGCGACATGTCTTTTCCAAACCACAAGCACGGACAGCTTCTAGTACACGCAGCACACCTGTGGCATCTACGTCAGCTGTGAATTCGGGTGAGTCAAAACTGACCTGCACATGGCTCTGAGCTGCAAGGTTGTAAATCTCGTCTGGACGAACCGCACCCACCACTTTTACCAATGACATCGAGTCGCTTAGGTCACCAAAATGAAGGTGGAACTGAGGATGTCCTTCCAAATGGGCAATACGCTCGCGATAATCCACGCTACTGCGGCGTATGATGCCATGAACGTCATAACCTTTCTCTATCAAGAATTCCGACAGGTAACTGCCGTCTTGACCTGTAACACCTGTAATCAGTGCCCGTTTCCTATTGTTGACAATTAATAGTTTCTCGCCTAATACCGACTCCAGCAATTCGACCGAACTGCCTGAAATGCCGACTTTACCTGCAAGCCATCTGGAAATGACCGTTTCGTCCTTTCCTATCATGTTGGCAAGTTCCCTTTGAGTGATACCTCTGCGATTCATTATCGTCTTAAGGTTACTGATGATGGTATCGTCTTTCATACACAATTTGAATTATTATAATTTCGACTGCAAAGTTACAATAATTAATCAGAACTTGATATCATTTTGTCAAACATTTTTCGTACTTGACTATTTTTGTGTCAAGTTTTTGCGTCGTATAGGCGCTTTTGATATTAGATAATGACAAACAAATTCTTAATTCGTAGAATTCAAAATCCGAGTGTAAAGTCGAAAAATACGATAAGTATGTAAGATTCTGTCCGATTTAGTTGGTAGATTGCTGTTAATTATGTACTTTTGTCCCATGAATATGAAAACTATGATACGTTCACTCAACGATATAGAGCCAATCAACACGTCGCATGGTGCGGGAAAGAAACGTGTGTTGCTTGCATCGAACGAATCGGGATGCAGCCTTACCCAGATTGCCGTAACAGACCTTGCAGCTGGAGAGGTAGCTACAGCCCATGTTCATCCTGATATGCAGGAAGGCTTTTATGTGCTTGATGGCGAACTCGATGTGACGCTCGACGGAGTACTCCATCATTGCCATAAGGACGACTTTGTGTATGTCAACAAATGCACATCGCATGAGATGCGTGCCTTGACTGACGTGCGCATCATGACGATAGGTTGTGTGGTTGAAGCACAGCGCAATAAGCTCTATCCGATGCTGTTCAAACAAAACCGTAAGACGTTGGTTTGGGGTACAGAGGACTGGACGGTCAGCGCTGTGGAAGGAAGCGAATCTGTTGTAGAGAATGGCACTTGGGCTCGTTATTCATTACCCGACGTCATTAGCCGCCGACCACAAGAGATACTTGGCAAAGAAGTAGCCCGCCAATACCATAACCAGTTGCCGCTGCTGACAAAGATTATTGATGCCCGTCTTGATCTTAGCATACAAGTACATCCTAATGATGAGATGGCGCAACGCGAACACCACAAGATGGGAAAGAGCGAAATGTGGTATGTGCTCGAAGCCAAACCTGGATCATGTCTGTATGCAGGATTTAAGCAGAAAGTGACTCCCGAAGAGTATAAACGTCGAGTTGCCGACGGAACCATAACAGAAGTGCTGGCTCGTCACGAGGTACATGCCGGCGATATCTTCTATTTGCCAGCAGGACGTGTACATGCCATCTGTGGCGGCATCAAATTGGCAGAAGTACAGCAGTCGAGCGATGTCACCTATCGTATTTTCGACTACAATCGTCCAGGATTAGACGGACGTCCACGTGAGTTGCACACCGAATTAGCAGCAAAAGCTATTGACTACGAAGTCTACCCAGAGTATCGTACAGAGCATCAGGAAACGATGGATGAGCGTGACAAGTGTCTTGATACGCCTTATTTCAGCATTCGTATCATCGAAGCATCACAGCCATTCCATCGTAATGTCGTCAAATATGACTCGTTCTTCATTCTGATGAACCTACGTGGCGACTGCAAAATACATGTACGAAGCACCAAAGATGAGGTGCTATTGCCCGAAGGGTCATCATGTCTCATTCCAGCTGCTATTGCCGATTACGACATCATTCCAGAACATGGAACGACCAAAGTGCTGGAGTCATTCATCAACAACAAGAAGTCCTTCAAGAGTCTTATCTCCGACTTCTTGCACTGGACATAATGGATTTTTGGCAAATTATTTTGTCAATTCATGAAAAATGACTAACTTTGCAGCCGATTTTAAAAGAAGATGGTTCGGTAGCTCAGCTGGATAGAGCAACAGCCTTCTAAGCTGTGGGTCTTGGGTTCGAATCCCAACCGAATCACCAAATAATTAAAAGAGCCACGAATGATGAAAGTTTGTTTCAGTCTTCGAGGCTCTTTTTCTTGTTTAGTTATCAAATGTTTTTAGGTAACGATTACAGCAAAAAGCAATTTTGAACTATCTTATTAGCGTTGGGATTGTACGAGATGTCCTGACTCGATGATAAGTGTGCGATACCATTGGGTGTGTGGGAGTTCCTCGCATAGTGGATAATGGCGAATCACATGGTTTTCATCGTCGAGTTCGATGACGTAGTTGGTGTGTAGTTGTCCGTCTATAATTACTTTATTGGCTGCTAATCTCATTTATTGCTTTTCTTCTTTACTCTTCGGCTTGGTCCGATGGAGTTGGGTGTGCGTACTGCAGGGGCGGTACGTATCTCTGCTCCTTGTTTATCTTCTTCGATGGTCATCTTACGCAGTTCGTCCGGGTTGATACGTGGCATTATCTTGCGGTCGGTAATAGTTGGAAGTGTGTCTTTTGCCAATGTATCGGTGTCGAGAGTATCTGTCGTGATGGAGTCGGATGAGTAGGCTTGTGAGGTGGTGTGGAATCGGTAGAGGGCGATGTTGCGTACGATTCCAAGGCTTCGCATGCCATTGTTTTGACCTTGTAGCATGAAGAATATGGAGATGTAATTAATCTCTCTGTTGTCCGTATGGAGGTTGAGGTCGTAGTGGCTGGGATAGTTTGACGACCTGACGGAACTGATGATTTTCCCGTTTTTGAAATGGATAGACAAGCATGCTGTGAGTTGCTCGTCGCGGTTATTTTGGTCTTGTCGAATGAAATCGAAGTCAACTCGCATCTGGAAGTGATCGTTGAGGTGGAAAGACGTGTCGGCTTTGATGGTAAAGGTTTCGCGGTTGAGATAGGGGTTGTCGCGTAACATCATGATTCTTGATCCTGACCATATATCAGAAGTGTCGCCTCCGAGTGTGTAGGAGGCTCGAATTTCATCGTTTCCACTTTCGAAGTGTAGGTTGGCTTCATAGTCTTCGAGACGACGTTTTACATGATCGTATATATCTTTGATGTCGTCGGTGTGGCGGTTGTAGTACACGAGCGAAGAGTCGAACTGTGCTTCTGTAATGCCGTGTTTGTCATATACTGCATCGATATAGATTCGCGATTTGTATCGGTCGTCAAATGGTAGGCTTGATGCCATGAATTGAGCGATGTGATAGTCGTAGAGTACTTCTTCCATCTCGCCTTTTGACAGGAGTCCTTCGGGCTTTTGCTCGCAAGAGAATAGGCATAAGAGTAAGCAGAGAATGCTTCCTCTGATTCCAACCGAAAGGGGTGAGTGGTGTTGTACGCTACGTTGCATAGGGTTAGGAGTTTTCTTCTGCGTCTTCTGTTCCTTCGCTTATTGTCTGATGTTCGGTCTCTTCTTCTTTTTTATTGTTTTTTCCACTCATACATTTGCTAAAGGTTTGGCGGTAGAAGATGATGAGTGCGACGACTCCACAGCTGATGCTAGCATCTGCGAAGTTGAATACAGGGCTGAAGAACACGCAATGTTCGTGGGCATTGGGCAGGAAAGGAACGTCGTTGAGCCAATCCCATCCTGGCATATTCCATTCGATGAGTGGAAAGTAGAACATGTCAACCACTCGTCCTTCAAGTATGTCGCCATAGCCTTCACCCCAGGGTACGAGTCGCGCTACATCGACATGAGTGGATTGGGTGAAGATTTCGCCATAGAGGATGCAGTCGAATATGTTGCCAAGTGCTCCTGCTGTAATCATTGATAGGCAGACGATGAATCCTGTCTGGAATCCGCGTCGGGTGAGTCGCATGATGAACCATAGGAGTAGCGAAACGGTAATGATGCGGAAGAGAGTGAGTAGGATTTTGCTTCCGAACGACATTCCGAACGCCATTCCGTTGTTTTCGACGAATGCAATCTGGAACCAATTGGTGATGGTGATATGCTCGCCCAAAGCCATATTGGTCTTCACCTCTATCTTGATAATCTGGTCGATAATGATGACCAGCAGGATGATGGCTATACTGATGACTACTTGCTTCTTGTTCACGCCTTTATTACCTTTATCTTTGCTTTGAAATCGTCGAAGTCGAAGAGTTCGCCATCGTTGTCGTTGATGTCGATGCTGTTGGCAAGTACCTGTGAAGCAATGTTCTGCTTGAAATTGTTGAGTACGGCCAGAACCTCTGGAGTTTCGGATATCTGCACGGTGATGCGGTCGGTGATTTCAAATCCTTGTGACTTACGCAGGTTCTGAATCTGCTTAATCAGCTTACGGGCATTACCTTCGACTTTCAGTTCGGGTGTGATGGTGATGTCGAGAGCTACGGTCATAGTGCCTTCGTTGGCTACGCTCCATCCAGGAATGTCTTGTGACATGATGTCCACGTCGGCCAGTTCTACAACGGCTTCTTCACCGCTTGCATTGAGTGTTACCTGGCCGTTTGTTTCCAGCTCGGAAATCTGTGCTTGAGTCATGTTTGACACAGCATCGGCTACAGCCTTCATCATCTTACCGAACTTCTTGCCCATAACACGGAAGTTACACTTTACGTTCTTTACGAGCATAGCACCGTCCATCAGTTGCAGTTCCTTCACGTTGACTTCCTTCGTAATGATGGATGCCATGCGTTCGATGCGTGCACTGAGTTGTGGGTCGGTATCAGGAATGGCAATTGCCTGAAGAGCTTGGATAACAGGTATCTTTACTTTCTTACGAATGGAGAGTCCCATTGAGGTGACATCCATTGCTGCCTGCATTGCTTCGTTGAGTTCGCTGTCGATATAGTCTTCGTGACAGGTTGGGAACTGAGCGAGATGAACGCTTGTAGAGGTGTCCTTACCTGTTGCTTCATTGAGGTCGCGGAAGAGCTGGTCGGCATAGAATGGTGCGATTGGTGCGATGAGTCGGCTGAGGGTGTCCAGACAAGTGTAAAGTGTTTGGTAAGCCGAGAGCTTGTCTGCAGTCATATCGCCTGCCCAGAAGCGTGCTTTGTTGAGTCGGATGTACCAGTTACTGAGGAAGTCGATTACGAATCGCTGGATGAGTCGTCCTGCAGGGGTCGGGTCGAAGTCGTCGAGATAGGTCTGTACGCTCTTTACCAATGTGTTCAGTTCGGAGAGCAACCAGCGGTCGAAGTCAGGACGATCTTTGTAGGCGATGTCTGCCTCACGGTATTCGAAGCCATCTACGTTGGCATACATGGCAAAGAACGAGTATGCTTGCTGCAGTTTGATGAAGAACGAGCTGGTCACTTCCTTTACACCCTCAGGGTCGAATGAGAGGTTGTCCCAAGGAGATGAATTGGTAATCATATACCAACGCACAGCATCTGCTCCATAGGTGCCGATGCATTCGAATGGATTGATTACATTGCCTAGACGTTTTGACATCTTAATGCCGTTCTTGTCGAGCACGAGTCCGTTTGAGATGACAGTTTTGAAGGCAACAGAGTCGAAAGCCATCGTTCCGATTGCGTGGAGGGTGAAGAACCATCCGCGTGTCTGATCCACTCCCTCTGCGATGAAGTCTGCGGGGAATGCTTTGCCTTCGTCGATGAGCTCGCGGTTCTCGAATGGATAGTGTACCTGTGCATAAGGCATCGCTCCGGAGTCGAACCACACGTCGATGAGGTCGAGTTCGCGTGTCAGTACGTTGCCATCCTTACTTATCAGCTTTATATCGTCAACATACGGACGGTGGAGGTCTATCTTGTCGTAGTTAGCCTGGCTCATATCACCCGGTACGAATCCTTTCTGCTTCAGTGGATTAGCGGTCATGACACCTGCTGCGACAGCTTTCTCGATTTCGTTATAAAGTTCTTCTACTGAGCCGATACAGATTTCCTCTCTTGTGTCGCGATTGCGCCAAATAGGAAGCGGTGTTCCCCAATAGCGTGAACGTGAAAGGTTCCAGTCGTTGAGATTCTCAAGCCATTTCCCAAAACGTCCTGTACCTGTCGATTCCGGTTTCCATTTGATGGTCTGGTTGAGTTCGAACATGCGGTCTTTCTTGGCGGTCGATTTGATGAACCATGAGTCGAGAGGGTAGTAGAGGACGGGTTTATCGGTACGCCAGCAATGAGGATAGTTGTGAACATGTTTCTCAATCTTGAAGGCTGTACCTTCTTCTTTCATCTCGAGACACAGCACCACGTTGAGGTCCATATCCTTATTGGCAGCCTTCTCATCATACTTGCCTCCCTGGTTGTATTTTGGGTCGTAAGCATTTTTCACAAAGTCGCCCGAATGCTTCCAATAACTTTCGTTCACACAGGTGTTGACGAACTCCTCGTTCATGTCTGCCTTCACGAAATACTTACCTGTAAAGTCGACCATTGGGCGAGTGTCGCCTGCCTTGTCGATGACGAAGAGGGCGGGAACGCCTGCATCTTTTGCTACCTTAGCATCATCTGCACCGAAGGTTGGCGCAATATGTACGATACCGGTACCGTCTTCTGTGGTTACATAGTCGCCTGGGATGACACGGAATGCATCAGCACTCTTATCCACGACCTTGTTATCTTCGAGCGTACAAGGTTTTACCCATGGGAAGAGCTGCTCATATTGGATGTCGAGCAGGTCTGTACCTTTTCCGCGCCAGAGTATTACAAGTTCTTCTCCTTCTTCTGCTTGGAAGTAGGCAGAAAGACGTGCCTCTGCCAAGACGTAAATGGCTTCCTCTCCACTATAAGGGTTCTTTCCCTTCACAGCAACGTAGTCTATCTTCGGACCTACACAAAGAGCTGTGTTTGAAGGCAACGTCCATGGAGTGGTTGTCCATGCGAGAATGTAAATTGGTAGTTGAGAGTTTAGCGTTGCGAAATTAGCGTTGAGAGAACTCTTTTTTACGGTAAACTGTGCCGTTACCGTTGTGTCTTTCACGTCGCGATAGCAACCTGGCTGGTTCAATTCGTGACTGGAGAGACCGGTTCCTGCAGCAGGAGAGTAGGGCTGGATAGTATAGCCTTTATAGAGCAGTCCTTTGTCATACAGACGTTTCAGCAGGTACCAGAGTGTCTCAATGTATTTGTTATCGTAGGTGATATATGGATGTTCGAGGTCAACCCAATAGCCCATCTTGTCTGTGAGTTCTGTCCACTCGTTGGTGTACATCATCACATTCTCGCGACAAGCACGATTGTAGTCGTCCACGCTGATTTTCTTTCCGATATCTTCTTTGGTGATACCTAAACTCTTCTCTACACTCAACTCAACAGGTAGTCCGTGAGTGTCCCATCCTGCTTTCCGCTTCACCTGAAAGCCCTGCATGGTCTTGTAACGCAGGAAGGTATCTTTGATGGTACGTCCCATCACGTGGTGAATGCCTGGATGTCCGTTTGCTGAAGGAGGTCCTTCGAAGAATATGAATTCAGGATGACCTTCGCGTTCTGATATACTTTTGTGGAACACGTCTTCTGCGTTCCATTTTTCCAATACTTCTTGATTAACTTTTGATAAATCGAGCTTCGACTGCTCTTTGAATTTTGACATATCTGTTTTTGTTATTATTTGCGTTGAGGGAGAGCGTTGTTCGCTTAAATCAACTTTATGTTTCCAAGTTTCTGGGTCTTTCTACAGTAGTGGCATTGAACCAGTCCCTTAAGTTTGTCGACTTCGAAATAAGTCTTCATAGGTTCGTTGTTGGTGATGCATACAGGGTTGGCACACTTAACGAGATTGATGAGTCTGTCGGGTAGGGCTATCTCGCGCTTTTCTACCACTTCGTAGTCACGAATGACTGTCAGACGCATATTCGGACACACAACAGCCAGACGGCTGAGGTCCTGATCGGTGAAGAACTTACCTGATACCTTCACCAATCCTTTCTTACCCATCTTACTACTCTCAAGGTTATTTCCTATGGTGACAGGTTCCTCACACTTGTCAAGCTCCAACAGTTTTACGATGGTGAACAACTTGTCGGTTGGTATGTGGTCAATCACAGAGCCGTTTTGTAAGGCGGCTACCAGTAAATCCTTATTTTTCATTTCTGATATCATCTAAAGTTATACCTAATACATCACATATCAAAGCCTGACGGGCATAAAGTCCGTTTTGTGCCTGCTGGAAGTAGTATGCGTGTGGAGAGTCGTCAACATCATACTCAATCTCATTCACACGAGGTAGTGGGTGAAGTATCTTCATGTTCTCGCGACATTTGCCCAGCATGTCGGCACGAAGGATATAAGCGTCCTTCACACGTTCGTATTCCATCAAGTCCGTGAATCGTTCACGCTGAACTCGCGTCATATAGAGGATGTCTGCGTCAGCTATCGTGTCTTCAGTGAAGTCCTGCTGCTCAATATACTTGATGTGTTTTGCCTTGCAGTACTCCTTATACTCTTCTGGCATTTCCAGTTCTTTAGGGGCAATAAAGTGGAAGGTAGGATTGTAGGGACGCATAGACATCAAAAGCGAGTGTACGGTACGTCCGTATTTCAGGTCGCCCACCATATAGATGTTCAAGTTCTCTAATGTTCCCTGGGTCTTATAGATGCTGTAGAGGTCGAGCATCGTCTGCGAAGGATGCAGGTTGCTACCGTCGCCAGCATTGATGATAGGTATGTCTGTCACTTCGCTTGCATAGAGGGCTGCACCCTCAAGTTTGTGGCGCATTACAATCACGTCGGCATAGTTCGACACCATCTTGATTGTGTCTTTCAGCGTCTCACCTTTTGACGAACTTGTCACTTTCGGGTCGGTAAAACCGATGACCCTTGCACCCAGACGATTGGCAGCAGTCTCAAACGAAAGACGTGTACGGGTTGAAGGCTCGAAGAACAGGGTTGCAACCACTTTACCGTGAAGAATTGTGCGGTTGGGCTGGCGCTCAAATTCCTGAGCCATATCAAGCAGGTACTGAATCTTTTCCTTCGAATAATCTGCAATTGATACGATACTTCTGTTTTCCATTCTCAGTCTCTTTTTTCTAAATTCGTGCAAAGTTACGAAATAATTATCAATTAGCATTGACCATTTGAGGTTTTTTTATAGAAAAAGGAGTTGAAGTGTAGTCGAACTACCTCTTTAACTCCTTTTTAACTTCCATTTTGACATTCTGCCTGAAAGCAGGCTTCACTTACTCTTCCTCTAAGAATGATGATATGTCGAATGTCATCACTTCGTGTATGTTTTTATTGTGTTTTTCGAAAAATGGACGGATAGAGTTGACAAAAGTGTTGCGCAGTCGGGCTTCAGCTGGAGTGATGAGCGAGTCGGGTATGCTGACAGGATAGACGCGATGCTGCTTATGCCCGGACATAACGGGTCGGGTAACGAAATAGAGCGAGTAGTTGCAGTCGGTCATGCGGACCGTCGAGTCTTTCTCCAACTCCATCTTTACGAGCATACCTCCATAGGTATGTTCCTGAGATTGGTTCGACACGAAGTTGCCGAGCGAGTAGGCTACCACATGCTTGTCGCCATTTGCGTCTTCACGTACTTCTACAGGTTCTACCACGTGTGGATGCCCCCCGATCACATGTGTTACCCCCTGACGTAGCAACCAGTCGGCCAATGTGACTTGGCTGGCAACAGGAGTGAGGGTGTATTCTACTCCCCAATGCATGAATGCGATGATAGCGTCGGGGTTCATCGCTTTGGCTGCCCGGATATCCTTGCGAATCTGGACGGTATCTATCTGGTTGATGATGTTGGGTTTTGGTACTGGTATGCCGTTGGTGCCGTAGGTGTAGTTAAGGAGCACGATGCGGAATCCGTTCTTCTCCAGTAAGTATGGGTATTGTTTCTGACGTTCTTCTTCATTGACGTACGAGCCGATATGGGGGATGTGGAGCGAATCCATCATCATGATGGTACGTTCGATGCCTTTCTTTCCTTTATCGCATGA